>JAEEGG010025897.1_pt1 | contig 11247 bp, 9 predicted proteins | sample 9134161 | NCBI WGS metagenome assembly JAEEGG01 (sample SAMN16246543, study PRJNA631951) | gut metagenome | biome: gut microbiome; feature: rumen; material: CR-attached | host: Bos | place: Iran: Karaj | collected 2018-10
CTACGTATTGCTATGATTTACTATGCTATGATAGACCATGGTCTGCTCCCCTCGCTAGAAATCATTCAGCGCCCATTCAGATGGATATTCAAAGACGTTGATGAAGCCTGTAATGTTTTATTCAAAAAAAGTGGCATAAAAGAAGTTAGCGAAACAACAAGAGAAAGATTCAAAGACTATTTAAAAACTGTTTTACAACCTTACGACAACAATGATCTGACTCTTTGCTACAATACAAAACAGGCCTTATTTACAGTAATCAGATAAAAAAAGAGAGCCGCAATATGCGGCTCTAGCCCTAGTAAATATATATCCCAAATTCCCTTTCAAGGATTGAAATTGTCGTTCGTTATTTAGAAAAATCCCCATTAATTCCCCTTTATGAAAGGGGGTAGGATTTAATTATAATAGTTTATACTCAAGTTCGGACAGCTAGACGCGAGACCTTCTATTCTCCGCACAAGGCTCGCTCCCTCAAAGATTATTCGAAGGTAGTAATCCACAGAGACCGCGGAGGAGAATAAGGTTGAGCAAGCAGCTGGCCGACACATAGAACAATGACTACTGCTAGTTAAGTCACCCTTCCGGCACTACGTGCCACCTCCCCTCAAGGGGAGGCTTTAGAGAAAAATTACACGATTGAGACACTGATCTTAGCGTCAATATGCTTAATTCCATTGTCATTATCTTCCTGAGAATTTAATGAGTTGAGAATCATATTTTTGAACAAATCCATAATATGATTTTTGCGTTTAAAAGCTTCTACATACCTGTCATCGCTACTGTTGCTAACCAATTTAACTTCAACATCTGAATCATTATCAGTTTCTGGTGCATTTACAGCAACAGCTACACTTGAATCCTTAGAAGAGCTTGAAGAAGCTCCAGAATTACTTGATGAAGAGCTGGCTTTAGATAGAGTCTTAGAAGAAGAATCACCTATTTCAATCCCAGTAGAAGCTACAGCAGTAGTATTGTTACCCTTGGTGTCAACCATTTTCAATCCACCGGTTCCAGAGGTTTCAACTTCTGAACTCTTTATAATAGATAGATTTCTGCCAGCATATCTATTAGTATTAAGGCTGGTTCCTATTCCATAAGAATAATTTGAAGTACCGCTAAGCAAAGCAGTTAATTGAGTGTTTGCTGCATCAATAGCAGAATAACCAGCAAGACTAGAAGAATTTGAATAGTTATTTAAAGATGATGTTAAGCTTGAAAGTAATGATGAAGCCAATGAATTGCCTGAACCACCCAAAAGGCTTGAAGAACTTAACAAGCTTGAGTTACTCAATAAGTTTGTGTAGTCTGAGAACGAATTTCCTAATAAATTAGAAGAAGATAGAAGAGTTGAATTTAAACCACTTAAAGAAGTTTTTACTGCAGAAAACATATTGTCTAAGTAAGAGCTAAGGTAATTCTTCAGTTCTTCTGTCTGTGAAGAAATCATATCTTCTGTTTTCTTCATGTAAACATTCAATAAGTTTTCATTGTGGGATTTGTCTGCCTTAAGCGCATCTGCGAAAGCCAAAGTAGTATCTCTGAATTTTCCGCTCATAGCATGACCAACTTCAGTAGAAATGCGAGCGCTGATTCTAATAAACATTGTGAAGCAGGAACCAGCAGTTAGTTTTTCTTCTTCTGTTGCTTCAGATTTGTCTGCCTTTTCTGCTTCTTCAACTGCAACTGCCAGGTTATTATCGTCTACTTCAGATTCTGCTGGAATTTCTTCACTTACTTCTTCATTTTCTTCAACAGAATGATTTCCGCAGCAGCAGACATGTTCTGGGCGCTTTCCATTGCAGTTTTTAAGAGCTTGTATCATTACTGATTCGAAATCATTGCCGGCATTTTCTGATGACTCAGTGTTTGAAACAGTATTTGATGTATTTACTCCAACAACAGAAGTTAGCACCTTATTTGTTAATTCATCGATACAGGACATATCTGCCTCCTTATTTTATCTATTTATCTTTATTTCTACTAAGCGTTCCGGGAAGAACACTGTAGTAAACAGAGGTTTAGAGACGAACCAAATAATACCATCGTAGAGAACGTTATTTCTTTTTTTTGTATTTATATTTTTCATTTAGGTTTGCTCCTTAATTTTTCAGGCCAAGAGGGGGGTTATCCGATTCGTCTTAGTCCTCTTAATATATCTTTCGGTGGGATTAATTTCATTTAACACTTTAATTTTAGGAAATTATTGGCAATTTTCATAAATTTTCTTGGTTTTTCTTAAAATTTCTATTAAAATTCACTAGTTTATATTTTTTTAATATTTTTTTTTATTTCTTCGAAATACTTTTTCTTGATAAATAAGAAATATAGAGTAAATTTTGACAAATAGCTAAAAAACATATAGGATTTTAATAACAACTCTTTAGGAAATAATCAGAATGAAAAAGACTACAGCTTTTATAATTTTGTTCTCAGTACTGCTGGTTTTTGCAACTGGTTGTTGTAAAAAGGAGTTAAACCTTAAAGAAGCTTCTAAAGCTTATCTTAGAGGTGATTATAAAGAAGCAGCAGAAATATTCCTGCCTAAAGCCGAAAAAGGCGATGCAGAGGCAATGGTTAACATAGCTTTCATGTACTATTGTGGGATGCATGTAAAACAAGACTTTGTACAAGCTGCCCGATGGTATACTAAAGCTGCAGAAAGAAACCACCCCAATGCTCAATTTAGTTTGGCAACACTCTACGAAAATGGTGAAGGTGTTGAACAAGACTTAGAAGAAGCATATTTCTGGTATAGTTTGGCAGAAAAGCATGGCGATGAAGACGCCAAACGTTCTAGAATCGAATTGGAACAAAAAATTACTGCTACTCACATAAAATTCTTAAAAGAAAGAATAGAAAACTGGCAACCATTATAATTTGATTTGAAAAGGTTTTAAGAAATGAGATTAAAAAGGCAGACAAATAGCAAAAAAGGTATAGCTGTTTTCTTTGTCCTTTTTACACTAATTATACTTGGTATTTTAGTTGTTCAGTTTCATGTAAGCAGTAGAAACGCACAAAACGCAGTTCATCGTTTTCAAACCTCAGAAATGGCAAGACAAATAGCTGCTGCAGCTCAAGAAGAAGCATTTAAATACCTTTATGACAAAACAGACAATCCTAATAGTAAAAGTTACGATGATTTAGACGGAAGCTCTATTTTAAGAAAAATAATAGACAGAACTTCTATATATGCACCTGATTTCAAAAGAACTAGTTCAAACTGCATAAAAATAGATATCCCTGCAACCATAAAAATGGCTGAAAACATCATGGGCGATCGCTTGGATATTACTGCTGAAGCAAGAATTGTAGACTTTAGAAATTGTAACTATCAAGGAAATGTTTTTTATAAAAATGAAGGTATAGGAACAATAGAAATAGTTACAACAGCCAAAGCCAAAGATAAATACAAAAAGAATTTCCCAGGGGCTTGTACAATAGTTAGACACCATGATTACAAGGTTGTCTCTTTACTCAGTAAGAAGGAAAGAGATGAAAACTATGCCGGTAACAGAGTTCTTGACTACGCTTTGTTTATCAGACAAGGACAAAATGAGTTTCTAGGTAATTATTCTGATTTAGGTTTCAGCTTAAATCCAGACAAAAAAGTTCAATTAGAAATAAATGCCGGCAGTGGTTCGACTCTTGGTAAAGTTCACTTCGGAACAGACCACGACCATTATACTTTTTTAAATTTGTCTGATAAAACCAAAGACTTTATTCCCAATGGCAATAAAGTTATAGATTTATTAGAAGCAGAAGATCAAGATGTTGATAAGTTTTTCCCTTCTTTTGAAAGGGATGTAAGACTCAATGCCATAAAAACGACTGAAGAAAATGTAAGAAAAGAAGGATTTTCGCCAAAGGGAGTAAATGCTACCGTAACAGGTCATAAAGCTTTATTCAAACAGCAAAAACTTCCAATAACAGACGAACACATTAATACTGATAAATTAAAAAATCTTAGAAACATGGCTTCTGAAAACGCTAAAGCTTTAAATATATTTGTTACAAACAACAGTAACAATTATTATGATGGCATAAAGATAACCCCAAAAGAAAAACTTAATGAAATATTAGATTCAGACATTAGGAAACAATATTTTAATTATGCTTATTTTATCCTTGAATTATATGATTGTAAAATACACGTTACAGGAACTGCTGAAAAAAAAGTTTTGGGCCACACTTTTAAAGAACCTATAGATGAAACCATATATATGAATAAAGATCCAAAATTTATTAATAAATTTAGAAACGATCCCATCCCCTGTTTCAACATCAAGTATTATTCTGGCAAAGATTCAGATGAATTTAAAAATTCTCAAAAAGACTACAATTATGAGGAATTATATAAGTTTATTATGGCTCATGATGACAATCAAACCCCGTCAATAGCTTCAAGAGCCTTTACTTTTATCAATAACGAATACTCCTACCAGTTAAAAGATGAACCTCCAGTTGAAAGTAATGATGATTTTCATCATAGAGATTATTCTTCGGGAAGTACCCCTTACGAATCTCAATATCCATTCGCTCACTTTAATCTTTTTAATAAAAGATATGTAAACGACTTAAATAAACTTGATGAACTGCAAGAATTAGGCATATTAGAAAAGAATAAGCTCAAACTAAGAGGAATTATTCATTGTTCTAGTGACGTTGTACTTGGAGAAAATGGCGACATAACAGTTGAAGGCAGCGGTGTTTTAATCGCAAGGAACATAAATATAAAAGGGGCCATAAAAAAAGCTAATAAAGACAGCGTAGTAGTATTATTTGCCAGAAATGGCAATGTAATAATAAATACTTCGAAAACCATAGAAGCAGCCCTTATTTCAATGAAAGGTCCTGATGGTTCAGGATTAAATATGGGGTCCGATGGCAGAATCGTAGTTAATGATAAATTAGATTTAAAGGGGTCATTAGCAGTTGATTATCTGAATATACAACAATGGAAGGAAACAGACTCCCATAAAATTACCTATGATGAAGCTTTAGCTCCGACAAGAGATGTATATCAGGTAAATATAGCAAATTGGGTTACTTTTGAAAGAGTTATTGAAAACGAATGATTAATAAACGAAAAGCTTTCACATTAATGGAAATCATCATTGCTATGGCATTGATGATGGTTGTCATTCTTTCTATTTTTATGCTCAATCAAACCTCTAATAGGAGTTCTATGGATGCCTATTATGAAACTTTGTGCTTTTCTTTGGCTAGAGAACCCATAGAAGTTTTCAGAGGTTTAGGCTATGAAACAGTTTTAGCTATCTCTAAAAACCATAAATTATGTCCAGCTCCTTATAAAATAGGAGAATTTACGAATATAACTTTTGATCCAAAACTTGCCTTACAGTATCCTGCCGATGCGGAATCATTCCAACGAAGAATAGACCTTACCCCTAACAGTAGCGGCAAATATATAAATATAAAAGTTACTGTTGCTCCCAAAAATATGAGTAAGGCAGAAGTATGGTTTCGCAAAGAGTCAATCATATTAGAATCAAATATAGTATGGAAACCCAAATGGTAAGACTAAAAAAGAAAAGAATAAATCGCTGTGCTTTTACACTTGTCGAATTAATGATTGCTGCCATCTGTCTCATGCTCATTTTAGGACCAGTATTCATGATGTTACGTTCGGGAACCAACACATCATTAAAAGGAATGCTTAGAATAGAAACCACCCTGAAAGCAAGAAATATTTTGCAGCAAATATATGCCGATTTAAAAATGGCTTGTTTTAAAGTTCCAGACGCGGGAATCTATTCTTTCAGTAATATTCTTACTAAAAGTGGCGATGCTCCAAATTACATTTACCAGTTTTACTCATTTCCAATTCACCAAAGTTACAGTGATATTTTTGAGAATCCTACAGATGAAAACGCTGAAAACAATCGTATTCCCTCAAAAATAACCTATAAAATAGAAGGGGAATCTGCACCTTATACTCTTATAAGAGAAGAAACCTTCAATTCAAAAACCACTTCTAAGGTATTATCAAATAACATTAACTTTTTTGAAATTAAAGACATTGGCATTACCACAGAAGTTGATAGCAGTAAAATGCAGTTTTACTACCAGATAACTCTTCAGTTGGTTGACGTGCTACACCCCAAAGATTATGACAACAAACAAATTGGCGAAAAACTTAGACAAAATCAGAAAGATGTTATTCTTGCTGATTTTTATGATATTGTTTATCCTGAATTTTTCAACGCTATTTGGAACGATAAAAGATTAAATCAGAATTGGCATACAGAATTAAAAATTAATTCTGATGAAGAATATTAATTTTTTTATTTTTTTTGCAACAAAACATAAAATAACTTCGTATTTATTTTAGAAAATAACAGGAGGTTATTTATGTTCAAAAAAATCTTACGAGGCTCATTTTTCCTAAGTCTCATGCTTATCATTTCTATAACTCTTACAGGTTGTAGTCTTGATTTAGGCAAAATTTTCTCTGGTCTTACAAATATACTCGGTTCTATAATAAAAGGCGTTGGTACTGTCATAAAAGCTGTCGTTGGCGTAGTTCAAGGAGTTGTTAACGCTGTTACTTCGATAACGAATGAGATAAGCAATGCTATGGGATCGTCGGGTAATTCTTCGGGTACGGCGAGTGGAACGAGTAATATTTCTAGTAACAATAATAAAACCGCTAGTGGTACTGCTAAAATAGCTAGTAATACCAGCCCTCTTTCTAGTATAGCTGGTTTTGGAACACAACTAGAAAACATAGGCGATAGTCTGATAAAAGCAGGTAAAGACTCTGCTGGAAACAAAGTAGCTTCAGGAACTGCAACTACTCAAACTACAGCCAGTTCAAAAAGTGATTCTAATACTTCTGGAACCAGCGCTACTAAATCTTCAAACAAAGCATCTTCTGTATCTTCATCTCAGAAGTCTAGTTCTTCTAATTCTTCATCAAACAAAACATCATCTTCTTCTAAATCTACCAGTTCAAAATCAACATCAAGTAGTTCTAAATCTTCATCCAAGACTACAACTTCTTCTAGCTCTAATAGCAATCCAGTTTTGAATATTGCTCAAAATTTAACTAAAAAAGATAATAATTCAGCTCAAGTATGCACTTCAAACAACTTGAAGCTTCTATCTAAAGAAGAAATTAAACAAGCTGAAAAAACAATATCAAACACTGTTGACCATATGGGTGATGCTCTTGGAACATTTGAAAAAATCCTTGACAAAACACCAACAAACAATGATAACGACAAAAAAATAAAAGAAGATGCACTCAAAGAAATAGAAAATATAAAGAAAAAGTTTAAAGAAATAAAGGCAAATCCAACCTCAAAGGAATCTCAAGCCAAATATGCCGAAGTTTCTAAACAAATGAATGAATTAAATAATAATATGCAAAAATTTACTGCAGACGTGCAAACTATCAAAAATGTTTTTGATGATTTTACAAAAACAGTTAATGAAACCATTAGCTCAATAGACACCTGCATAAATAAAATAAATAATAGTAAATAAAAAGAAAAATGTTAACAGATAAATGCAAAATGATAATAGATGAAGCAATAGCCGCTAATGGCAATTACGAAAAATTGTCATTAGAAGCCTCTGCTCACCTTGAAACTTGCATTGAATGTCGTAGAAGCCTTGAATCAATCAAAGCTTTAAAGGCTTCTACGCAATCTGTTATTCCTGCTGCAAGCTTAGCTCTAAAATCCAAAATTGCAGCAAACTTAAAAGAAGCAATGCAGGCAAGGCACGCAGCTGCTGCTTCCTCTGGAGCAGCAAAATCAAGTCTCACTACAGCATCTATTATTGTGGGCGTTGGTCTTGCCGGGTCGTTAGCATTAGGTGTTCTTGCTCTTGGCAATAACTCCCTTTCCTCAACCCCAAAACCAAACCTTACAGAAACCAGATCAACAAATAATTCAAATTCATTATCTACAAATGCATCTGAATCAGTTGATTTAAAATCTGATTTATCAAAAGAAAACGCATCAAATACTAAAAAGAAAATATTATCAAATGATATATCCAACGAAGATATGCGTAGCAATGAACCAATAAACTATCCAACCCAAAATATTCCTTCATCTAAAGTAGACAGTAATTTATAACTTTTCTAAAACAATACTTGATTTGGGTTAGTAATGGTTAAAAATCTTTGCTGTTTCAAAAAGAAATATTATTGCTAGACAATACTTCTTAAACGGTTGAGAGTTCTAAAAAATCTAGAACGTAAAGAGGTTTCGGATTCTCCAGTTACTTCTGAAATATCGGCAAAGGGCATTTGTTTAAAAATTCTCATTTCTATTAAAAACTTCTCTTTATCAGATAAAGATTTTAATAGCTCTTCCACACTTATTTTGCCAATTACTTCTGTTTCAGGGTCACTCCCGATATTATCTCTACTTTCCTCAGCTATAATTTCTTCGCCTTTTACTTTTCTTCTATATTGATCGACATAGATATTTCTTCCTATTGTCATTAGCCAGGTTGAAAACCTTTTACTCTCATCAAAAGAATCTATTTTTTTTATCATTCTTTCGAAAGTTTCTTGAATTAAGTCTTCAATAATATCTTCTGGCACATGAATATAATGAAAAAAAGAATTTAACTGAGGAATATAAATATTTAACAACTTATCTAAGGCTTCTGTATCACCTTTTTTTACCAATTGAATTAGCGCTAGATTATTCTCTTGTTCTAAGGCTTTCTCAGAGCTCATTTCACCTTATCCCCAATAAATTCCTCAGAATACTTATCAATGTACATATAACCAGCATCGCCTAAATGAGCGGCGACGTCACCATTTGAAGACATTCTGTAAGGAACAAACAAACCTCGTATAAGTTTTCCTTTTTCTGGGATTTTCCAACCATCTTTTAAAGGAACTAATATGTAAGTTACACCATTGGTTGCTTTAACAGTAACAACACCGTCATCAACTTCTGCAACCAGCCCTTCTGCTATTACTGGGTCACAAACAACTACACTACCCTTTTTAGTTGTTTCGCCTGAAGCTCCAGAATAGAAGAATACATAATAAACAGTTGGAGCAACAATTAAAAATATCACTATAGTTATAGGCAAAGCCTTAGATTGAACAAAATCACATAAGCCTTGCCAAATAGCAATAAGCTGTTGTTTTGAAGTTCTTTCAGGAACTTCAACAGGAGAACGATAAGCATAAGCAGGTCTTTTGCTTGCCTTCTTTTCTTTTTCAATTCTCAGTCTTTCTTTAAGTTCAGCTTCTTTTGCTGCTTTTATTTCTTTTTCTTTGGATTCTTCCTTCTTTGTTTGGGTTTCATCTAAAGAAGAAGCCATTTCTTCTGTCGATTCTGGACAAGCTTCTCTTAATTTTTTGGCCTGTTCAGCAATTTGACCAGGATGGGCCTGTTCAATCTTATATAATGAATATACGTTATCAGAAGAGGGGTTAGCAGCAAAATGGCAGAGACCTGCTTCAATCAAGTGCTCATGATAATCAAAACAAAGAAATTCAGTGAGCATATCTCTGATTAAGGCGAAATCAAACTGACCGATACATTCCATAGCCATACTCTGCTGTTTATCGTCGAGCGAATAAAGCATGGCTCGCAAAGAAGAAACTGCCTGATTATAATCATAGTTCTTCAATATACCAAGAGCTACAGATTTCATTCCAATATCTGAAACATTCAGACAATAGCCTAAGTAAGGAAATACGCAATCGGGGTTAACAATACTCAGATATTCTACTGCTGCTGTAGCTAGTGAAATATCTGGATTCTTAATCATGCTAACAGCAACATCTTCTGCCCCACTTAATCTGCATCTTGTTAAACACTGAAAAGCTGCAATCTTTAAATCAGATTCCTTTTTGGTAATGAAAGAAATAATATTGTTCAGTTTTTCTTTTGCATCTTCAGGAGTTATATTTGCCAGCATTTCTAAATTAGATAAAGCTGGTGTTGTACTTTCTGGAGTAGTCTTCGATTCTGGCGTAACTTCTTCTGTCTTTGTTTTATCTGGTTCTTCACTGACAACATCAGTAATACCCAGATATTTTTTAATTCTAGACTTAACAATATCAGAAAGCGGCCAATTCAGTGCTTCTAAAAATGCTTCTTTAAACAATGGCTGTTTGACAGCAACCATAATTTTCTGTTCAATTTCGGGAACAACAGTTTCACCATCGAGTCTAGCAACAACTTGTCTGACCAAACGTAAAGCATTTCTTTTATTAACCCAATTCTGGAGCTTTCTAGTATATTGTGAGAACTGATTACCTAATATTCCAGACTTATTTAAGAGATTAACTGATTCATTCAGTACTTTTTTAACTAATTCTGCCTTTTTAGCAGGAGAACGCTCTGCTATTTCAAATAGTCTGAATGGGACTTCAACATCCGGATTCATTTCTATTATCCAACCAGCCTTTATCAAAAGCTCAGAGTTGGTTTCTGCAGCAAAATACTTGAGCAACAAAGGCTTAACCATATCAAAAGGCAAAAATGGACAATTCTGTATACCGGCCAAGCGTTCAGTTTTGGTCGGTGACAAAAGAAGAGCCTGCAAGTGATTCAAAGCTTCTTCTTTATCAATTTTAACAAGACCTCTAATTGCTAGAGCTTTTATTTCAGGGTCTGGAGAAGCTAATAATTCTGGCAACTCATCTAAAAGCAGATCAGGCTTAAGATGAACCATTGTTCTTAAAGAAGCTAATTTTAAAACAAGGCTGTCAGAATGAAGATTATTGGTAATAAGATTAAATTTATCTTCTGGCCAATTACGCCCAAATGTTCTTATAACTCTGGCTGCAACAAGCGGTGTAACCCCTTCAGTCAATTCTGGACCTAAGGTTCTTACATCTTTAGGTAATCTGACTGGCAAATTAGACAAAATATGCATTCGCAAATTTTCATCTGCTTCTTTCCAGTTAGTCAAAAAGTCTGAAACATTATCAAGGCTAACAGTTTCTACGTTGTTAGTCCCGCCTAACCTGCTATTAACTGCTGAAATAGCATGAGAAATAAGCATTGAACATTCTGGATCATCTTCAGTTGCGCTTATTTCTTCTAAAACAGCTAATATCTCAGGACTGCCACCACTCTTAATAACTTCTTCCAATGCAAAAATACGGAAGGATTTTATGGGCAACCTAAGATTATCTAATATATTTTGTTGTTCTTTTGAAATAGCTACAAAAATATTTTATTAGAAAGAGCAAAAATTTACAATTAATTTTACTCATTATGTTATTCTATT
>JAEEGG010025898.1_pt1 | contig 11247 bp, 11 predicted proteins | sample 9134161 | NCBI WGS metagenome assembly JAEEGG01 (sample SAMN16246543, study PRJNA631951) | gut metagenome | biome: gut microbiome; feature: rumen; material: CR-attached | host: Bos | place: Iran: Karaj | collected 2018-10
GTACTTGCTCGTCATCTCGAAGAGCAGGCGGTTGTTTTCCGTATCGGACCAGTCGAAATCGCGGGTAATGGAATAGGTCGGGATCGGGTACTGGAAACCGCGGCCGTTGGCATCGCCTTCGATCATGACTTCGATGAAGGCCTTGTTTACCATATCCATCTCTTTCTTGCAGTCCTTGTACTTGAAGTCCAGGGTCCTGCCGCCGACGATGCAGTACTGATCGGCCAGATCTTCAGGCACGGTCCAGTCCAGCGTGACGTTGGTGAACGGAGCCTGTGTTCCCCATCTGGAAGGCGTGTTGACGCCGTAGATGAAGGACTGGATGTTCTGCTTGACTTCCTTGTAGGACAGATTGTCGATCTTGACAAAAGGAGCCAGATAGGTATCGAATGACGAGAACGCCTGGGCACCGGCCCACTCGTTCTGCATGATGCCTAAGAAGTTGACCATCTGGTTGCACAGGGTGCTCAGGTGGTTTGCCGGCGTGGAAGTGATCTTGCCGTTGACACCGCCCAGACCTTCCTGGATCAGCTGTTTCAGCGACCAGCCTGCGCAATAGCCTGTCAGCATGCTCAGGTCATGGATATGCATGTCGCCGTCCTTGTGCGCCGAACCGATCTCTTCGTCATAGACTTCGGAGAGCCAGTAGTTGGCTGTGACAGCGCCGGAATTGGAAAGGATCAGACCGCCGACGGAATAGGTCACCGTCGAGTTCTCCTTGACTCTCCAGTCGATCGCGTTGACATAAGAATCCACCAGTTTCTTATAGTCCAGCATCGTCGTGGAGATATTTCTCGCTTTTTCTCTCTGCTTTCTGTAGAGAATGTAAGCCTTGGCAACATCCGGATAGCCGGCCTCAGACAGTGTTTTTTCCACTGAGTCCTGAATATCCTCAACTGTCACCTTTTCATCCTTGACCTTGGAAGAGAAGTCTGATGTGACTCTCAAAGCCAGAAGATTGATGACGTCCGGATGATACTCCTTCTTGCAGGCATCAAATGCCTTTGTGATCGCATCCGAGATCTTGCTCAGATCGAAATCTACGGTTTTTCCGTCTCTTTTTACTACGCGGTACATAAAATTACTCCTTTATCCCTCTGATATCAACATGTTCAACGTACGCACTGACCGTTTCTTTCATCTGTTCCAGGATATCCTGACCTACCTCACCAAGTCCGTCACGGATACAGGTCCCCTGATCCTCGAAGTTCTGCAGATAGTAGTGCTTCGCACCCCTGATCCACTCTCCGATCTTGATAAAATCAGAGACCTCATGGAACTGTTTCACGACAGTCGTACGGAATTCGTATTCCACTTTGCCTTCCAGAAGAAGGTCTTTGCTTTTTTCGATCTCACTGAGATCGCAGTTTTCCAGTCCGATGGTCAGCGCATACTTTTCCGGTGAATTCTTGATGTCCATCGCGACATAGTCGACGAGCCCCTCGTCGATCAGCTGCTTCAGCATTTCATAATTGGAACCGTTGGTGTCCAGTTTCACCTTCAGACCCAGATTCCTGACCCGGATGATGAAGTCACGGATCCCCTTGTGCAGAAGCGGCTCGCCCCCTGTGATACAGACGCCGTCCAGTACTTTGTTCCTCGTTTTGAGAAAGTCGAAGATATCTTCAGTCGAGATCTCCGAATCATTCTCATTAAGGAAGACCAGACTTCTGTTGTGACAGAAGGGGCAGCGGAAATTACAGCCGCCGGTAAACACCGTACAGGCCATATTCCCGGGATAATCCAGCAAGGTCAGTTTCTGCAGACCGTAGAATCTGACCCCCTGTTCATCCAGCTGTATCGCGTACTCTCTCGCTTTCTCGATCAGTCTGCGCGATACACTGTTGTAGACATCCAGATCCTCGGAACTGATGTCTGCAGACAGATATGATTTCCACTCCGAGCGCATGCGATAGAGATCGGGCATGATCTGCTGCGCTTCTTCCGTGGTATATAATAATTTCGACCGCTTGTCCAGCTCACTGTTTTCGATGCGTACATAGGACAACTGCTCCAGTCTCTGTATGGACTTGGTAATTGTTCCCTTATCAAAAACACCTCTTACAGCAAGCTCATTCATTGATATGCCTTCGTTCTCATAGATCTGAGTCAGAAGGATCAGCTGTGTATAACCGATACCGTACTGGTCCAGCAGTTTATCGAAATGTTTCTGATTACAGCGATACAAAACAGAGGAGTCAAGGCTCAGATAATTATTCTCACTCATATCGTACCTGTAAGATAATTATAGATCATATAGTTGAAAGTTCAACTAAAATGAATCAAAAAAATTGAAATTTCAACCAATAAATATTTCCCGGAAATAACACCGGTACCCTATGAAAATTTTCAATAAAACCACAGCCAATTTCAGCCTTTTGGATCGTCAAAAACCATAAACAATCAACGTATCACGAGCCATAGAAACAGCGCTCCAAAACGAAAAAAACGGCCTTAAAACAAAGAAAGATATCAACTACTGAAACAAAAAAGATACAATAAAAGTATGGAACGTCCCAGTGAAGCAGTACAGCAGTATGAATACGCGCTGAAGAAAGGAAAGAAGGAAGTTTTTCATTCCCGTCTGCACAAAACAGAACCCTATCTGAAAGTCCTCAACGACATCGTCGAGAGTGAAAAACTCAACAGCACGGATCTGGGAGAGATCGAAGTCCCGGCCGAACTGATCGTCGGTACCAGGACCTCCGGCAGGGCCCTTTCCTTTTCGTCCGGCTTTATGCCGTTATTGAACATCAAGACGGAATTCGCCGCCAAATGGATCAACGTCTGCCGCTATCATCTATCCGATACCGGTATTTCCGAAGCACCGAAAGCCTATGAATATCTCGGCAAGTTCTATATCGAAGAAGGAAACAAGCGCGTTTCCGTGCTCAAATCCTACGGCGCTCCCTTCATCACCCTGGATGTGAAACGCCTGATCCCGGAGCAGTCAGACTCTCCTGAAATCAGGCTCTATAACGAATTCCTGGACTTCTGGCGTCTTTCAAGACTCTACTCCCTGCAGTTTTCCAGACCCGGCTACTACAAGCGTCTTCTGAAATACCTGCACATGGAAGAAGACCATGTCTGGGACAGAAGCGAACGGATCACTCTGGTCGGTTTTTTCGAGCGCTTAAGTGCCGAACTGGACAAAAAAGGCGTACGCACCAATCACGCCGACTGTCTGGTGGCACTATTGGAAATGTACACCTATGAGTTCCTCGTGCAGATGAGCGATAAGCAGATGGACAAGATCATCTCCGAACACAAAGTCCGTCTATCCCACGGCAAGGGTTTCTACAACATCGAATGCATCGCCGATGAGGAAGATCCCCTTCTATACTCATCCAGCATCACCCATATATTAAAAGACACCGACTTCATCATCTCCGCCGGTGATCTGAAAAAAGACTATCTGGAATACATCGTCACTTTGTCAAACAAGCCTTTGTTCTACATCCACGGCAATCATGACGATTCCTTCCTGGACAATCCGCCGGAAGGCTGTATCTGCATCGATGACGATCTCATCGAATACGAAGGCATCCGCATCCTGGGCCTTGGCGGCTCGATCCGCTACAGCAACGGCCACTTCCAGTACACGGAACTGCAGATGCAGCGAAGGATCCGCAAACTCAGACTCAAGATCATGAAAGCCGGCGGTGTCGACATCATCGTCACCCACGCACCGATCGCCGGCTATGGAGAACTGGAGGACTATGCCCATCAGGGTTTTGAATGCTTCCGGAAACTTCTGGAAGATGAAAAACCCCGTTTCTGGTTCTACGGTCATGTCCATACAAACTATGACCCCCTGAAACAAAGGGTCCACGCTCACAAGAATACGATGATCGTCAATGTCTCCGGACGTCACAGCGTCAAATACTAATCATCTTTGCAGCAGGCCAGTTCCGCCCAGGCAGGCAGAAAACCTGCTTTGAGCGCAACTCTTTGCGAAGCGATATGCGACAATGAGGTCCCGTAAAACGGCAGAACATTCCGTTTCAGGATCTCATTTTTTAACAGCGCAACAGCTTTCGTCCCCAGCCCTTTTCCCCTGGCTTTCTTTTCGACATTGATGCCGACCTGCCACATCAAAGGCGAATCACAGCTCGCCCCGGCCATCGCCTGGATTTCTCCGTTTTCCGACAATGACACACCGATCAGATCCGGTGCATCTTCTTCAAAGGTGAATGCCTCCGTAAACCGTTCATCCCCTTTGAATGATCTGATCTCTTCTTCGTTATACCATTTCACTTCATAAGGGCCGGTATCGATTTCACTGACTGTTTCTGCGATAAAGAACGGCCTTACAGCTTCGATATGATATCCGTATTCAGACAGGATCTGATTCAGGTTCTTCAGATTCTCCGCTTCAAAAAACCACTGTCCGGGATAATCCGGATACTTCTCTTTACATGTTTCAATGATCTCTTTATTTCCGCAGAACAGAAGCTTCGAATTCACCGAAACGATCTTCAGGAAGCATTCACCTTTTTCATGGTATCTTCTTCTGCCCGGCAGATAGGAATGTTCAAAGAAATGATTGTGATCGTCCAGAACATCCTTTTCTTCGCAGCAGTAGTCGATCGATAGTTGTTTACATAAAATCGGATTCATCTTAATGGTATTCTTCCTCAGGATCTTCCTCTGTAAAATCAGTATCCTCTATCTCATCGATAAAGTCGTCCAGGGATCTGTAAGTCTGTTCCGTCAGTTCGTCCCTGACCATTTCCATCAGTTCTTCCTCATCATGATCCGGATACAGCTGCTTCAGATGTTCCAGCAGATCCCTGATCAGGAAATAACTGTTGAGCTGCATTTCCACGAAACTGTCAGCCAGAAAACCCATCTCATCGTTCGCAGCTCCATCATCGATCATCTCATCATCGAAATCATAATTCCTCACAAACGGATTCTCCTTCGCATAATACAGTTCAGGTTCGATATATAAAACATCTGTTTCATATCCGTTCATATGATTCCTGTGCAGATAATCGTTGATATCCATCAGATAAGAAGCTTCAAAAAACTGTTTCTCTTCTTCGGCATCATATTCATCGAAATCACCGAAACACGAATCTTCGAAATTCCACGGCAGCTGTATCATCTCATCGTTTTCGGAATAAGAATCCTTCGGGGAAACTTTTCCTTCCAGATACATATCCAGGGAATAACGGTTATCTTCCCAGATGCCCTGACCTTTCCCTTCGATCAGATAAGCAAACGTCACATCATCCTTTTCAAAGACACTTTCCGTCTCACAGTCAAATTCCCAGCCGTCTCCGGTATCATATTCATATTCAAAAGACAGGTCCAGATCCTTCAGACAGCAATCCTTCATTGCCGCCCATCTGTCATAATCGCCGCTCATGAGAGAATCCGGCACATAACCCTGTCTGTTGCAGCGGAACATGAAATCATGTTCAAATTCACAGTTCAGTGCTGTGGCAAAAATCACGCCTGAATAAACCAGATTGAGATCGTTCCTGATATCCAGGACCCGGTAAAAACGATCTTTCGCTTCCTTATAACTGATCCTGATCCTTCTGTATTCCATCATTTCCTCATGCTCTATATACAATAACTTATATTTTCATTTTATCTTAATCCGGCCGAAGATTGAACGGATCATTGTTTATAAAACATAAAGAGACCATACAAAAAGTACAGATCTCTCTGTACTTTTATGAATTTGATTAAACTAATTCGATCGTTGCCATCGGAGCGGCATCACCGCGTCTGACACCGGTCTTGATGACTCTGGTGTAGCCGCCGTTTCTGTCTTTGTATTTCGGGGCAACTTCATCAAATAATACCTGAACAGCTGTCTTTCCGTCCTTGGTAGTTACATTTCTTAAGTAAGCGGCAGCCTGTCTTCTGGAAGCCAGGTCATTCTTCTTGGCGATCGTGATCAGATGATCGACGACGCTTCTGAGTTCCTTAGCCTTCATTTCCGTAGTTTCGATCTTACCTTTGAGGATCAGATCTGTTGCCATATTCTTAAGAAGGGCTACTCTATGGTCAGCCGTACGGCCTAATCTGCGATTCCACATATTTCAATTTCCCCCTTAGTCCATGTGTTTGAATGAGAGATTCAGAGCCTGCAGTTTTTCCTTGACTTCTTTCAGGGACTTCTTGCCGAGGTTTCTGACTCTGCTCATTTCTTCTTCTGTCTTCTGTGTCAGTTCTTCAACCGTAGAGATACCGGCTCTCTTTAAGCAGTTGTAGGATCTGACTGTAAGATCGAGATCATCGATGGACATGTTGACCTTCTTGGCGTTGCCTTCGTTCACGTAATCTTTCATTAATGAATCCATTTCGTTTACGTCAGCATCGATTTCAGTCAGCAGTTCCAGATGCGATACCAGGATCTTAGCTGCCAGAGCAAGCGACTCTTTCGGATCGATGGAACCGTCCGTCCATACTTCCATAGTCAGTTCATCATACTTGGCAGACTGACCGACACGTGTCGGTTCAACTGTATAGTTCGCCTTAACGACCGGTGTATAGATCGAATCGGTGTAGATCGTGCCGATACCCTGTGATGAACCCTGGTAGAGTACCTTGTTTTCATCAGCGGAGATATAGCCTCTTCCTCTTCTGGCGAGCAGTTCCATTTCCAGTTCGCCGCCCTTGTCCAGATGAGCGATCTCAAGTTCCGGATTCAGGATCTCAACGCCCGCAGGAAGGATGATGTCTTCAGCCTTTACCGTGCAGGGACCCTTTGCGGAGATCCTTAATGTATAAGTATCATCATCCGCGATATCCAGAATCAGATCTTTGATGTTGAGCACGATCAGCGTCGTATCTTCCCTGACACCCGGGATCGATGAGAACTCATGATAGATCCCGTCGATCTTGATCGAATAGACCGCAGCACCGGGCAGAGAAGACAGCATCGTTCTTCTTAAAGCGTTGCCTAACGTCGTTCCGAATCCTCTTTCGAGAGGAGAAATGACGAATCTTCCGTAATTGTCGGATTCGACATAATCACTTACTTTAAATTTTGGACGTTCAAATTTATTCATAAGTTTCCTCCTTCGCTTAGCCTCTTGGTTTCTTCGGCGGACGGCAGCCGTTATGAGGAATCGGTGTCACATCGTTGATGGACGTGATCTCGAGACCTGCAGTGGCCAGTGCTCTGATCGCTGCTTCTCTTCCGGGACCCGGACCTTTGACATTGACATCTACCTTCTTCATACCGTGATCCATTGCCGTCTTGCCTGCAGCTTCAGAAACCAGCTGGGCAGCGTACGGAGTAGACTTACGTGAACCTTTATAACCTAATGCACCTGCACTGGACCAGGCAATGACATTGCCGGCCTCATCGGTGATCGTTACGATTGTATTGTTGAATGTTGAGTGGACATGCGCAACGCCACTGGCAATATTCTTCTTAACACGTTTTTTACGTGCAGTACTTTTTGCTTTCTGTGCCATTGTTTTATCCTCCTTACTTCTTCTTGTTTGCTACTGTTCTTCTCGGTCCCTTGCGGGTTCTTGCGTTCGTCTTGGTCCTCTGACCTCTGACCGGCAAGCCTCTTCTGTGTCTGATACCGCGGTAGCAAGCGATTTCCATCAGACGCTTGATGTTGAGCTGTGTCTCTCTTCGTAAATCACCTTCCAGTTTGTAGGCATCCAGAGCCTTACGGATGGCGTTCATCTGTTCGTCGCTGAGATCCTTGACACGGATATCTTCAGAGATACCGCATTCAGCCAGGACCTTCTTGGCAGTCGTCAGACCTACGCCGTAAATGTAAGTAAGAGAAACAACTACACGTTTATTATTCGGAATATCAACTCCAGCTATACGAGCCATTTATTCTTTTTCCTCCCTTTTAACCTTGTCTCTGTTTATGTTTAGGGTTTTCACAAATAACCATGACACGACCTTTGCGTTTAATAACACGACACTTATCGCACATTGGTTTTACAGATGGTCTTACTTTCATGTTTTCCCTCCCAGACTATTTGTGTCTAAATGTAATTCGCCCACGTGTTAAATCATAAGGAGAAATTTCCACAGTCACTCTATCACCCGGTAAAATGCGGATGTAGTGCATACGGATTTTACCGGAAACGTGAGCCAGTATTTCATGACCGTTCTCCAATTTCACCTTGAATTGTGCATTCGGCAAGGTATCTGTAACCAGACCCTCGATTTCAATGACATCCTGTTTTGCCAAAAACTAATCCTCCTTTGTCAAAATCCTGCAACCGTCATCGGTTATCGCGACAGTGTGTTCGTAGTGTGCGGCCCATGAGTGATCATAGCTCTTCACACCCCAGCCGTCCGGCAGGGTATAGCACTTTGCGGAACCCATGAACACCATCGGTTCGACCGCGATGCACATGCCCTTCTTGAGCAGTTCCATCGAACCGGCCTTGCCGACATTGGGCACATAAGGATCCTCATGAACACTTCTGCCTATGCCATGTCCCGTGTAATCCGCCGGGATACCGTAACCGAAGGATTCGACATACGTCTGGATCGCATTCGAGATATCTCCGATATGATTGCCGGGCTTCACCTGTTCCAGTCCCTTGTATAAAGCCTCTTCCGTCACTTCGAGCAGTTTCAGCACTTTGGGATCCGTAACGTTTCCCACCGTGTAGGTCCAGCCCGAGTCACCGTGATAACCCTTATAGCAGGCACCGACATCAACAGTGATGATGTCCCCGTCCTTTAAGATCGTGTGATCGGGGATCCCGTGCACCAGCATGTCGTTGACCGACGTGCAGACGGCACACGGAAATCCCTGATAGTTCTTGAATGACGGAGTTGCACCGTTCTCCCTGATCACCGCTTCGGCGATCCGGTTGATTTCCATTGTTGAGATTCCAGGTCGAATTACCTCTTTCATCTTTTTATGAACTCTGGCCACGATAGAACCGGCTATGTCCATCAGTTCGATTTCCCGAGGTGACTTGATTGAAATCATCAGCACAACCCTTCTAAGACTTCTCTGATATCGCTGAAGACATCTTCAACTGCCTGTGAGGCGTCGATATGTTTCACGATACCCGTCTTCTCATAATACGCAATCATCGGCTGCGTATTCTTGTGATACTCGGCAAGTCTGACTTCCAGACTCTCCAGATTATCATCTTTCCTCTGAATCAGTTCAGCACCGCACCTGTCACAGATGCCTTCCTTTTCCGGAGCCTTGTAGTAGATGTTGAAGATCTCTCCGCAGACCGGACAAAGTCTTCTGCCGGTGATCCTCTTGATCAGTTCCTCGTCTTCAATGTTGAGATTGATGACACAGTCGATCTTCTTGTTCAATTCTTTCAGAATCGAATCAAGATCTTCCGCCTGATTTCCTGTACGGGGATAACCGTCGAAGAGGAAACCGGCTTCCATATCGTCCTGTGACAGTCTTTCAACGATGATGTCATGGATCACTTCATCCGGAACAAGGGCACCCCTGTTCATATACTCCTGTGCCTTGAGACCGACAGGCGTACCTGCCTTGACTGCCGCACGGAGCATATCTCCCGTCGAAACGTGGATCAGATGGTAGTTTTCCAGTATTAATTCTGACATGGTGCCTTTGCCGGCACCGGGAGCACCGATTATAAGAAGATTCATTCTTACCTACTTTCCTACAAAACTCTTGTACTGTTTTGAAGTCAGCTGTGACTTCAGCTGCTTGATCGTATCCATCGCAACACCGACGACGATGATTATTCCGGTACCGCCGACGGCAGCACGCTGAGACAATCCGGTCAGATTGGATGTCACATATGGAAGCAAAGCAATGAAAGTCAATAACAATGCACCTAAGACTGTGATTCTGTTTAATACCTTGGAAACATAGTCTCTGGTCTCAGATCCCGGTATTACGCCAGGAATGTACTGTCCGTTCTTTCCCAGATCATCGGCCATCTTCTGCGGGTCGATAGTCAGGTTGGTATAGAAGAACGTGAACAGAATGATCAACACGCCATAGAAGCATAAGAACCAAGGACTGGTGAAATCACAGATCTTGACCAGCCACTGGTAGGCATCCTGGTTTACCCAGGAAGCAATGATCTGCGGACCCTGGATCAGTGATGAAGCAAAGATGACAGGGATGACAGATGCCGAGTTGATCTTTAACGGTAAGTGGTTGAGATCACCTTTGGTCTTGTTGAGAGCACGCGATGATGACTGCTGAATCGGAATTCTTCTTTCAGCCATCTGCATGACAACGACCAGAACGATGATCGCCACAAACATTACACAGTAAGCGATGAAGCCCCATACACCAAGTGGCGAAGTGGCGTTTTCACCGATGAATGTTTCATATACGACTCTGAAGGTCGTAGGCATATCTGCGACGATACCGGCGAAGATGATCATTGATGTACCATTGCCGATACCCTTGGTTGTGATCTGATCAGCCAGCCACAGTGTGAACATCGTGCCGGCTGTAAAGATGATCGCAATATACAGATATGAAGTGAAACCAGGATTCTCGATCAGACCGTATGCTGCATAGGCATTATCCAGATACTGAACGATGAAGTAACCCTGAACCAGCGCCATGACAACAGCCAGATATCTGGTGATGACGTCCATCTGCTGACGACCCTTCTTGCCGGATTTGGCCATTTCAGCCAGAGCCGGGATGATATCCATAGCCAGCAGTTCAATGATGATTGAAGCTGTGATATACGGACCGACACCCAGTGAGAGGATCGACATCTGTTCGATAGAGCCGCCACCCAGGATTGACATCATTGTCAATAAGGAGTTGGCACTGAGTTTGATCACTGTCGTATTGACGCCCGGTGCCGGGATTGAGGCACCGAGACGGAATATGAACAGAATAAATAAGGTAAAGAATATTTTCTTGCGGATGTCCTTGTTTTTGAAGAAATCTATAAATGTTTTAAACATTAGATCACCTCTACTTTGCCGCCTGCCTTTTCAATTGCTGCCTGAGCAGTTTTGGAAATCTTGTTGCAGGTAACATTGAGCTTCTTTTCAAGTTTTCCGTTACCTAATACCTTTACACCATCAAGAGTCTTCTTGATGATACCTGCCTGCTTGAGCAGTTCAGGTGTAACTGTTGTACCTTCTTCAAATCTGTTGAGATCGCTTAAGTTTACAACAGCATATTCTAAACGGTTGATGTTGGTAAAACCACGTTTAGGTAATGTCTTATAGATTGGAGTCTGTCCGCCTTCAAAACCGATTGCGACACCGCCGCCGGATCTGGCGTTCTGACCCTTGTGACCTTTGCCGGAAGTCTTGCC
>JAEEGG010025899.1_pt1 | contig 11247 bp, 11 predicted proteins | sample 9134161 | NCBI WGS metagenome assembly JAEEGG01 (sample SAMN16246543, study PRJNA631951) | gut metagenome | biome: gut microbiome; feature: rumen; material: CR-attached | host: Bos | place: Iran: Karaj | collected 2018-10
CATATGGACTTTTTATAGTTACCTCGCGTCTTAACGGACGAGACAGTGGCTGTATAACTAATACGGCTATCCAGGTCACATCCGATCCGAACAGGATTGCACTGGCTGTCAACTGCGCCAATTATACAAACGAGCTCATAAAGAAAGCGGGAAAGTTCAATGTTTCGGTAATAAGTGAGGATGCCGACTTTTCACTGTTTAAACGTTTCGGTTTCAGCTCAGGAAGAGAAGTTGACAAATTCGCTGGATTTGATGACTTTGCATGTACTCCGGATGGCATATCCTACATAACGAAAGGAACAAACGCGTTTTTCTCTGCTGAGATAGAGCAACAGATAGAATTAGGCAGCCACACTCTGTTTATAGCAGGAGTAAAGGATATGGATGTCCTCTCAAAGGTGCCTTCTGCCACTTATGCATATTATCTGTCAGAGATTAAACCAAAACCGGAAGCAATCGGGGGAACGGGAGACGGAAAGACGATATGGAGATGTACGGTGTGCGGGTACGAATACGTGGGCGAAGAATTGCCGGATGATTACATCTGCCCTATATGCAAGCATCCCAAGGCTGATTTTGAGAAAGCAACGAGGTAACCCGCATGATATTAAACAGGTGGTACGCTGTACTTGATAGCAGAAAAATACGAAAAGGGAAAGTTCTCGGAGTAAAAAGACTGGCGAAGAATCTTGTGTTTTTTAGGGACAGTTCGGGAGCGGCAGTGTGTATGGAGGATGTATGCGCGCACAGAGGCGCGGCACTTTCCGGCGGGTGCCTTAAGGATGGCAATATACAGTGTCCTTTTCATGGCATTGAATATACTCCGGACGGAAGCTGTGTGCTCATCCCGTCGAACGGAAGGAATTCAAAGGAGGATTACAGCCGTTTCCACATGAAGACCTACCCGGTTAGAGAAATAGGGAATATCGTATTTGTCTGGTATGGAGACAGGGAACCTACAGGAGAACCGGATATATTTGATGTGCTGAATGACAGGAAGCTTAAATACAGCCATGTGGATGACAGCTGGAAGGTTCATTATTCACGAGCCATAGAGAATCAGCTTGATGTTTCACATCTGGCTTTTGTTCACCGTACTACCATAGGCAGAGGAAATAAGACTGTTTCTAACGGTCCTAAGGTCATATGGCTTGATGAAAATACGATGCAGACGAGCGCAAATAACGAAAAGGACGAGGGTCAGGTGGCAAAAGGCTCGGACGAAAGCATCATCAAAACGACAAAACTGACACTTAAACTGCCGAATCTGTGGCTGAATACTATAAGTGACAAACTGAAGATACTTGCGTTTTTCGCTCCGGTAGATGATGAGAACTGTGTGCTCTCGGTAAGATTCTACAACAGATTTACCGGGATAGGTTTTCTGGACAGCTTTATAGCGTGGGTCGGGAAATATATGAACAAGATAGTGCTCGGACAGGACAGACGCGTGGTAGAGACGCAGGTGCCTAAAAAGAGTTCGCTCAGAATGAAGGAGAATCTGGCAGCGGCAGACCTTCCCATCATTGAATACAGAAGCAAAAGACACAAGCTGCAGAATGAAGTGTAATAACAGTATAAAAAATGCTGCATTATGGATTTACGGGATATAAGAAAAAACACCTTTTTTATTAAAAAACCTTGCACTTTGGAGTAGCCATATGTATTGCGCTTTTTTGTAAAATTTTTATTTTTGTTATTTGGGAGCACTTTAAAAGGCACCTCATTTATGCTCAAAGCTGGTTATGTTGTATAGCCGACTTAATGAGCATACACTAATTACCTCGATTATGGTGTTTTTAAACAATATCTCTAAATGCTTTGAAATGCAAGTGAAATTGTAAAAATCCATATGTGATATGGAAAAGGTGATATTTTTCATAAAAACGTTGACAATATGGACACGATCGTGTATCATATTAGCAGGAGGTGGTATTATGACATTTTACTCTGTGAGAGACTTGAGAAATGATTCTAAAAAAATGTGGTCGGAATTAAATGATGGTGGAGAGATAATACTTACGAATAATGGTAAGCCTTCTGCCTTAATGGTAAATATTTCCGATGGAAATTTCGAAGAGATGGTACGTGCCGTAAGGCAGGCAAAGGCTATGATCGCACTGAACACTGCGAGAAAAAGAGCAGCAGATATCGGATTTATGAATGATGACGAAATAGAATCGGTCATTAATGAGGCAAGGGGAGGCAAGGATGAATGTAGTGCTTGACACCAATGTAATCGTATCGGCTGTTTGGTCACCGGGGAGAAACGCCGGGATTATAGTTGGATCAGTGTTTTCGGGAAAACTTACAGCATGTTATGATGATCGCATTATCGAAGAATATGAGAGGGTGATGCGCTACCCAAAGCTACACTTTACAGAAAATGAAATATCCGCAATACTGGAGCCAATTATTAAAAATGGTTTTTCTGTTATTGCGGAACCCATTTCAGATATTACATTTATTGATGAAAGTGATCGTAAGTTCTACGAAGTGGCAAAATCGTGTGACGCCATCCTTATAACCGGGAATCTGAAGCATTATCCGGATGATAGAGATGTTATGTCTCTCTCGGAATTTTGTGAAAAGTATCTTGCGAATTGACTATGATATCCGGAAACATAAGATGTAAAAGACAGGAGACTATATAATTGAGAGCGAGAAAGTGTAAGAGAAACAAAAAGATACTTATTTGTATTATGTTACTGATCGTGGCTATGGTATTTGGACTTACAGGGTGCAAAAGAAGGGATAAAGATGAAGGCAGTGAGTCTGCCGGTGAAGTTTCCAAGGAAACTGAGGAAGAATATGACGAACTTATAAGTAAGGCTAAAAAAGCTTATACAAACGGCGATGTCGACAAAGCAGAAAGTAATTATAAAAAGGCGATCAAACTTATCCCCGAATACGGAAGAGCCTATAAACAGCTGTATAATTTGTACATGGATGAAAAAGATTATGAGGAAGCTGCGTCCATACTGAAAAAAGGAAAATCAAATGTCATTGATGAAGATGACATAAAGATGATAAAGAAACTTTTGGAAGAATACGAAACAGAGACGGCTAATATTAATACCGGAGAAAAAAGTGATAGAGTCACCGACAATTCCGGGAAAACAGAATATGATGATCGAAAGGAAGATTTTACAGAAGGAAGAGCAACAACTGAAAAGACAGTTCTGAAATTATGGAGCATAACTGTAGATACTGATTCCAATAGGGGACCGTATCTTTCAGCTATTCAAGATATAGAACGTGAGAACCCAAATATTGAAATTGTGATGGAACCGCTTGAGAATGAAGCTTACAAAGAAAAAATAAAAACTGCTATGGCTGCGGATGATGTAGATGCTGATATTTTTTTCGCTTGGGCAGGAGATTTCTTGCATGAATTTGTAAAACAGGACAGAGTTTATGCTCTTGACGATGTTTTACAGCCATATATTGGGAAAGATATAGAAAGCAAGATGCTGGCAAATGTTACTTATAACGGTCACATTTACGGTGTTCCAACTACCATGAATGTAGTTACCTTGTTTGCCAATATGGATATGTTAAAGTCTGTAGGATATAATGATGTCCCTAAAACGTATGATCAACTTATAGACTGTTGTGATAAGCTTGTTGCTTCCGGAAAGATTCCTTTCGGCTGTGCTTGTGGTGAGACTTGGTGTTCAGAGGAATATTTTGAGCCATTGGCGGAGAAGATTATCGGCTCTGATGAACTAAGCAGGATACTGATGGGTGAAGCTACTTTTTATAATGAGGGCTTGGCTAAGGCAGTAGACCTCCTTCAGGCTTGGCTCATGAAGGGGTATTTTGATCCTGCCGGTATAACAACAGGAAATGAATCTATCAAGAAAAACTTCATAGATGGGAACTATGCCTTCTACCAGAACGGTAGCTGGAATTGTGTAGATTTTACTGCAAATGCAAAATTTGAAGTTAAGGTTGCGGAATTTCCTGTAATTGATAGTTCAAAATCATCAATCGGGCAACTTATTGGAGGTCCAAGCGATACTCTTTCGGTTTACAAGGGCTCGAAGAATGCGGCAACAGCGGCTGAAGTGGTTGTAAAACTCAGTAAGAAGATTTGTCAGTATGCTTATATTTGTGGTAATGGGATTCCTGCATGGAACGTTAATGTTGATGATAGCAAAATTGACCCTCTGACAAAGGCTGTAGGCGAGCTTTGCAGGAACGCTACAAAGTTCACTCTTTTTGGTGATAATATGTTGTCGACTTATGACAGAAATGTGTATTATGCTTATTTGGATAAAATATTTGTATGCGCTGTTGATGGTAATGGTTTTATTGCAGGGCTTAGAAAGGATATAAAATAACAAAAACTCAAGAGACAGGGAACACCTGTCTTTTTGAGTTTTGTCTTGAATAAATGCTTCGTTTCGTGTATTATTGAGGCGAGGCATTTTTTGAGGAAATTGCCGGAGAGATATACAGAAGGGGGAAGCCGTTTACTATGGAAATACAATATAGAAGAATGATTGATACAGATCTGGATACTTTTATCAGGATGCGTATCACACAGTTACGTGAGGAAGGCGCGACAGAGGATATTGATCTTGTTCCGGCACTTAAGGACTATTACGAACGTCATATGTCTGACGGGACTTTTGTTTCGTGGCTTGCACTTGATGGTGACAGGATAATCGGGACCAGCGGTATGTCGTTTGTTGAAAAACCGCCGTATTTTGGTTGCCCGACCGGCAGGATCGGACTTCTTTCGAGCATGTTTACGGATCCGGATTACCGCCGTATGGGGATAGCCAGGGAGATGCTCTCGAGAGTGGTCGAAGAAGCCCGGAGCTATGGGTGCGGGTGCGTACAGATTACCGCATCGGATATGGGAGTGCTCCTTTATACTGATTTTGGGTTCGTGAAAAATGAGAATTTCATGCAGTACAAGCTTTAAATCGGTATGATAAATCAAAAGTGAGGATAAACAAAAATGAAATCCAAGAGCAGGATAGGTGCTTTCATAGGAATAGGAATTCTGATCGGATTTGTTATCTATTATATTGTTATGACCGTTATAGACTTAGCGTCACTCGGAAGTGCTGAAAAAGCAGATCCCAAAACGTTGAATATAGTAAACGGACAGTCTGTAACCGGATATTTTAAGAATTTTGAAGGGGCAAAAGACGATGGCCCGATTTTTACGATGGAGCACAGTATAAACGGGCTTATCCCTACCGGAAAAGAGTATTTCTTTATCTTGTATGATGAATCCTATACAAAAGCTCTGTATGTCAGGGCTGATAAGGATTTTATAAAAAACAGTAAGGAAAAGCTTGCGGAAAACAATGGCGCGGGAGTAGAACTGACTGGCAGGATAAGGGAACTTAGATCGAAGATCAAGTTCGAACTAAATGATATAAACTATCAGCTTTCGCAATATAATATTGATGTGATTTCGGACGGTAATGAAATACTTTATCTTGACTTGACCACGAAGACACAGTGCGTTTTGCGTATTATCACGATAGTACTCTTGGCAGGTGCGGCAGTGATCATCGGGATGTTTTCCAAAAAGAAATTGTTTCCTGAGAATGAAGCTCTCAATAAGGCGTTTGGTATCGCAGCAGTTGTCATGCTTATCGCTGGCATAGTCGGAATGATATATACAATGACGTTTTTGATGTGACAATAGGGACGGTTCTTTCTGTCTTATCTATGGAAAAAGAACAATAATATCGGGAGGATAAAAAACATGACTAACAAAGAGTTAAAAAACATTTATTTCGGCGCATATTCATTTGATGAGACAGAAGACGGATTTCTGATGTCTTATCAGTATACGAAAGAACAGATGGAGTATTTTAAGGGAGCGTTTGATTTCTGGTATGACAGGTGTAAAGCGACAACAGCTAAAACACTTGAGTTTTCGACTGAAGCGACTAAAATTTCTTTTGAGTATAAGTTTTTCTGGACAGGCTCACAGGATTCATTTGAGCTATGTATTGACGGGCTTGTAACCAACATCGAGTATGTAAAGGACCTTCCCGAAGCAGGGACTATAAAGTGGGAACTTCCGGCAGGACAAAAGAATATAATTATTTATCTGCCGGCGGATGCTACGGTAGGAATTAAAAACTTTGAGATTGATGCAGCGGTAACACGCCCGGTTAAGGCAGAAAAAGTACTGTGGCTGGGAGATTCCATAACACAGGGATATGGACCGCTGCGTTCCGCTGAGACTTATGTGAGTATTGCAAACCGTCTGCTTAATTATGATATCATAAATCAGGGTATCGGTGGTTACGTATATGACAAGAAATCTTTGATGAAGATGGATGGTTATATGCCTGAAAAAATCATAGTTGCGCTTGGGACAAACCAGTTCTGGTCGGAAACTATGAAGGATGTGGAAGAGTATTATGAGACGCTTATAAAACTATATGGAAATGATATCCCCATACTCTGCATATCCCCTATCTGGCGCGGGGACAATCCCGATAAGATGGATAAATTCATTGATTTTTGTGAGAAGGTAAAGGAGATTGCGGGTAAATACAGAAATGTAACTGTGGTTGACGGATTTAAGCTGGTGCCCCATCTTTCGGAGTATTACATAGATAATCTCCACCCCAACTGCCTGGGCACGGAGACTTACGGAAGAAATCTCGTGGAAGTGATCCGAAAAATTGGTTTCTGATATGTGACAATAGGGACGGTTCTTTTTGTCACATAGTTGTTTTGTTACCGAGGAAACGCTGAAGGCGTTTTCGAGGTGACTTTGACGTCTGGGTGAACATAATGAAGCTTGTTTTTGCGTCGGATTCCTTTAAGGGGTCTTTGTCAAGTGCTGAAATAATAGAGATGCTTTCAAAAGCGGCAAAAGAAGTCATAGGAGAATCAGAGTGTATAGGCGTTCCGGTAGCGGATGGCGGTGAAGGGACCGTAGACTCTATACTTAATACTGCCGGTGGCACTAGGATATATACCGAAGTTTGTGGACCGTTGGGAGATGGGATAAATGCATATTACGGTAACCTGGATGAAAGCAGTGCCGTAATAGAAATGGCTGCTGCTTCAGGACTAACACTGATATCGAAAGAAAAAAGAAATCCACTATTTACAAGTACTTATGGTACCGGTGAATTGATAAAAGATGCCTTAGATAAAGGATTCCGTGATATCTATATAGCTATCGGCGGAAGTGCTACCAATGATGGGGGTATGGGATGTGCCAGGGCATTAGGTATCAGATTTCTGGATAAGTCAGGCTGTGAACTTGACGGAGCAGGTGCAGACTTAGATAAAGTAGAGCAGATAGATATTTCGGGGCTGGATGCTAGGGTAAAAAATACTAAATTTACAGTCCTTTGTGATGTAAAAAATCCCCTCTGCGGACCGAATGGTGCGACTTATACTTTCGCCGCGCAAAAAGGTGCTGACCGGGAGATGCAGGACAGGCTTGAAAAAGGGATGTGCAACTATCGGGATGTCATACGACGACAGTTTGGGATAGATCCCGATAGTATTGTAGGCGGTGGAGCTGCCGGCGGGATGGGAACCATGTTGAGTGTTTTCCTTAATGCAGAGATGAAACCGGGCATTGAAACGGTTCTTGATCTGGTACGCTTTGATGATCTGATAACCGATGCCGACCTTATAGTTACCGGGGAAGGTTGTACGGATTGGCAGAGCAGTTTCGGGAAGGTGGTTTGCGGCGTAGGAGAAAGAGCAAAGAAAAAAGGAATACCGGTTATAGATCTCTGCGGTTCTTTGGGGCAAGGCTATGAAGAAATCTATAAACATGGCATTACTACTCTGATCACAACGGTTAATGCTCCGATGTCGCTTGAAGAAGCTATGAAAAATGCAAAGGATTTGTATTATAAGGCCGCGGTAAGGATGTTTAGGCTGTTCGTATAAGTTACTTAATCTGCGAAAAAATTCAAGAAAAATGCGGAACGTGGGCTGAAGAGCAAGAAATGCAAGACAAAACTTCAAAAGTAATATGGAGATAATAATATAATATTTTCTTGACAATAAGTACTTTTAGTTTTATGACAATGCATACTGAATAATAATTCAGAAAAAATATATTCAGAAAAAATCGGAAAGGGTTCGGGAAAAATGTTCATTGGTCGAGAAAAAGAATTGCAGGAACTAAAAACAGAACTTTCTGAGTGGAAAAGGAAGACCGCTGTACTTATTTATGGAAAACGCAGAGTTGGAAAATCAACTCTTATAAATGAAGCCGCAAAATCATTTGATGGTATAGTGATCAATCATCTTTGTGTGTCCAGTACATTTGAAGGTAATATGGAATTGATATACAAGAGTGTTTCGGAAGCTTTAGAACTTCCGCAGATTGGTTTTGATTCCATATTCTCAATGATCGAATTTTTAGGGAAAACCGGTAAAAAGATTCTTTTGGTGATTGATGAATATCCATATCTAAAACAAACCAAAAAGCAGCATGAAGTTGATTCAATAATGCAGGCTGTAATAGATAAACTGCCGATTAACATTAAATTAATACTTTGTGGTTCATATATTACCATAATGAAAGAACTTTTGAATGAAGGTAGTCCTCTGTTTGGAAGGTTTTCTCTGGTTCAGCATATACGTGACTTGATGACGGCTGGAAGCCTGATGATCCGATGACTTTGGAAGAAGCAGTGGTTGCAGCAGTAAGGCTTTATGAATCATCAGATAAGATATCTTATGAGACATCTGAAAAGCTTTTGGCGGAAATTCTGAAAACGGATGAAGGAAAAGAGATTGTAAACAAGGCTGAAGCCAGAAAGAATAAAATATGTTAAAAAAATTGATGTCCTTTATTATCATACTTGCATTAATGGTAGGTGTTTATCCAACCACTTTAAGTTTTGCTAAATCCCAAAAAGATACGGAATATAATAGGGCGATTTCGTACGGAATAGTTCCCAAAAGCCTTAAAAAAGAAAAAAAGTCCAGGACAATCAAATGGAAAGAATATTGTACTTTAATGTACAATACGCTATCAAAGATTGATAAAAGTGCGGCTAAAAAATTTAAGAAAGATGCGGAACGTGGGTTGAAGAGTAAGAAAGAAATGCAGATTTACCAGGGAACTTTCGTTCTTTATAGAGCTAGTGAATTTGTTGGAGAAAACCATGCTCAGAAATATCACGGTGGAAGTGGTTTCCTTAATCCCTATGAGATAGATTATGGAAATACAGGAAATTGCAACGATTTTAAAGAGTATACAGGAGAAAATGACGAATGGACATATCAGGAAATTCACACAGATTTTGATAACTCAATTTATAGAATGGTGGCACAGATATACGGGTACAGAAGGGCGTCATATATATCATTTAAACCGTGTTTCACGTCAGATAAGAAGCCTGCAGAAAAATTTACTGTGGAGGATGCGATTCATTCGGCTGTCAGATTCTATGAAAGCAGGGAAGAATTTGCTAAAGAATATTGGCTAAACAGATTAACAGAGCTTGAAAAACAGACAGTGGAAGATTCCGAAGAGTTGAATATTGAAACTATTCGGAAAAACATTCTTGAAAGTGAGACTACGATAAAAAAGAGTGAGACCTTTATTTTGGGAGAAACATATACCGGAGCAGCATATTATGTATCAAATACCGGCGATGATTCCAACAGCGGGACTTCACCGGATCAGGCGTGGAAAACATTGCATCGAGTAGAAGAAGCGTTGCTTTTGCCTGGAGACGCGGTGTTTTTTGAAAGAGGCGGAGTATATAGAGGAACTCTGAATAAAACATGGCCTGAAAGCGTAACATATTCTGCTTATGGAACGGGTGAAAAACCGATATTAACTACCTCATCAGAAAATTCAGCACGGAAAGAATGCTGGGAACTGTATTCTGATAAAGACGGAATTCTCATATGGAAGTATTATAAAGACGTGATGGACTGTGGCGGCGTTATATTTAACAATGAAAAAGCCGGCAATAAGGTTCTTGCAGAATGGTCAATCGAAAAGAAAACATGGATAAATGATAAGGGAAAAAAGTTCAATGTTAAAAATGATCTGACAGAAGATCTGGACTTTTTCTCGGATGATAGCAGTAAGTACATAAACGCGGATTTACATGTGAACAAAAACATAAAGGGATCGGCAGCATATGGCTCGTTGTACCTTAGATGCGACAACGGAAATCCAGGAGATGTTTTTTCTGATATAGAATTATGTGTTCTTACGGAATGCGAAGATGAAAGAAATTATTTTAACAGTGAAATAATGGATGCATGGGAGAAGTGTGTAATAGATAATATCAGTTTTCGATATTTTCCACATGCAGCTTTGACATACAGAAACGGACAGATTATTCAGAACTGTGAATTCTCATGGGGTGGAGGATGCGTTCAATTTATTCAAAACGGAAAAGTGACCGGAAGAATGGGTGACGCGTTATGTGGTTGCGGTTGCAACAATCTGACAGTAAGAAACAATTATTTCCATGATCTGTATGCCGGTGCAATTATAATGGAAGGTGGTACGGAAGATTTTGAAAATATTGACTTTAGTAAGAATCTGACAGTAAGATGCCGTCCGTATAATGTTCAGATGGAGAATATTAATATTACAAATCTGCATATAACAGATAATACTTTTATAGGTGCCGGTACCGGGTGGGGAATCCGGAGCATGAAACGAAATGAAACAGACGAAGAGGTATATGCAATTCGTTTGCAAGACACTTCTTTTAAGAATTCTTCAATTGAGAGAAATGATTTTTATTATCCTTTGCAATTTGCATTGTACATAGAATATAATGAAAAGGGGATGCCAGATTTTATAAAAAACAGATATTATCTTGCAGGTGATTCATCATTTATAGCATCTTGGAACACAAATGATGCGACAAAAGAATATGTTACCGTACTACCGGGACAAGAAAAGAGTTTCTTAAAAAATGAAATGCAGGATAAAACTTCAAAAGTAATACGAAGATAAATCTATAAAAATATCGGGAGGATTGAAAATGACTAACAAAGAATTGGAAAACATTTATTTCGGGGCATATTCTTTTGATGAGACAAAAGATGGATATCTGATGTCTTATCAGTATACAAAAGAGCAGATGGAGTATTTTAAGGGAGCATTTGATTTCTGGTATGACAGGTGTAAAGCGACCACAGCTAAAACACTTGAGTTTTCGACTGAAGCGACTAATATTTCTTTTGAGTATAAGTTTTTCTGGACAGGTTCACAGGATTCATTTGAGCTATGTATTGACGGGCTTGTAA
>JAEEGG010025902.1_pt1 | contig 11246 bp, 10 predicted proteins | sample 9134161 | NCBI WGS metagenome assembly JAEEGG01 (sample SAMN16246543, study PRJNA631951) | gut metagenome | biome: gut microbiome; feature: rumen; material: CR-attached | host: Bos | place: Iran: Karaj | collected 2018-10
GGCCTGATCGTGGACTACTTCATGGCGAGCCTGAGCAGGCGCAAGCGCGTCTGTATCATCTCCGACGACCACGAGATCATACGCGACTACATTGTCAACAAGATCGTGCGCGGATGCAGCCTGTATGAGGTGACGGGCGGTTACAAGGGCGAGAAGCGGATGGAGATCCAGGCCCTGCTGACCAAGGACGAATTCGCCGACGTGATGAACTTCATCCGGGAAAAGGACATCCGGGCCTTCATCACCGCCGGCAACGTCAGCGAGGTGTACGGCCTGTGGACCGAACACAAGCGGCATAAGAAATAGCTATATTTCCGGAAAATCCGTATATTTGCACGCCGTTTCGCCCTGCGCGGACGGCGTGATGGTCCCTTAACTCAGTTGGATAGAGTAACGGTCTTCTAAACCGTAAGTCGAGAGTTCGAGTCTCTCAGGGACTACTCCTCATAATGGGCTAATCTGTGGCAATTTGCACAAAGCAGAATGCACTTTGACAGCTCTTCCTGGATTCGGGAATCAGACAACAACCTCAGTTTTGTCCACATGTATTCTTTTTCTGAAGGGTCTGTGTGGTGAAAGTCGAAAACGCTGTAATTGTTATCTGTCAATTCAAGGCCACAGGACTGGCATTTCCCGCCTAATTGTCTGATATATTTAATCTTCCGCTGCTTCCAACGTTCCATACAGAACTTGTTGAAGCACTCTTTACACAGGCTCATGACCCCATACCTGTGGCTGCGCTGTGCGTAATAGTCGGAGATGGGTTTCTCCTGATGGCAGGATGAGCAGACTTTTGTCTCCATCTGTCAGTTATACCAGGTTGATACCGGCGTCGCGGCACTGGCGCTGCATCTCTTCGGGCCAGATGCTGCTCTGGATCTCGCCGATGTGGGCTTTGCGAAGCAGGAACATGCACAGGCGGCTCTGGCCGATACCGCCGCCGATGGTGCAGGGGAGTTCGCCGGCGAGCAGGCTCCGGTGGAAGGGGAGCGTCTCCTTGCTGCTCTCGCCCTTGATGGCGAGCTGGCGGCGGAGCGCTTCCGCGTCCACGCGTATGCCCATACTGGAGAGCTCGAAGGGGCGCTGCAGGATGCTGTTCCAGACGAGAATGTCGCCGTTGAGGCCCTTGAAACCCTCTTCGTTGGGGCTGCTCCAGTCGTCATAGTCGGCGGCGCGGCCGTCGTGCGGCTCGCCGTCGGAGAGCACCCCGCCGATGCCGATGATGAAGACGGCGCCCCAGCGGCGCACGATCTCGTGCTCCCGCTCCTTGGGGCTCAGGCCGGGATAGAGCTGCACCAGCTCCTCGGCGTGGACGAAATGGATGTCTTCCGGGAGTTCCGGGACGATCTGGGGGAATTCGACGAAAAGTTTGTTTTCCGTGACCTTGATGGCTTCGTAGATGCGGCGGACGGTCTGCTTGAGGAAACCCAGGTGGCGGTCCTCCGGGCGGATGACCTTCTCCCAGTCCCATTGGTCCACGTAGATGGAGTGGAGGTTGTCCAGGTCCTCGTCGGGACGCAGGGCGTTCATATCCGTGTAGATGCCGCGGCCGGGCTTGATGCCCATCTGGGCAAGCTTGACGCGCTTCCATTTGGCAAGGGAATGCACGACCTCGGCCCGCTGCTCGGCCATATCGCGGATGGGGAAGCGCACCGGGCGCTCCACGCCGTTGAGCTCGTCGTTGATACCGGTCCCGGAGAGCACGACCATCGGGGCGGTCACGCGCAGCAGGGCCAGCTGGGCTGACAGATTGTTCTGGAACATATCCTTGACGGCCTTGATGGCCTTCTCCGTGTTCTCCGCTCCGCCGAGCAGGTCCACGTACCGGTCGGGAAGAATCAATTGCATAAGGCTACGGCTTACTAACTTACCGTGTGCAAATATAATGACTTATTTCTTTTTGCGCAAAGAGAAGCGGACGTAGGAGATGACGCCCACGATGATGATGAGCACCGCGTGCGCCTCGTGGCCGAGGGTGGCGGCCAGGATGCCGGTCTCCCAGCTCGCACCGTACAGGCTCTGGACGGTGAGGGCCACCAGGTAGTGGTAGGCGCCGATGCCGCCGGGCACGGGGATGACCGAGGCGATGTTGCTGACGGCCGACAGGAAGAGGATGTCCACCCCCGCCATCCCGTCCAGGGCGGGAATGGCGCGGACGGTGCACCACATCGTCAGCACGTACATGGTCCAGATGCCGAGGGTGCTGAGCAGGAAGGGCCATTTCCGCTCCATCTTCGCGATGCTCGTGAAACCCGTCGCGAGGCCCCGGAAGGCGCCGGCGATGCGCTCGAAGAGGCGGACGCGGGCGCGGAAACGGAACACCGCCCAGACGAACGCGGCCAGCAGCAGCACGAGGGCGCCGAGCACCCAGCCGATCGCGCCGCCCAGGCGGCCGGTCATCGGCTGCCAGACGTTGTCGACGAAGAAGGAGCCGAAGCTCTGCCATTTGAGGACGAGGGCGGCGAGGATCAGGATAAAGACCATGAACACGTCGAACACCCGCTCGCAGGCGATGGTGCCGAAGGTCTTGTCGTAGCTCATCCGCTTGGAGCTGACATAACCGCAGCGGACGAATTCGCCCGCGCCGGGCAGCACCACGTTGACGAGGTTGCCCACGTTGATGGCGTCCCAGATCGTGATGTGGCGGAGCTCCGGGTCGAGCGGGTGCATCAGCGCGCGCCAGCGCTCCTCGCGGAAGACGAGGGCGAGCAGGGCGGCGATGAAGAACAGCACCACGTAGATCCAGCGGGTCTGCTGCAGACCGCTCCAGAAAGCCTTCCAGTCCACCCCGCGGAAGGCGAGCCAGACCAGCACGGCGGCCAGGATGGCGGACAGGGAGTATTTGATGATATTTACGGCTTTCTTGTCCATGGGCTGCAAATTTACGATTATTTTATGTTATTTTTGTATGATATGAAATCGATTCTTGGAATAGGCAATGCCCTCACGGACATCCTGGCCGTCCTGCCGGATGATTCCCTGCTCAACGAGTTCCACCTGCCCAAAGGCAGCATGCAGCACGTGGACCACGAGACCGGCGACGGGATCTGGCAGGCGCTGAAGCCCCTGGGAGTGAAATACGTGGCCGGCGGCTCCGCCGCCAACACCATCACCTGCACCGCGATACTCGGGATGCCCTCCGCCTTCATCGGCAAGATAGGCAACGACGAGCTGGGCCTCCTGTTCAAGAGCGACCAGGAGCAGTACGGCATCAAGTCCCATCTGCTGACCGGCGTCCATTCGAGCGGCCGCTCGATGGTGTTCGTCAGCGGAGGCAATGCCGAGCGCACCTTCGCCGTGTACCTCGGCGCGGCGCTCGACCTCATCCCGGAGGACCTGGATCCGGCGTGGTTCGAGGGCTATGACTATTTCCATATAGAGGGTTACCTGGTGCAGAACCAGGAGCTGGTGCGCCGGGCCGTTGAGCTCGCTCGCGCAGCCGGCTGCATCATTTCCCTGGACCTGGCATCGTACAATGTCGTGGAGTCGAACCTGGCGTTCCTGCACGACATCGTGGAGAAATACGTGGACATCGTGTTCGCCAACGAGACGGAGGCGAAGGCCTTCACGGGCCTGTCCGACCCGCGCGCCTGTCTGGACGTGCTTGCGAAGCTCTGCGCCACCGCCATCGTGAAGGTGGGCAAGGCCGGCAGCTGGGTCCGGCGCGGCGACGAAGTGCACTTCGTGGAGCCGTGGCCGGCGGATCCCGTGGACGCCACGGGCGCCGGGGACACGTATGCCGCCGGCTTCCTGTACGCCGACTCGCTCGGCCTGCCGCTCAAGACCTGCGGCGAGGTCGGCTCCATCATCGCCGCCAAGGTGGTGGAGGTCGTCGGCACCAAGATCGACATTCCCCGCTGGCGCGTGGCCAAGCAGGAGATACGCGAACGGATAGCCGCTCCGCAGCAATGAAGAACCCCATCCTCATCCTGATCCGCCGTATGGCGCTGCGCCGGGGCCAGAGCAAGGTCCCGACCTCCCTCCTTCCGCTGAAGAAGGTGCAGCACGCCACGGTGTTCGTGGACACCACGGGGGGTGAGGACACGACGCCCATTCTCAGGGCCGTCCAGCAGTTTTTCGAGTACCAGGGCATCCCGGTGCTGGTTTTCTGCCCCGAGAAGCGTGACATCAATGCCATCGGCCGGATGAAGAACCGCCTGCGCGGATCCCACCGGCATCCGCGCAGCGAAGACCTGTTCGTCTCGCTGGCCGCGTCCCCGGAGAATTTCGCGGCGGAGTACGAGGCGCGCTGCAGCACGGCCCGCTGCAAGGTGGGGCGTTTCCAGTATCCGGGCAATGTTTTTGACCTGGTGGTCACCGCCCCGGGCGGGAGCGAGCCTTCCCAGTCGGCGGCCTTTTCGGCCATCAAGGATTTCCTGACCAAGATCCGATGAAGAAATACCTCATAGTCTTCCTGATTTCGATGGTACCGCTGATCGAGCTCCGCGGCGCCATTCCCTATGCGGTGGGCTTCGGCCTGCCCATCCTTCCTTCCCTGGGCGTGGCCCTGCTGGGCAATATGCTGCCGGTTCCCTTCATCTTCCTGTTCGCGCGCAAAGTGCTCGAATGGGGCAAGGACAAGAAGTACATCGGCAAGTTCTTCACCTGGTGTCTGGAGAAGGGGGAGAAAGGCGGCCGCAAGCTGGAAGCGAAGGCCGGCGCCGGGCTCTACGTGGCGCTGTTGCTCTTCGTCGGCATCCCGATTCCGGGCACGGGCGCCTGGACGGGGACCCTGGCCGCCAGCATCCTGGATATGGACTTCAAGAAGAGCGTGATCTTCATCCTGCTGGGCCTGCTGCTCGCCGCCGCCATCATGCTCCTGGCGAGCCTCGGCGTCTTCGGCGCCATCAACCTGGTTAAATAGTCGCGCAGCACTACCCAAAAACCCCGCTGTCATGCAGCGGGGTTTTTGTTTCGTGGCAGTCGGAGCGAAGCGACGCAGGGGGTCTGGGGGGAACGCCCCCCAGTGATTAACTTGGTATTGCAGGAGCTGTTTCATCGAAACAGCTCCTGCAATACCCGCAGCGAGCGAACCTCGATGCGGGTTTCCGTATGGAAGCCCAGGTATTTGAGAAGGACCCGGGCGATCTCCGTGCGCGTCGCGCCGCTGAGCGGGACGAGCATACAGGCGCCGAAGTCGGCCTGCAGCAAGGCGCGGAGCTGGGCAAGGTACTCCCCGGCAAAGGGCATCAGGTCTTCCAGCGAAGGGGAGAAGCCGAGCGCGGCGGCGAACTCGAGCAGGAAACGGAGGTGATAATTGGCGAAATCGCCCTCGAGGGCGTCCAGGGTCAGGATCGCGCGCTCGCACCAAACGAACAGGTCTCCCTCATTCGCGCCTTCCCGCACGGTGCGGTAGAGAACTTCCGCCATAAACAGGGTGATGGCGTTCTTCTCGGGGCTGGTGCGGATGCCCGTGAGGGGATGGCTGGCCGACAGCGAGCGTACGCGCCAGAGATCGGAGCGGGGGTTCTCCACGACTTCGGCGTCCACGATGCTCAGCGGCTGGAACAGCGCCATGCCACTGCCTTTCCGGAGGGAGGTGATGAAACTGCGCCGCCCCCACTCGTCACTGAGCGTGTGCAGGACCAGGGAGCGTTCCCCGACCTTGGTGGTGTTCAGGATGATGAGCTGGGTGCGGTGGATCATCAGTATTGCTTGATCCGCTCACTGACCAGCGCCTGGCGGAGCGTGTCGTCGTGGCGGATGCGGATCTGCACGCCGGCCTGCTGGAAGTAGTAGCGCACGGCGATCTCCTCCTCGATGAAGGGGATGATCTCGTCTTTCTTGAGCCGCAGGAACTCCTCCTTCTCCATATTGAGCGAAGCCTCCAGGGCGTCGAGCTGCGGCTTCATCGCCTCCTCGAGGCCGTCGAGCCGGAGCTCCTCCTTCGCCCGGTCGAAATAGGTCTTGGCGGAGGAACGGTAGTCGAACTGCTTGTCTTTGGCGAAAGCGATGAAATCTTCGTAGTCGGCGTCGGAGAAATGGAAATCCTCCAGCGCGGGGATGCTCGCGTGCTTCCTGACGAAGTCCAGGGCGTACTGCTCGATGATGCCGTAGGTCACCAGCGAATAGGTGAGGCGGCTGAATTCCTTGAAGTCGAGCTCGACGTCCGGGGTGATGCCGCCGCCGTCGCGCACGATGCGTCCGTGGGCGGTCTTGAACTCGCGCGTCAGCGAGTCGGGAATGGCGGCGACGCTGCCGTCCTCACGCCGCTGGGCGTAGTCGATGGCCTGCACGCAGCGGCCGGAGGGGGTGTAGTATTTCGCCGTGGTGACCTTGAGTTCGCCGCCGTAGGGCAGCGGACGGATGCTCTGCACGAGGCCCTTGCCGAAAGTGCGCTCGCCCATAATGGTCGCGCGGTCCATGTCCTGCAGGGCGCCCGCCACGATCTCGGAGGCCGAGGCGGAGCCGGAATCCACCAGCACGATCACGGGGATCTTGGTGTCCACCGGGTCCTGCGTGGTCTTGAGGGTGTAGCTGGAGCGGGCTTCCCGGCCCTTGGCGGACACGACCACGGAGCCCTTGGGCACGAGCACGGACACGATGTCCACGGCTTCGTTCATCAGGCCGCCGCCGTTGCCGCGCAGGTCCAGCACGAGGGTCTTCATACCCTGCTGCTTGAGCTGGGTCACCTTCTCGCGGAAGTCCGCCGCCACGCCGTCGGAGAAACCGGTCTGGGAAATGTAGCCCACGCCGCCGTCCAGCAAGCCGGCGTACTCGATGTCGTCCAGCTTGATGCGCTCGCGGGTCACGGTGATGTCCACCTCCTCTCCGCTGCGCAGCTTCTTCACGTGGAAGACCACCTGCGTGCCGGGGTCGCCGCGCATCTTCTCGCTGCACTGCTGGGAGGTCAGGCCGACCACGGTCTCGCCGTCGATGGTCATAATCTCGTCGCCGCACACCAGGCCGTATTTCGACGCCGGGGAGTTGGCGTAAGGTTCGGTGATGATGACGTTGCCCTGGATGTCGGGCTTGTAGATGACCGCGCCGATGCCGCCATAGCTTTTGTGGATGAGCATCTGCAGGTCTTCGTTCTCCTCCTCGGGGATATAGACCGTGTACGGGTCCAGGTCCGCCAGCATAGCGTCCACGCCGCGCCGCTCGATGCGGTCCACGGGCAGCGAATCCACGTAGGAGCGGTTCAGCTCCTGGAGGATGGCGGTCTGGATCTCGGTCCATTTGCCGAGCTTGAAGCGGGGGGACTGGGCGCCTGCTGCGAGCGAAGCGCAGAGCAGGCCTATGAGGAGAAGGGCTTTTTTCATCATCTTTCCAAACAAAATGTTAACTCGATCCGTACACCAGCAGGGCCACGCCCGCCATCATCAGCGCCAGGTCCAATGCCTTGTCCTTGACGTGGCCTTCCTTGAGGATCAGGGCGCCGCCCAGGAAGGTGATCACCACCGCGCAGCGGCGTATCGTGGAGATCACGGAGAGCAGCGCGTCCGTGTCCTTGACCGCGTAGAAGTACAGACTGTCGGACACGGTGATCAGTATGGCTATCACCGGAATCCGCCAGTCCCAGGCAAGGGGCTGGAAATGCTCCCTGTCGGTCAAATACTGTACCAGCATGACCAGGGCCAGCAGCACGGTGATGTAGATGTTGGTCCAGCTCTGGACGAACATCGGCTCCATATGCTGGAGGATGTGTTTGTCGTATAGGGCGCTGGCCGCGCCGGAGAGCACGGACACGACCATGAACATGACTCCCTTGGTGGAGTTCTCCTTGTCCGTCTCGTGCCGCCGGGAGCGCGTGCTCAGGAACAGCGCGGCCATCACGACGGCCACGCCCATCCACTGCCAGAAGTTGAGCCGCTCTCCGAAAAGGATGATGGAGAAGATGACCACGAACATAGGCCGGGAGGCCTTGATGGTGCTCACCGTCGTGAGCGGCAGGCGCTCCATCGCCTTGAGCCCGGATACCCAGGAGACCGAGACCAGCACGGCCTTGAGCATCAGGCTCAGGTGGTCACTGAACGGACCGGCGGACAGGAAGGGCGAGAGGAAGACCGACGTCAGGCCGGTGGTGCCGACGAGGATCCAGTACACGCCGTTGCGCTTCAAGGCCCGCTTCTTGGCGATATCATAGACACCAAGCAGCAGGGCGGAAAAAACTGAGAGCCAAAGCCACATGCGACGAACAAGATTTTGACAAATTTAACCATTATTTTTTGTATTTTTGCTTTCCCTTCCATGAAAGAGAGCCAGATCGAAATCCGCGGCGCCCGGGCGCACAATCTCAAGCATGTCGACGTGGATATTCCGCGTCGCAAGTTTGTGGTAATCACCGGGATCAGCGGCAGCGGCAAGTCCTCTCTCGCGTTCGACACCCTCTATGCCGAGGGGCAGCGGCGCTATATGAACACCCTCTCTCCCTATGCCAAGCATTTTATGGGCATCCTCGAGAAGCCCGAGGTGGAGAGCATCAGCGGACTGAGTCCCATCATCGCCATCGAGCAGAAGACCACCGGCAGCAATCCCCGCTCCACGGTGGGCACCATCACGGAAATCGCCGATTTCCTGCGCCTGCTGTACGCCCGCGCCTCCACGGCCTATTCGCCCGTGAGCGGCAAGGAGATGGTCCGCTACACCGACAGCCAGATCGTGGAGCTGATCCTGCAGGAGTACCGCGGCCGCAAGTGCCTGCTGCTCGCCCCGCTCGTGCGGGGGCGCAAGGGTCACTACCGCGAACTCTTCGATTCCCTGCGGAAGAAGGGATACCTGCAGGTCCGCATCGACGGGGAGATCCGCGACTTGAACGACGTGGAGGCCGTGGACCGCTACAAGGGACACTTCATCGAGCTCGTCGTGGACAAGCTCAAGCCCGCCGAGGGCGACGAGGCGCGCGTACGAAGTTCCGTCTCTTCCACCCTGGCGCTCGGCAAGGGTTCCCTCGCTGTGCTGGACACGGAGAGCGGCTCGCTGCACCATTATTCCAAGCACCTGGTGGATCCGGAGAACGGCATCTCCCTCCAGGAGCCGGCCCCGCACACCTTCTCCTTCAATTCGCCGGAAGGCTACTGCCCCCATTGCAAGGGGCTCGGGACGGTGCCGGACGTGAGTATGGACACGATGGTCCCGGATCCCCGCAAATCCATCGCCGACGGCGGCATCGCCCCGCTGGGCCGCATCCGCGACGGACGCAAGTTCGACCTCGTGCGTGCCATTGCGCGCAAACATAATTTCTCGCTCTACGAGCCCATCGCCGCCCTGCCGGACGAGGCCGTGACGCTGCTGATCTACGGCTCCGACGAGTTCTACCGCGTGGGCGAAGGCTCCCAGACGGAGATGGTGAACTGGGATGGCGTGACGGGCGACGTCGAAGACAAGGTCGTCTGTCCGGTCTGCCACGGGACGCGCCTCGGCGCGCATACGCGCTGCTTCCGCATAGACGGCAAGGACATCTCGGAGGTCTGCGCGATGGAGATCAGCGAGCTGGCGGCCTGGCTGGACACGCTGCCGGGCAAGCTCGGCAAGCGCGAGAACGCCATCGCCCGCGACATCCTCAAGGAGCTCTCCGACCGCGTCCGCTTCCTGCTGGACGTGGGTCTGGACTACCTCAGCCTGGATCGCCCCACGGCGTCGCTGTCCGGCGGCGAGGGCCAGCGCATCCGGCTCGCCACCCAGATCGGATCCAAGCTCGTCAACGTGATCTACATCCTGGACGAGCCGAGCATCGGCCTGCACCAGCGGGACAACCGCAAGCTGCTCGCCTCGCTGAAGAAGCTGCGCGACGAGGGCAACACGGTCATCGTCGTCGAGCACGACGAAGAGACGATGCGCGCCGCCGACTGGATCGTGGACGTGGGTCCGGGCGCCGGGGAACAGGGCGGACGCATCTGCTACAGCGGCCTCCCGAGGCCCATTTCGAACCCCATCACCGTGCCTCCCGCCCGGCGTCCGGGCAACGGGCTGTCGCTCACGCTGCGCGGCGCCCGGGGCAACAATCTCAAGGACGTCACCGTCGAATTCCCCCTGGGGATGCTGATCGGCGTCAGCGGCGTCAGCGGCTCCGGCAAGTCTTCGCTCGTCAACGAGACCCTGATGCCCATCCTCAAGGGCAAGTTCTATCATTTCAAGGAGAAACCGCTCCCGTACTCCGGGATCGAGGGGGTGGAGAACATCGACAAGGTCATCGAGATCGACCAGAGCCCCATCGGGCGTACGCCCCGGTCCAACCCGGCGACGTTCACGGGGGTCTTCAACGACATCCGCGCCCTCTTCGAGGATACGCCCGACGCCAAGGTGCGCGGCTTCAAGGCCGGGCGCTTCTCCTTCAACGTGCCCGGCGGCCGCTGCGAGGAGTGCAACGGCGCCGGCATCAAGGTGATCGAGATGAACTTCCTCCCGTCGGTCAACGTGTGCTGCGACGCCTGCGGCGGCCGCCGCTACAAGGAGGACACCCTGGCCGTCAAGTACAAGGGCAAGAACATCAACGACGTGCTGGAGATGCCCATTTCCGAGGCCTACGAGTTCTTCAAGACCCACCCCAAGATCGCCCCGAAGCTCAAGGCGCTCGTGGACGTGGGCCTGGGCTACGTCCACCTGGGGCAGTCCGCCGTGACCCTCTCGGGCGGCGAGAGCCAGCGGATGAAGCTGGCCGCGGAGCTCGCCCGCAAGGCCACGGGCAACACCCTCTACATGCTGGACGAGCCCACCACGGGCCTGCACTTCGAGGACATCAAGGTCCTGCTCTCGGTGCTCCAGCGGCTCGTCGACCAGGGCAACACGGTGATCATCATCGAACACAACCTCGACGTGCTCAAGTCCGTCGACTACCTCATAGACATGGGCCCCGGCGGAGGCGCCGCCGGAGGCAGGATTATTGCATGCGGAACGCCCGAACAGATCGCCGCCGACCCGGCGTCGGTCACCGGGCCTTACATAAAAGAATTGTTATGACCAAGATTGAAGCCGCGCGAGCGGAGTACAAGGAGTGGTGCCAGGCCGTGGGCATCGACACCCTCGAAAAAGTGAACGAAACCCTCGAGGCCGGCAAGGCCATCGAACTGATCAACCTCTGCGAAGCCCGCCAGGAGCGGCAGTACGCACAGGCCGCCGACCAGATCTTCTGGAAGCGGCGCAGCTGCCGCATCGTGATGATGTCGGGGCCTTCCTCCAGCGGCAAGACCAGCTCCTCGCTGCGCATCGCCCAGCAGGCCCGCGTGCTCGGGCTCAAGCCCAAGGTGATCGAGCTTGACAACTATTTCGTCAACCGCGAAGACACCCCCTTCGACGAGAACGGGGAG
>JAEEGG010025904.1_pt1 | contig 11246 bp, 9 predicted proteins | sample 9134161 | NCBI WGS metagenome assembly JAEEGG01 (sample SAMN16246543, study PRJNA631951) | gut metagenome | biome: gut microbiome; feature: rumen; material: CR-attached | host: Bos | place: Iran: Karaj | collected 2018-10
TCACAAGCGATATCTTAGGACGTGCATTCGAGCCCGAACAGCGTTTCGAGAACCCTGACGGGACTGCGATCACGTTTGATACGGACTATTTCGGAAACCACCGCGGTATCTCCACGATACCCGGACCGTTTGCAAGCTGTGAGGCTGCAGCCGGCATTCTGTAAATTTCATTAAATTACACTTTGTTTATCATCCTTCGCTTACACTCTGTTTATCATCCTGAGCTTACACTCTGTTTGTCATCCTGAGCGTAAGCGAAGGATCTTATTCCTTAAAGCTTTAAGATTCTTCGCTTCGCTCAGAATGACAGCAACTTAATGACATATTTTTCTATCAGTTTTACGATGCTCCGCATCTTCTGTTTTGTTATACGGTCGTATCTATTATATTCCGTGCCGTATCAAGATCCTCCGTTTCCGTAATGCCCTTTAATACCCTGTTTATAGCATTTGAACGCGTGGTAACAAGCTTTTCAAGATCCTCGTCGACACGCCTTAGTTTATCCCTTGTGGAGTTAAGCGCCACAGAGAAGGTTCCGAACTCTTTCTTTGCCGCTTCAAGAACTTTTTGTATCTCCGCGCTTTTCTGCCGTATCTTCAAGGTCTGGAAGCCCATTCTGAGTGAACTCAGCATTGCTGCCATTGTGGAAGGTCCCGTTACGTTTACACGGTATTTCCGCTGAAGCTCCTCAACAAGCCCCGGCATATTTACTGCCTCGGAATAAAGCCCTTCCGAAGGCAGGAACATAAGTGCAAAATCTGTTGTTTTCGGGGGATAGATATACTTGTCGTGAATACTTTTTGCTTCCTCCCTTATGGTTGCCGCAAGCTTCTTTCTTCTCTCCTCCGTCTCTTCGGCATTTCCCGAGCTTATTGCATCGGACAGAGCAGAATATGTGTCCCCGGGGAACTTTGCGTCTATCGGGAGATATACCCTTTCACCGTCCTCCGGTCCGGGAAGCCTGATCGCAAAATCGACACGGGTATTTCCCTGCCCGGTAATATTTGCCTGCTTCTCGTATTGATCCGACGATAAGATTTCTTCAAGGATAGCTTCAAGCTGGACCTCTCCGAAATTACCTCTTGTCTTTACGTTTGACAGAACCTTTTTCAGATCCGTGATGTTTGAAGCAACATTCTGCATTTCTCCGAGCCCTCTGGAAACGCTCATCAGCTGTTCGCTTACGGTCTTGAAGGAATCGTTTATCTTCTTATCCAGTGAATCCTGCAGCTTCTCGTTAACGGTTCCGTTGATCTTGTCGAGGCTTTCCCTTGTCTCCGTGGTCAGCTTTGTCATGCTTTCGGAAATAAGACGATACTGCTTGTCCTGTTCCTGTGAAATATTGCGGTTCAGTTCAAAAACGGTCTTTTCTATCTTATCAGTTATATTCTGAAGGTTCTTAAGTTCTCCCGACAGCTTGTCCCCGAAAAGGTCCATGTTATGCTTTATTGTCTCGGAAACCAAAGTGTTCTGCCTGTATATCTGGTCAAGTATGTCACCGGTACCGTCATCATAGTATTCCTTGATCTGTTTAAGCTGTTCGTCTCCCGACAGCTTATCCTCAAGCGCCTTTATCTTTTTTGATAAGCTTATATTGTTCAATATCAAAAGAAGCATTGTAAGAACAGAGGACACAATTACCACTATAAGTATTACATGTTCAATATTCAAGCTTATATTCCTCCTAAATACAACACTAAGTAACGAAATCTCACATTCCGTTACTTAGCAGTTATCACTATTATTTTTTTCTTACAAACAGTACTCCCAGCGTATCCGGTCCGCAGTGAGTCGTAACGGTAGCTCCGGCAGTAGTATCAAGTATCTCCCTTATCCCGGGCTGGAACTGCCGTATCAGCGACTTAACTGTTTCTATGATCTCCGAATCTATGCGCGTATGAGTGATAAATATACGATCCGGCTCTATGTCCGTCCTGTCATGAAGCCTGTCCTCAACATAGTTCTTTATAACCCTTGCTATCCTGCCGCGGAACTTTTTGGCTGCGATCATCTTTCCCTTTATTACCTCAATGCATGGCTTTATATGGAAAATATTTGAGCCTAAAGCTGCAAGCGATGAGCATCGTCCGCCCTTATGCAGATACTCTATGTTATTTACCACGAAGCTTGCTTCCACACGGTCAAGCATATCCTCACAGGCTGCGGCTATCTCTTTTGCAGAAGCACCCTGCTGTGCCATTTCGGCGGCTTTTACGACCGTAAGACCCTGACCGCTTGAAAGATTTGCGGTATCAACTACGTAAACGCCGTCCATCTCCTGTGCTGCTATGCATGCACTCTGATAGGAGCTGGAAAAAAGACTTCCGATACAGAACTGGACAACATCATATCCGAGATCCCGCCACTTCCGGAATACCTTTTCATACTCGTCACTGTTTACCGCCCCTGTCTTGGACAGCTTTCCGGTCTCTTCCACATAACGGTATATATCCTCCGGTGTTATATCAATACCGTCTTTTCCGCTCTTTTCACCGAGTGTAACGGTCAAAGGAGTGATCTCTATATCATATTTTTCTATCAATTCTTTTGACAGATCACATGTACTGTCAGAAATAATCTTTACCGGCATATTTACCCCCTATGAAACTGTATTATTTCCGAATTTTCATTACCTATTAGTTTATCTCATTTTTATCGGATAATCAAGGGGGTATTTCAGTATTTAAGCCAATTTTAATAATACTGTTAAGATTAATAAAGGACCGGAGATCTCTCCCCGGTCCGTAACCCGATTTTTGATTTTTAACGATCTTCGATCATTCCTCAGCTACTACTACGGTAATGATATGAGGATTAAGTGTATCATACCAGTAAGCATATCCTGCAAGATCGATCTTATCACCGATGTTAAGGTTCTTTACTGCCTGGTAAACATCCGAATCCTTGTCGCGGAGATATGACTCAACGGTAAATGTATAGATCTGTCCGTTATACTCGACATTAAAGTAAAGGTCATCACCTTCCTGACCGCTTCCGTTCCACTTGTAAAGGAAAGCTGCTTCATTTCCGTCAGCATCCTGAGAAGCTGCAACTGTCATTCCCTTGAATAATACATACTGATTCTGGAAGTTGATCATTTCATCTGTTCCGAGATATTCGGTGACATCAACGGGCTCTGCAATATAGCTGCCGTCGAGGAATTCAAACGAAGCATCTATGATCTCTACTTCACCCTGCCATTCGGACTTATATCCGGTAACCTTGATCTTCTGTCCGACAACAAGTTTTCCGTAATCTTCCTGTGAGCAGGCCATCTCATAAATAAAGTATGCGCCTTCATTATCCTGAGTATAGATGGTAGCCTTATCTTCCCACCATGACTGCTTATCCTGAACGAAAGTTTCTACAACAACTTCTGACTCAAGCTCTGCATCAACATATTCCTGATATGTCATAACACCTTCGGACTTGGTGAAAACATCGTCCTCAGCAGGTCCCTCTGTAGGTTCGGGTGTTGCTTCCTCTGTAGGTTCGGGACCGGGTTCCTCTGTAGGCTCAGGGGTTACTTCCTCTGTAGGCTCGGGTGTTGCTTCCTCTGTGGGCTCAGGGGTAACTTCCTCTGTGGGCTCAGGGGTAACTTCCTCTGTAGGCTCGGGTGTTACTTCCTCTGTAGGCTCGGGTGTAGCTTCCTTTGTAGGCTCGGGTGTTCTTGCCTCTTCTGTACGCTCGGGTGTACCGGTTGCCTTGTTTTCCTCATTCTTCTTGCCACAAGCAGCAAGTGACAATACAAGTACAAGGATGATCAATAATGCAGAAAATTTCTTCATTTCAGTTTCTGCCTGCATATAGCAGGCTTCCTCCTTTTTTCTTAGACTTGCAAAAAACAAATATAGACACCATTATACATAGTTTTTTTACAAACTTCAATACGAAATTCATCGTTTTTTAATGCGTTTTTTTGTGAAATCTGCCAAATTTACGGCAATAATTCCCAACCATGCAACAAAAAGAATAACCAGAAATACCTTTGCCGGAGTCGGAAGCGGTCCAAGTTCCTTGCCCGATCCGCCGGAAGTCCTCTCAATACTGTCAAGATGATACAGCGACGTCATATCGCTGAAAAGCTTTGTCATAAACTCTTCGTCAATGGTCTGTTTTCTTCTTGCCGCCTTTGCCGCATTCTCTATCATCTGTCCGGCCGCGTCCCTAAGGGACGTAGAACCGTTAAATACAGGAGTTACAAAGGTGTTATCCGTGTTCTCAAGCAGCATCTTTGCCGCTTCAATCTTTACATGATAGTAAAGGTTGTTATCGGTACCGCATTTACTCAAGTAATCCCGGTATTCGGCAGAATCCTGTGCCTTGGATGTTACCGGGACATAGCCCTCCGTCTGCGAATATGCGATCTGAGTCTCGTTTGTGAGAAGGAACTGCATAAAAAGCCATGAAGCCAGTACTACATCCGGATCTTCCTTATTGAATATGCATACCGACGGTCCCTGTGATATCATCTTCGGATTCTCCGTATCATACTGCGGTATAGGCATTACCACCGTTTCAAAATCAACTATCTTGTCTTCACTTATATCGCTTAACGGTGCATCGGACCCAAGCCATGACGCTCCCGCCGTCGAATCGATTGCAAAAAGGCACTGCCCCGCATTCAGGAAATTTCCGGGATAGCTTGAGATTTTAAAAGTTGAGAATGCACGTGTTCCTGCGTGCTCTGCGATGGTATAAAGTATCTCCTTTGTATCATCGTTAAAAATCTGTATGCTTCCGTCCTCACCCGAATACCCTGCATTTTTCTGTTTGAGCATGGTGATGAGCATGTTGTCGGTCGATTTGTAAATGAAAGGTATCATGGTTTTCTGACCGTTTACAGCATAAGTCCCGTCATCATTCTTTTTAAGTGCCGCCTCGGACACTTCCCAAACGAAATCCCATGTCAGGATCTCCGGAATTTTATATCCAAGCCGTTCTACATATGTCTTATTGATATAACATGCCTCTGTTGACCGCATGAACGGAAGCGCATAGAAGCTGTTGCCCAGCTTGCATTCATTTAAGAACTCCGGGATTATCTCTTCCCGGGACGGTCCGTCAAACTTCAGTTCTTTCCCATTAAGTCCGTACTTCGGATCCTCAATCAGGTCATTAAGATTTACCACCGTACCTTCACCCGTAAGATAAGTAGCTATATGATCGGGATAGGTTATGCAGATATTGGGTGTCGTCCCCGTCACGATATTCGTTATCACGTCATTATATATCTTCCCGTAATCGGTATACAGCCTGATATTTACCGTCACATTCGGATAAAGCTCATGAAAATCCTTACTGGCCTTTTCATATATCCTGCTCTGTGTCACATTGGTATCATTCTTTGCCCAAAAGGTAAGCTCTATCTGCTTATCCTCATCAAAAGACTCCGGAATGATAAAACCGCTCGTGTTTTTTCTGCCGTGACACGCGGTCAGTGAAAAGCACATACATAAAATACACAGAAAAACGATTATTTTCTTCACCATAGTCACCTGTCAATCTTAACCCTTAGTACCGCTCTTCTGAACTCCCGTCATTATCTGTTTTCTGAATACCAGGAACAGAATGATCAGCGGGATCGATATCACGACTACCGCCGCCATCATTGCCGGAATGTTCTCTCGTCCGAAACCGTTCTCACGTATCTCCTGGATACCGTTGGATACCAGATAATACTTTTCATTGTCGGTGATCAGTCTCGGCCATACATAGCTGTTCCAGCACTCGATGATCTTGAGTATCGTGATCGTGATCATCGTAGGCTTGCACATCGGGATCATCACCCTTATCAGATACTTGAAATCGGATGTTCCGTCGACCTTGGCCGCTTTATAAAGATTTTCCGGTATCTGTTCGAAATTCTCCTTTAACAGATATATATAAAATATCGATGTTATCGAAGGAAGTATGAGTCCCGTAAATGTGTTTCTCATATTCATGTTGGTTATGGTCACAAAATTAGTTATGATAATGAGCTCGTTGGGTATCATCATCAAAGAAAGGAACAGGGTAAACACTATATTTTTGCCCCGGAACTGAAGTCTTGCAAATGCAAATGCCGCAAGAGTGATCACAACCAGCATTACGGCTGTCGTAACAACGGCGAATACTATGGTATTGAAGAAATACCTGCCGAGTGAAACCGTTGTAAAAGCCGAGCTGTAGTTCTCAAGCGTCGGATTTGCCGTAAAGAACTTAGGTATGTATTCCGAGTTGTATGCGCCGTAGCTCTTTACCGAGGAAAGTATCATCCAGTAAAACGGGAACAGGACGACAATCCCCCAAAAGGCAAGGAATACGTATTTTAATATATTTAAAACAATGTTTCCCGGTTTTTTCATATATTTCGATCTCCTTATGTCAGACCTTGACAACACTCTTCCTGCTTACCATAAGATTTATGCAGGTGATTGTGAGTACGATAACAAAAAGGATCAGTGCAGCAGCGGATGCATACGAAGGATATCCTCCGCTGTTTCCATAGAGCATATCATAGATATATCCTACTATCGTATTCATTCCGGCGACATTCAGGTCTGTTCCGAAAAGTGCAACCGCATCCGAATAAGCCTTGAACGCGCCTATAAATCCGGTGATCACGAGATAGAATATCATCGGTGATATCATCGGAAGGGTTATCCTTGTAAATACCCTCCACTTCGGTGTGGAATCTATCTTTGCCGCCTTATACAGATCGTCTTTGACGCTCGCGAGCGCGCCGGTAAGGATAAGTATCTTGAACGGCATAACGATCCAGACGGTATAGATGCACAGTACAAGCATCTTTGCCCAGTAGGGTCCGTCTATGAAATCCACCGATTCCCCTCCGAAAAGGTTTATCAGCATGTTTATCATACCATCCGAATATGCCGTCTTCTTAAACAGGATCATGAATACCAGACCTACTGCCAGAGTATTTGTGACATAGGGCAGGAAAAACACGGTCTGGAAAAGCTGGCGAAGCTTCTTTATCGAGCTCAGCGCCATTGCTATGAGCAGGGATGTTATCGTTGAAAGCGGAACCGTAATGATAACAAGTATGAAGGTATTCTTCAGTGCCTGCAGGAAATAAGTATCATGCAGCACATATGAATAATTGTATGTTCCTATACCTGTATGAGTCTGTGATGCAAAATTGTATTCCTCCTCAAAAGAATATATGAAAACATCCACCAGAGGATATATCATGAACGCTGCCAGGAAAATGATCGCCGGCAGAAGATAAAGCCAGCCCTTGAGATTGTTTTTCTTCATTTTATTTCTTCCCGTACTCCTTTCTCACCTGGCTCCCGAAATAGATCCTTTCTCCCGTCTCCGAATTGAAGATAAAGGTTTTCATCGGCTTCAGGCTGAATTTCACCTTCTCTTTTCCTGCGGTTATCGTGGTTTCGGCACTCACGATGGAACGTATCTCGACATTTTCCGATGCCTCGTGCGTGGAAACGATGGTGGTATCTCTTCCCATGACTTCCAGTCCCTTTAAATTAAGCTCCAGCTTACCGTTCTCATCGACTATGAAGCCTTCGGGCCTTATCCCGACAAACACCTCACAGTCATCTGTCTTTTCAGCCTTAAGAACAGGTTTGCCGCCTATGCATATCATCCCGTCCCTGACATTTCCTTTAAAAACATTTATCGGAGGCGTTCCGAGGAACTTTGCAACAAACAGGTTTTTCGGATCGTCATAGACATCCTGCGGCTTTCCGATCTGATGAACAACGCCTTCCTTCATAACAACTATGATATCCGAGATGCTCATTGCCTCTTCCTGGTCATGAGTTACAAAGATGGTCGTTACCTTCGTTTCTCTCTGTATCCTCCTGATCTCCTCACGTGTCTGCAGACGAAGTCTGGCGTCCAGATTTGAGAGCGGTTCGTCAAGCAGGAGCACCTTCGGTTCCTTAACCAGAGCGCGCGCGATCGCGACTCTCTGCTGCTGTCCTCCCGAAAGCTCACCCGGCTTTCTGTCCATAAGAGTATCTATCTGTACCAGTTTTGCGGCCTCAAGCACCTTTTTCTCCATAACATCCTTAGTAAGTTTTTTATCCCCTCTAAAGTTTTTCAAAGGAAACATGATATTATTCCTTACTGTAAGGTGCGGATAAAGAGCATAATTCTGGAAAACAAGTCCTACTCCTCTGTCCTCGGGCTCCAGATCGGTCACATCCGTATCACCGAAAAACACTTTCCCACGTGTAGGCTTCTCAAGACCGGATATAAGATTCAGTGTTGTACTTTTACCGCATCCCGAAGGTCCAAGGAGTCCAACCAGAGTTCCGTCCGGTATTTCAAAGGTAAAATCATCCACGGCAACAACTTCGGTTTTGATCTTCCTGTTTCTGTTAGGAAATATTTTTGTCAGATTTTCGAGAACTACTTTCATAAATCTACCACGCTTTCTATATCCCCGGGTCTGGTTTTAAGTCTATGCGGCACGTATATCCGTACCTGCAGCACACGCCCTCTTTAAGGATATCATTTTCCGTTAACGATAACAACGGGACGGTATTCTGACACAGCATAAACTGTCTTTCGAATACCGTCCCCGTAAAAATCCGTGCCAACCCGTTAGGCACATTATAATAATTTTACCTTGAAAAATCAAGAACTTTCAAAAAATCTCTTTTTTGGATAAACGCATAACCTTTCTGTAACTTAATGCCGCAAGCACGCCGACCAGCAGCAGGAACCCTAAGGTTATAAGATTATGCTCAACCTTCATTCCCAAAACTACCGCCAGAGTGCCGAGTGCCATACCGGCGAACATATTCGGGAACATGTAGATTGCCACAGCCGAACTCTGCTTTATGACTTCGACCTCGTTTTCCCAGTCAAGCCTTATATGCTTTACACCGCACACGCATCCCCATGCGGTTGAAAACGCACACATCACGATACCAAGCACAAGATAAAGTGCGGATTCGATGACCGGAGTCCGTGTCGTGATACAGAAACAAAGTATGGCAAAGACCATGAACGGAACGCTCAGGCACATGTTAAACAACATCTTGCCCTGATACAGCTTTTTCTTCTCGATCGGCAGACTTTGTACTATCCAGTAATTCTTTCCTTCAAGAGAAGGCGTGCTTGCCGCCGTTGAATACATACCTACCAGGAAATACGCAGCAAACGGGATGGCGGGACGTATTACGGAAATACCCTCGGGAGTGGCTTTCAGCATCACCTCGGAAATTTTGTCATACCCAAACACAAGCGCCACGACCCCGGCGATCGTTGCCAGTACCATGCCCAATATCCCGTTGGTCATATATACGGTCGAACCGGTCATCCTCTTAAACTCCTTAAATGCAACCGCTTTTACTACGCTGTTCTTTTTCTGTGCCTTCATCCTGAAATTCTTTGACGCAGCATGGGATTTCAGCTTTGAATTGATACTCCTGTAAGAACGTCCGACAAGTAAAAATACAACAGTAAACAAAAGGATGCTAACTCCGACAAGCAGCAGGATATCGGATTTTCCCAGATCATTTACGGCATTTGAGAACCAGCCTGCCGGAAGATATATATCCGAAACACTGTCCATCGCACCGGAAGTAACTTCGATAATCTCCTCAACCTTGTCATTTCTGAACACATCCTCGATAAGGAAACGTGCCGCAAAGATCAGGAGAACAAGCAGTATGGTAAGTATGGTCTGGATTAAGGTCTTGTGCCTGAATCCGGAGCCTATCCTTGCTATCAGGAAACCAAGGAAGGAAGCTATCAGCATCGGTATTAACGGCAGGAACAGAGATAAAACTATCCAGAGCGGATAAACGTAGATTGCCGGTTTTACATATATCCCGTATCCTATCAGCATCGAAACGGAAATGCTTGCATACCACGGCATACTGTTTATATACATGTACATGAACTTGCACGCCGCTACGGAGCTTGATTTAAACGGCAGTGACATCAGCATGTCATATTCCTTGAAATTAAAAAGATATCCGTTTGTCTTTATGAATGTGAAAATAAAAGCCAGTGCGCTTATCATCGTTGCGCACATCCCGGGCATCGAGCCCGCAAGCCCGTATTCACCGTACCCTATACACATGGCTACACAGTATGCCATAAGCATAAGATACAGCAGACCGACTCCTATAAAGCCGCCCACTATCTTTTTTCTTTTCTTTTTATCCTTGCAATATCTGTACAGGTTTACCCTGCTTGTAGACAAAAGCAAGGCTTTAAGTAACAGTATATTTTTATTTTTCACTTTCTACCTCCAGGAATGCTTCTTCAAGCGAATGTCCTTCCGTCAGCTCATCCATGGTTCCCGAAGCTATGATCCGGCCCTTCTTTATCATGGCTACCTTGTTGCAAAGCTTCTCGGCTACATCAAGCACATGGGTTGAGAAAAATATAGCCGTTCCCTTGCTGCACATATCCCTCATTATGCCCTTTAGGATAAATGAAGCCTTCGGATCGAGGCCTACGAACGGCTCATCGAGTACCAGAAGCTTGGGATCATGTATAAGTGCGGATATTATTGCAAGCTTCTGCTTCATTCCGTGGGAATAAGAATTGATTGTATCCCCAAGGGATTCTGTTATCTCAAAAGCATCCGCATATTTCTTTATGCTCTCTTCACGTTCCTTCGTTCCTATCTCAAAGACATCGGCAATAAAATTCAGATACTGTATACCGGTTAAGCTCTCATAAAGATCGGGATTGTCCGGGATATAGGCCGTAACTTTCTTACACTCCATGGGTTCCTTTTTTACTGAGTGCCCGTCAATAAGGATTTCTCCCTCTTCAAAATCAAGAACTCCCACGACCGCACGGATCGTGGTCGATTTCCCGGCTCCGTTGTGCCCGATAAAGCCGTAAATATCTCCGCTCATTACCTTAAGAGATACGTTATCGGCAGCCTTTTTCCCTTCGCCGTAGGTCTTTGAATAATTTTTGATCTCCAGTATTACTTTGTTTTCCATATGATGTCCTCCCTATAATATCAATCATGATTGACATCTGATTGAAGTTTCCCATACGCAGCTCTGGTCTCGTCCGAGGTTGCTGCACTTACATAGTATGTCATTTCAGCTGTTTTCACTTTGATGCAGATGCCGTTTTCAGGATTAAGGAACACCCTGCATCCGCTTTCTCCGTCAACCGTAAAATTTCCTTTAAGAAGCTTATCCATTCCGAACCCTGCTATCCTTACAAAGTGTATGGAATCAATGTCCTCTCTCATCGTAATACTTTCAATATCTGCGATATCGATCACATAGTCATCC
>JAEEGG010025908.1_pt1 | contig 11245 bp, 10 predicted proteins | sample 9134161 | NCBI WGS metagenome assembly JAEEGG01 (sample SAMN16246543, study PRJNA631951) | gut metagenome | biome: gut microbiome; feature: rumen; material: CR-attached | host: Bos | place: Iran: Karaj | collected 2018-10
GTGCATGTCAGAAACAAGGCGGCAGACAGCGCGTCGGCCTGGGGTCTACCGTTCCGGCACAAGCGGCCGCCCTACGGATCGGTCTCCTATTGCCTATTGCCTGCTGCCTGTTGCCTAATCTCCCCGTCTCCTATTGCCTATTGCCTGCTGCCTATTGCCTATTGCCTGTTGCCTGAATTACAATGACCGGCTCTCCCGCTCCAGAAGGTCGATCACGTCCGCCACGGCTCCCTCCCCGCAGGGGCAGACCAGCGGAATGCCAGCCTCGCGGACCGCCGTCTCGCAGTCGGCGGGGGCGAAGGCCCGGTCGGCCTCCAGCAGCATGGACAGGTCGTTGCGGGCGTCGCCCACGCAGATCAGCTCGCGGCCCAGCTTCTTCGCCACCCGGCGGGCCATCGCGCCCTTGCTGACGCCGGGGGCCTGAACGTCGATGATCCGCGGCGCGGCCCGGTCCACGACGAGCTCCGGCCAGTCGGCGGCGATTTTCGCCGCGGCAAAGTCGAAGCGGGCGTTCTCCTCGGGCGGAACGCGGGTGAAGAACTGCGGCACGGAATCGTCGAAGAAGGTGCCGAGCAGAGAGGCCTTGAGGATCGGATACGGCATGGTCTCCACGGTCACGTGGGCCGTCGCGGTGTCCGCGCGGCGGTAGAAGGCGTCGCGCATCGGCTCGTCACCGATCAGGTAGTGGTAGTCCCTGCCCTGGACCTCCAGATGGAGATCCGGGAACTCCCGCGCCAGGTACTCCAGCAGGGCCCTGCCCTCCGGGATCCAGACCGCGTCAGCCAGGGTCTCGGTCCGGTAGTCGTAGGTCGCGCCGCCGTTGTAGAGGATCAGGGGCGTGTTATAGGGGATCTCCGGCGTGCGGGCGCGGAACATCGGGGCGCTGCGCCCCGTGGCAACCGTGAATGCCCCGCCGCAGGCCATGAAGCGCTCGATCGCCGCCGCATTCCGGGCGGGGACCCGGCTGTCCGGTCCGGTCAGGGTGCGGTCGAAGTCCGCCAGCAGAAGAATCCGGGAAAAATCAGGCATGAGAAACCGACTCCTTTCGTTCGATCAAATCGCGGAAGCGCTCGATATTCTCCGGCTTCGGCGCAAGCGCGCCGGACTGCTCGGCATGGATCGTCTCAACGATCCGTCCGTTGATCGGCGTGGAAACGCCGAAGCGCTTTCCGTATCCGCAGACGACGCCGTTGATCGCGTCCACCTCGCAGGGCTTGCCGTTTCGCAGGTCCTGGAGCATGGAGGGGACGATGCCGCTGTGCTTCTTCATTGCGATCGGGAGCAGAAGCTCGGCAAAGATCCGCTTCGGCACGGTGCGGTAGTAGAACAGCTTCGTGACGTCCTTGCCCTGAACCGGGGCAAAGGTCACGCCCGCGGCGCGGCCCACGTCGATGCACTCCTTCATGCAGCGCACGGCCAGCTTCCGGGGCAGAGAATGGTCGGTCACGTCCCCGAAGGTCCCGCCGATCACGGTGCCGATGCCGGAAAAGGCTGCGTTGATCAGGAGCTTCGACCAGCGCGCGCCGAGGAGGTTTTCCTCGATCGCCACGGGGCACATGGTCTCCAGCACGGATTGGACCGCAGCCAGCTTCTCCGCCGGGACGCCCGGCATGCCGCCCATGTGGAAGGACAGCGCGTTCGGATCGCTGGTCAGCCTGACCCGGCCGGGGGCCTCCAGACTCGCGCCCCACTCGACCACGCAGCCGATCGTCCGCGCCTGGCCGAGGATCTCCGCGATCCCCGGCTCCGGGATGCCGTTCTGCAGGGTCACGAGGACGCCGTCCTCACCCAGGAAGGGCTTCAGGAAGGTGACGACCTCGGGGTTGTGGAGCTGCTTGGTCATCAGGAAGACGACGTCGTAGGTCCCGCTCATCTCCTCGGGAAGCATGGCGCGGACCCGGACGGTCTTCTCGACGGTCCCGGTCACGACCGCCCCATGCGCCCGGAGCGCTTCCACGTGGGCGCGGTTCCGGTTGACGAGATCGACGTCGATCCCGCCCTCGGTCAGATAAGCGCCAAGCACCGTTCCCAGCGAGCCCGCGCCGTAAATTGCACATTTCATATCGATGGTTCTCCTGTTGCGTTGGATTATGCGTTGATCAACGCCTTCTCCCCCTCGGGGAGAAGGTGGCTGCCGCAGGCAGTCGGATGAGGGGCGACGGCAGACCGCCTCCCGATGCATGCACCAGGCAGCTACCGAAAACTGCCCAGGTCAACAAAGGAAGGGATATGCTGAATGATATCCTCGCAGACGCCCATGAAATTCTGCATCACGTCCAGATTAGAATATCGCAAAACCGTCAATTGCCGCTCCTGCAAATACAAGTCCCGCTCCCGGTCGCTCGCCTTCCCCGCTTCCTCGTAGTGTTGGCTTCCGTCCAGCTCGATTACGAGATTCGCGCAGGGAATATAAAAATCCAAAATAAAGGGGCCGTAGACCTTCTGCCTGTGTACCGTAACGGGAAGCTGCTTCAAAAAGTCGTACCATAGATGGCGCTCCTGCTTGGTCATGTTCTTTCGCAGGACCTTGGAGTTGGACGTCAGACGCGGGTTTTTGATCGTTTCCATAGCGGACCTCCCTGCGGGGATTTTGGGTGGGGGTTTTGCGCTTTGATCGGAAGGCCGGCAGTCGTCGGCCCTCCCTCATCCGTCTGCCTGCGGCAGCCACCTTCCCCCTCCCGCTTCGGGCGGGGGAAGGCTCTGGGGGAAACCTGCAGAGTTGGCACGCTCGTCCGAGGTCGGCAGTCGTCGGCCCTCCCTCATCCGTCTGCCTTACGGCAGCCACCTTCCCCCTCCCGCTTCGGGCGGGGGGAAGGCTTTGGGGGGAACCTGCAGAGTTGGCACGCTCGTCCGAGGTCGGCGGTCGTCGGCCCTCCCTCATCCGTCTGCCTTACGGCAGCCGCCTTCCCCCTCCCGCTTCGGGCGGGGGAAGGCTCTGGGCGGGGCCTGCAGAGTTGGCACGCCGTGCGCGTTTACAATAGGATCGGCAGGTTGGCGGCGGCAGCGGAAAGGATGGCTTCGGGGTCCGCGCCGACCAGATCCAGGCCCTCGGCCTGGATAAGCTCCGCCTCCGGGATGCCCCAGTACAGGCTTGACACCTGGCGGATATACGCGAAGCCGAGATTCGTCCCCATCACGGGGCCGCCCGCCGTGGAAACGTACCAGAGCTTCTTCGCCCGGCATTTCCCGTGCGGGACGCCGTCGGCGGTGAAGGTGAAGGTCAGGCCGTTGACCATGACCTGCTCCACGAAGACCTTGACCGATGCGGGGAAGGAGCAGTCCCAATACGGCGCGGCAAGCACGACGGCGTCGGCCTCCACGAGGGCGCGGGCGGGCTCGAACGCAGGATCGGCATAGTCCCCTGCCGCAAGCAGAGCGTCCCGCCGGGCCAGGGTCTCGGCCGTGAGCGGGCGAAGGTCCATCTGCTCCAGATTCAGCTCGCAGATCTCGCCCTGCCAGCCGGAAAGAAGCTCCTCCGCAAGCCGCCGGGTCCGCGACTCCGCCCGCACGCAGGCGTTGATAAACAGTAAGCGTTTCATAGAAATCCCTCCGAATCAATCGCGCAGATTATAACACAGATTGTGGCTGTACGCAAGAAAAAACGCATCTCCCCGAAACGAAAACTTCCCCCGTCGCAGACGGGGGAAGAAGGATCGCACGCTCACGCGGACAGGGCCGTTCCGAGCAGAACCGCGCCGACGGCGGCGGTCAGCCCCAGCGTGACCCAGAACAGGATTTGATTCGCCCTGCCGTCCGAGCGGCAGAGTTTCAGACTCGGGAACCACCGGACCGGGAAGAGGAGCTGGACGCCGCGAAGGTTCAAAAGGTCTGCGGCCAGATGGGAGGCATAGCCGATCAGAAACGGGACCGCGGCAGGTCGGCAGGCAAACCGGACCGCCCCGCAAAACAGGGCCATTCCAAGCAGCGAATGGGTGAACGTCCGATGCTCCGTGCGGCTGCCTGCAATCAGCAGCAGGAGGAAGCCCAGCAGACCCGCTCCGACCGCAACGCCCCAGTGACCGGTCACGTACCGGAACATTCCCCCGCCGACCGCGCAGTCCAGGATCAGAACCGCGCCGACGAAGACGCCGCAGAGGACCTTGATCCAGGCGGCCTCCCGCACGCGGCGTTTGTTCTGCCTCCTCTTTTTGTTCTGCGCGTCCACGTCCACGACCCAGCCGCCCAGGGCGCCCCCGGCGACCGCAGTGATCACGCCGGGGACCGTTTCCGGACAGGTCAGGAGCAGGGCGGACGCCATGCCGAGGGTGATATGCGTTTTGCTTAACATGCCGATTCCTCTCCGCGCGGCCCTCAGCCGAGCAGCGGGCCGTCCTCTTGTTTCAGCCTCAGGGCCTTCTGCTCATTCTCCGAGCGTCCGGTTCATCAGCTCCATGGCTTTGTTCATGCTGGCCATGAACGCCTCGTCCGGGATCAGGGCGATCCCGTGCTCGTCGGTAAGCACGATCAGCCGCTGGCCGCCGGTCAGGCCAAACAGGTCCCGCGCCCCCTTGGGAATGACGATCTGTCCTCTGTCGTTGATCGCGACGGAGCCCCAGATGTTCTTTCCCTTCGGCGAGGGCGGAATCGCGCCGATCCCCTCCACCGGCTCCGTCCGGATCAGGCTGTCCACGGTGGTTCCGTAGGCCTCCGCCAGAAGGGCGCACTTCTCCACGTCGGGAACCGTCGCCCCGGTCTCCCACTTGGCGTAGGCCTGCCGGGAGATCCCGATTTTCTCCGCGATCGCCTCCTGCGAAAGCCCGTGGACGTTCCGCAGCATCACAAGATTGTCCTTCAGCATTTCACGATGCTCCTTACGCTTATAAGTCGATTGCTTCAAAGCGCGCGCAGGCGCGCTTGCAGGATAAAACCGTAATCAGCAGGAAGCCCGCGAGCCCGCCCGCCAGCAGGCCGAGCTGCAGACCGAGCCCGTCCGTGCCGAAGGCGTTCAGCGCCTCCAGTCCCGGCACGTGGTGCATGGCCTCCGCGATCAGGATGACCGGAAACGCGACGACGAGATAGGTCACGAAGGGGCGGGCAAAGCGGTAGGCCGTTTTGAAAAAGCCGCCCACGAAGATCCAGTTGAACAGCCCGAAGATCAGGCAGGCCGTTCCCAGCGCAAAGAAATTGGCGTTCATCAGGGCGTTGGCGCGATAGACCGCCGACTGCGCGAAAACCGTCATGCGCAGGACGACGGCAAGGGCCATCAGCAGCAGGTCGGCGCACTCGATCAGGCAGACGAAGGCGTATTTTCCCTTCACCACGTCCCGCTTCGCAATGGGAAGCAGGACGGAGAACACGACGTCGTTGGCTTCTCGGGCCGTCTGGAAGCTCTGGAAGATGCCGAGGGTCACGAAAAAGACGCCGATCAGAACGGGATAGCCGGGCAGGAAAAAGGTCAGTCCGAAGAGGTTGAAAAGATAGGACAGCACGGACGCGCTCAGGCGCGTTTCCTTCCGCAGAACGTTACGCATGCGCCGCACCCCCTTCCAGCCGCAGCATCGTATCCTCGAGGCTCTCTCCCGCAGCGGAATACTGCCGGATGAAGTCCGCCTTCGGCTGGGCGGCGACCACGCTGCCGTTTGAAATGTAGATGATATCGTCCGCGCACTTCTCAACGTCGGAGATGATATGCGTGGAAAAGAGCACCGCAACGCCCTCCTGCTTCAGCCCCAGAAAGACGTTCAGCAGCTCGTTCCGGGAAAACGGGTCCAGCCCGCTGGTCGGCTCGTCCAGGATCAGCGCCTCCGCCCGGTGCGAGAGCGCCAGCATCAGGTTCACCTTGACCTTCATGCCCTCCGACAGCTCGAGCGGCGTTTTCTCCTCGTCGATGGAAAACAGCTCCAGGTATTTCCGGTAGGTTTCCTCGTCCCAGGTGTCGTAGAAGCGCTTCACGATCTCTACGACGTCCCGGATCTTCTTCCGCGGGTACCAGGCGACCGTTCCCGCCGAATACCCGATCCGCTTTTTGATCTCCGCCTCGTTCTCCGAAAAGGGCTCTCCGAAATAACGGACCGTGCCCCCGTCCGGATGAACCATGCCGAGCATGGACTTGATCGTCGTCGTCTTCCCGGCGCCGTTTCGACCGATGAAGCCGGCAATCCGCCCGCGTTCCAGACCGAAGGATACGTTCTTCAGGGAAAAGGACGGGTAGCGCTTGACAAGGTTCTCAACTTCCACAATCAACGTGATCGCCTCCAAGTTTGATTTGTATGATGATTGTAAAGCATCGTTGCCCCATCGTCAACCAACCGCATTTAACAAAATAATCCGTTTTTTGTTCGTTTTGGTTGCGTGTGCGGCTTCCGGTCCCTCGCATGCCCGCGTTTCCCGAAGAAAGGTTCTTTTTGGATTTTATCATACCCCGCCCGGAATGGCAACCGCAAGGAAACGTCTTGCGTAAAATTTTCAATTCAGGCTTGACCGGCGAACGATCGGTCACTACAATGCAAGGCAGGATGGGCAGGAGGCCGCCGCAAGGGATCGCTTGCAGCCGTGCGCGCTGCGAAGCCCGTCCGGTTCCGCCGCCGCGCAAAGATCCCCTCCGGGCGCCCGCGGGCGGGTGCTTGGAGGGGATCGTCTGTTTGGATCGGTTCCTTGCGGCTGCGGGCGCGTACGCTTCGTGCGCCGCCCGCCGGGAAGGGGGATCAGTTTTCGGCAGCCGGGGCCGTCTCGATCCATTCGATGCAGCACTTGAGCATCTTGGAAAGCTCGGCGCGGGTCGCGCCGTCCTGCGGGCAGATCGCCCCGCCGGAGCCCTGAATGATGCCCACGGCAACGGCCCAGGACATCGGCTCGGACGCGTAGCTGCTCACGAGCGACGCATCCCGGAAGCCGCTGTAATCGGCTGAAGCGCTGACGTCCTTCCGGGCGATGTACTGCGCGTAGCGGTAGAGGACGGCGACCGCCTGTTCGCGGGTGATCCGGTCACTCGGGGAGAAGGCGCCGTGTCCCGTGCCGCTGATGATGCCATAGCGCGCGGCCCAGGTGACCGGCACAGCATAGTAGTCGGCCTCAGAGACGTCGCTGAACGGCGGGACGGCTTCCATTTCCGGCTGACCGGCCATCCGCCACAGCACCGTGACGAGCATTGCGCGGGTCATGCTGGCGTTCGGGCTGAACTTGGTCTTGGAGGTTCCGATGAAGAGTCCCCGTTCCAGAACGAAGGCAACGCAGCTCGCGTACCAGGCGTCCCAGCTCAGATCCGAGTAGGCGTCGTAGAGCTCCATCGTAGAACCGCAGCGCACACAGGCGCCGTCCACGAAATCGTGGCCCAGCGGCTTGAGCTCCTTGACGATGCTCTGCCCGCAGTCCACGCACTGATAGGACAGACTTCCGGTTTCGGTGCAGGAGGAGGGCGAAAGGACGGAAACGTAGCGGTGCTCATAGGTGCCGACCTCGCCGAACCAGTAGTCCAGGTCCACCAGCGTGTTGACGCCGGGCATACGGCCGGCCCCGTACTGCCAGAGATTCGCGCCGGAACGGGCGTTCAGAGTCTGGACCGTATCCGGGGATACCGTTCCGTTCGCATCGGCCCACTTGGCGACCCAACTGACCCGGGATTTGTAATACCCATCCGTGAGCTGACCGTTCCAGGGGCTCTCGCTGGCATAGACGCCGGTGCGAAGATTGAACTGGCCCAGATAGTCGCAGAAGGTGCTGATCGTCGCCAGGAGCTGGTCGTTCGACAGGGTCGTCAGGACGCCCTGATCCTCTACGTCCATGAAGACGGGAAGCGACGGGTATTTGCCGGTCTGCCAGATCTTGGCGAGGACGAAGTCCGCCTCCTCCATGGCCTCCAGCTCGTTGTGGGCGATGGAATAGAAGTACACGCCGTAGGGGATGCCGTTGGCCTCGCAGCCCTGCACGTTGTTTTCATACTGCGGATCGTAGTTCAGGGTGCCGTCCAGGGCACGGTAGCCGATCCGGATGATGGCAAAGTCAATATAGGGAGCGAGGGTCTGCCAGTCAATGACGCCCTGCCACTGGCTGACGTCCACGCCGGGACGAAGCAGCATGCCGGCCCCGCAGACGGCGCACTCGTCGCCGGGGATGGAGGCCACGCAGGTATGTTCATAGGACACAGGCCGACTGTAGTTTCGGCTGTAGAGCCGGTAGCCGCTGCCGAAATACTTCTGCTGCAGGCGGACCAGACCATCGTTTCCGGTGAACCAGGTGCTGCGGCAGCAGCACATATGCGGATCGCCGGTCCAGGCGGTCGCCTCGGAGATCTCCACGCCGAAGATGCTGCCGTCGGTATCATAGGCGACGTCCGTGACCAGGACGACGTGCTGGATATTGCTGCCGTTGACGTTCAGGAAATCGCCGACCTGGATCAGGGAAACGCTGCTCTGCTTCTGCGTTCCGTAGGCGTAGATTCCTGCGGTCGTGCAGCGCTGGGGCAGATCCAGCGCCCAGGAGACGAAGGCGGAGCAATCCACGCCGAAGGACGGACCGCCGCGGTAATAGGTGCAGCGGCTGGTGTACATCTCGCTGTTGACGTCGTTGACCGCGCCGATGAACTCCTCCAGAGAAGCCGCCCAGGGGACGTAGTGACCGCCATAGCCGCTGACAGCCTGGCAGTAGGGCAGACCCGTATAGGTCACGCCGGCCCGATAGGTGCAGTAGCCGCCCCAGCTCTGGATATCCTGGCGGGGTGTCCAGCGGATGCTCGTCATCTGACGGGCGCGCCGGACCGTATTTTCCACGTCCGTCGAAACGGTGCGGCGGGGATATTCCTCCATGCCGTCCGTCTCATCCGCCGTGGGCAGAACGATCTGTACCGGAACGTTCACGCCGGAGGCAGGGGCGGAGGGCTGCTCCGGCTCAAGCTTGACGGAAGGCTCCGCAGGCGCGGGCGCGGTGGGAGCGGGCTCAGCGGGGATCACAGGTTCCGGCTCCGTCGGGGCGGGCGCGGGCTCCGTGGGCTCCGGCTCAGCAGGTTCCGGTTCCGCGGGCTCCGTGGGCTCCGGCTCAGCAGGTTCCGGTTCCGTGGGTTCCGGCTCCGAGGGAGCCTGGGGATCCACCAGATAGTCCTCCGGATCGATATCGGTCTGCTCCGGGACGGTATTGTTCACGGCGGGAGCAAGCGGAGCAGGCTGGTTGATGGCCGCCGCGTCCACGTCCTCCAGACCGTCGTGGGCGTGTTCCGCGCCTTTGGCCTCGCGGGCGAGGATCTCGTCCTCATCGAGGGTCTCGTCTCCGGCGGAGACGTTCACAAGGGAAACGCCGGTGTAGGCCGACGGCTGGGCTTCGCCGACGAAGGCATAGCCCAGGTCGATCTGATAGTTCACGCCGCCCTGCGTGTAGACCAGAACGCCGTCGTTCGTCTCAAAGTCCACGTAATAGCCGTCCACGTGCTCGGCGATCAGATAGTTGTCCGCGTGGAGCCTGTAGTCAAAAAGCGTGCCGGAGGCCCAGATCAGGCCGCAGCCCGTGGGCACGAAGCTCCAGAGGTTTTCCGCAAAGCGGATCATGCGGAAGGCGCGGGTCTCAAGCGAGAGCTCCATGACGGAGTGATCCACCAGGAAGACCATGCGGCTGCCGTCCACCACGTAGAGCTGGCGGAGCTCGCCGCTGAAATTATCCAGATAGACGGTCTCGGTCCCGGAGGCGACGTCATAGCCGACCAGGTCAAAGCCGCCGTCGTGCAGACGGGCCATATAGAGCACGCCGTCAACGTAGTTCAGGCAGGCGGCCTGCTTCGCGTAGACGGGGGTTCTTCCGCGGTTCGACTGATATACGTATCCGTCGTCACCGACGTAGAACAGGCCGTCCTCCGTCTGGACCCGGCTTCCGCCGGCAAGCATATCGCCGGAGAAGGTGCCGAGGGTGCAGAAAGGATCGGGTCTGTCGGTCGCCCCGACCAGCGGCACGGCGCTGATCAGCACCAGGATCGCCAGCGTCAGAGCGGTCAGTCTGTTGAGCAGATATTTCATCGCGCGTCCTCCAAATTATGTAAACCGATTGGTTCGGATGGGTACCGATAATTACAGCATTCTAATTTTAATCCAAACCGCACGATTTGTCAACACTTTGTAACCGATTATTTTGTCGAACGCTCTGAAAAAAATAGGAAAACCTATGGCAAACGCCGGGGTTTTATGGTATGATGGGCACACAACGCAAACAGGAGGGTTTTCCATGGATATTCTGAAAGCATTGGCCTCCCTTCGCAATCCCGTACTGGACAAGCTCATGCAGGGCGTCACCTATCTGGGTGAGGAACTGGTTTTCATGGCCGTGGCTTTGATCCTGTTCTGGTGCGTGGACAAGTGGAAGGGCTATTTCATCCTTGCCGTCGGCTTCATCGGCACGATCCTGAATCAGTTTCTGAAGCTGGCGTTCCGCGTCCCCCGGCCCTGGGTCAAGGATCCGTCCTTTGAGATCGTCGAATCCGCCCGGAACGGCGCGGGCGGCTACTCCTTCCCGAGCGGTCACACGCAGAACGCGGTCGGCACCTTCGGCGGGATCGCACGCGGCACGAAAAAGACCTGGCTCCGGGTGGTGCTGATCGTCCTTTCCTGCCTGATCGCCTTCTCCCGGATGTATCTGGGCGTCCACTACCCCACCGACGTGGGCGTCGCCCTGGTGACTGCCGTGGTCCTGATCTTCGTGCTCTACCCCATTATGCAGAAGGCAAAGAACGATCCGCGCTGGATGTACGGCGTGCTCGGCTGTATGACCCTGGTCGCGATCGGCTATCTCTGCTATCTCAACCTCTGGAAATTCCCGGCGGATCTGGACGCAGACAACTACAATGAGGGCCTGAGCAACGGCTGGAAGCTGTTCGGCGCGCTGGTGGGTCTGATCGTCGCCTACTCGATCGACGAACGAAAGATCCGCTTCCGCGAGCAGGCGCCTCTGCCCGGACAGATCTGCAAGGTCGTGGTCGGTCTGGCGCTGATCGTCGGGCTCAAGTCAGGGCTCAAGGCGGTCTTCGGCATGATCTCCGACGGCGCGTTCTGGGACGCGGCCCGGTATTTCCTGATCGTCGTGTTCGCCGGCGCCGTATGGCCCCTGAGCTTCCCCCTCTGGCAGAAGGTCGGCGGAAAAAAGTAACCCTGAAAAACCAAGCAAAAAGGAATGGCCCGAGGGCCATTCCTTTTTGCTTGGTTTTGCTTTCTGCTTACTTGTTCTTCAGCAGGACCTCGGCGGCGTCGCCGTAGTTGACCATCGCGACCATCAGGTCCTTCAGGTTCTGCGGCGCGGAGGCGTTGTTGTAGATCTTGCAGCCGTAGGACTGAAC
>JAEEGG010025909.1_pt1 | contig 11244 bp, 7 predicted proteins | sample 9134161 | NCBI WGS metagenome assembly JAEEGG01 (sample SAMN16246543, study PRJNA631951) | gut metagenome | biome: gut microbiome; feature: rumen; material: CR-attached | host: Bos | place: Iran: Karaj | collected 2018-10
TGACACCGCCGTCACCCCCGTTGCCTATACGGGTCCTGCCACTATCGACCTGATGCCGGCAGTCAAGGCCCTGTTGGGACTGTAATAAGGTAAATAAAGAGAAAAAAGAATAAACCCGCATCGGCAATCGATGTGGGTTTATTCTTTTTGTTGGGGTGGAAGATGGGGCTCGAACCCACGACCTTCGGAACCACAATCCGACGCTCTAACCAGCTGAGCTACGTCCACCATATATAGCGTTTTCTCTCAAACGCGGGTGCAAAGATAATGCCATTTTTGTTCCTGTGCAAGAATAACGTCAAAAATTTGAATGATTTTTTTGTTATCTGGAGGAAATTGAGGTGTTATCGTTCGACAATTTCGGCAGGAGCGATGCGGTCGCTGCCCTTGACGAACTGTCCCAACGAGAACACGCCACGCAGGTTTATGTCGCTGTCCAGCAGCAAGATGTCGGCATCCTTGCCGCGCTGCAGAGAGCCCTTGCGGTCATAGATGCCCATGATTCTTGCCGGCGTCTCGCTGGCCATGCGCACGGCATCCTGCAGGGGCACATTGACGATGCGCACCATGGTCTTGATGAGGCGGTCCATGGTGGCGATGCTGCCGGCGAGGGCACTACGGTCGGACAGCTTGCACACGCCGTCCTCGATGATGACGCGCGGGTCGAAGGCGTGTTCGCTTTCGCTGTCGGTCACGGCCAGGGCGTCGGTGCACAAGGCAGTGCGCTCCACACCCTTCATGTGATAGACCAGGTTGAGCAGTGTGGAAGGCACATGGATGCCGTCGGCAATGACCTCGACAGCCATGTCCTCGAGCAGATAGACGCTCTCGACGGTGCCTGCGTGCTTAAACTCGCGCACGTTGTGGAAACCGGGCATGCCGTTGTAGAAATGGGTGGCCAGGGTGTAGCCTGCGTCCCAGGCAGCCTTGACGTGCTGATACTCGGCGGCCGTGTGGCCAATGGCGGCTACAATGCCCTTGCCCGTGATGTACTGGCCCATCTCGATGGAACCGGGCAGCTCGGGAGCCGTGTCCCAGCGCCTCATGCAGTCAAAGTCCTCGACGATGTGGCGGTATTCGTTGGGGTCGGGAATGCGGATAACCTCGGGCATTTGGGCACCGGCTTTGCTAGGGTTGAAGTAGGGTCCCTCCATGTGCATGCCCATGATGGTGGTGTCGGGCTCACGCATCAGCTCGTCACACGTCTGGCAAGCCCGTTCCATCATGTCGATGGGCGAGGACGACAGTGTAGCATAGATGGCCGTGGTGCCGTGGCGCAAGTGGGTGCTGGCTGCCGTCTCGAAGGCCTCGCGTGTACACTCCTGGAAGTCACAGCCACCGCCGCCATGGCAATGAAGGTCGATGCCGCCGGGCACGACATGCATGCCGTGGGCATCGATGGCCTTGTCCATGCCGTCGAGTTGGCGGCTGCTCTTGCTCACTTCCTTGACACGGCTCCCCTCAATGATGACCGAGCCACCATTGATCCATCCCTCGGGAGTGAGCACATGTCCGTTATAAATCTGAGTGAGCATAAACAACCTTTTTTATCCTTTCTTGAAATGCAAATATACGGCAATAATCGATAGGTTGTATGGGATTATTACATTTTTTTTGATTTCTTGACGAAAATTTGGTGTTTTTCTTCGCTGGTGGCGGATTTTGTCTCAGGTTTTTTGTCTTGATTATCGGGGCATTTGTCAACATGATTTTGCCATTGGTCACGAAGTGGCTTGAGCGCATTTTTTTGTTTGAAAAATTCTGTTTTACTTTGTCGTTGAACAAATTCGATATATCACGATTGTTTATCATTTATTCACATTATCAATTCAAAAACACCACAAAAATGAAAAAGATTGTTTTAGCATTAGCGATTGCCCTGATGGGCACGATGGTAATGAACGCACAGCCACCCCGCCGCGCCGACATGAGTCCGGAGCAAATGGTGGAAAGGCGAGTAGAACGTCTGGACAAGGCTTTGTCACTGACGCCGGAACAAAAGACTGCAATCGCCAAGATCTATACCGAGGAGATGCAGACGATGGGCAAAGAGCGTATGGCCAAGAAAGAGCACGCCGAGAAGCCCGATGAGGCCACCATGGCGGCCAAAAGAGAGCAGATGAAGGCCCAGCGTGATGCCACCCGGGCCAAGATCGAGTCGCTGCTGACCCCTGAGCAGGCTGCCAAGTATGCCGAGTTGCAGAAGCGTGAGGGTAAGCGTGGACACTATGGCCCCAGGCACGGCGGTCACGACAAAGCACCCAAGAAGGGCGGCAACTGTGATGGCTGCGACAAAGCTTGCAAGAAAGACAGGTAATGGGCTAAACGAACTGTCTTGCAGGCGATATGAAATGAGATAATCGTGTGTGTGTTTTGAAAGTGGAGGGTATTTCCTGTTTGAAGGAAGTGCTCTCCTTTCTTTTTGCCGAGTGGGGCTCCATAGCCGTGCAAAAAGATTTAGAAGATGTTAAAAAGGGTGGGATTTTACTTAAAAATGACGGATAGGGCGCGCAAAAATGGTGCTAAAATGAAAAAAAATTGCTACCTTTGCATTTATTCTAGAAGAGAAAGCAAGATGGATGTAAAGAAAGTCTTATTCATATCGCAGGAAATAGCGCCCTATGTGCCTGAGCGCCGTTTGTCCCAGATTGGCCGCTTATTGCCTCAAGGCATTAAGGAACAGGGTATTGAGGAGCGCACGTTTATGCCAAAGTATGGCATGATAGCCGAGCGCAGCAACCAGTTGCATGAGATGATCAGGCTCTCGGGCATGAATGTGATCATTGATGACACCGACCATCCTCTCATCATCAAGGTGGCTACCCTGCAACAGGCTCATTTTCAAGTATATTTCATTTACAATGAGGACTATTTTGCCAGCAGCCGCATCGATGAGCTGGAGATGAACTGCTCGATCGAGGACAACGATGAGCGCAGCATGTTCTTTGTGCGTGCCGTCATCGAGTCGATTCGCAAGATGCGTTGGGTTCCCGATATCATCCAGTGTACCGGATGGATCTCGGCCCTGGCTCCCGTTTACATCCGTGCGCTCTATGGCGACGATCCCTCGTTCCGCGACGCCAAGATTGTGACCGCGTTGTTCAATGAGCAGCTTCCCGGCAGGCTCGATGCCCGCCTGGGCGAGAAGATGCGCCAGGACGGTTTGCCCAAGAGCGCCCTCAAGCCCATCATGGACAAGGAACTGGATTATGACGAGCTGATGGCCTATTCGTTGAAATACAGCGATGCCGTCATCACGTGTGAGCCTGACGTGAGCAATACGGTGCTCGAGGCTGCCGCGTCATTGCCCAAGTTGGACTTTGTCGATGACGACGATGTCAACAAGGTGACCCAGTTCTACTCGTCGTTGTTTGATTGAGGCTCGGCGTCTTTTCGTTATTCTTAAATCAAATTGCTCTTATTCATTTCGAGAATATGAAACATCTTTTCCAGGTGATACTGGCGGCAGCCTTGCTGCTTGGCCTGCAGTCGTGCATCGATGAGACCATCGGTGTGTCTATCACCGACAGTGTCTCGTCAATCATCGAGGATTCTTCATTTGTGATCACTGGCCGCTCGGTTCTTAACGACAGGGTGCAGATGCGCACGACCACCAAGATGCTGGGAGACCTCAACGCCGATGGCTTTGGACGCGTGACGGCCTCGGCCGTTACCATGTGGATGCCTGCTGCCAATATCGACACCACTGGCATTACGGCCCAGTCGATCGACTCCTGCCGCCTGAAACTGCGTTTGCCCGTCAGCAATGGCTACACCGGCGACGCACTGGCACCGATGAGGATGGAAGTGTACGCCCTGAACAAGGCGCTGCCCAGTCCCATCTACAGTGACTTTGACCCGACTGATTACTACGATAGCGATGAACTGCTGGCCACAGAGCCTTATTCGCCCATGTCGGGCTGGCTGGAACTGGCTACGTCCACCAATACGGGAACGGGCGCTACCTCGGTTCAGGATACGGTGCGCGTGATCTCGGTGCCCATGCCTGTTGAGCTTGCAAGGCATGTCTATAATGCCTATGTCGAAGACCCCTCCCGTTTCATGAGCCCCAAGACGTTTGCCGACATCTTCCCCGGCATCTATATCACCAACAGCTACGGCAGCGGACATGTGCTGAATATCAAGGCTACCGAGTTTGACGTCTATTATCACAGGCATGTTGTTGTGAACGACTCGACCGAGGTTGACTCGACCTTCAGTCAAACGTATTTGGCTTCGACTCCCGAGGTCGTTTCAAACAACATCATCCGCTATGAGATTGATGATGCCGTCCGCGAGATGGTCAATGCAGGCGATGCCATCATTGCCGCACCGGCGGGCTATGAGGTTCAGCTGCGTTTCCCCATTCAGGATATCATCGACAAGTATGAGGATAATGTGGGGAATAATCAGGCCGTCATCAACACGTTGACACTGGAACTTCCGGTCAGCGTTCCCGTGACCGAATACAACATCAAGCCGCCCACCTATCTGCTGATGGTGAAGACGTCCAAGAAGGATCAGTTCATCAACGGCGACAGTCTGGTGAACAACAAGGATTCGTTCTATGCTGTGTATAGTGAATACCAAAAGTGCTATGTGTTCACCGGGTTGAGGGATTATATGATCAACATCATCAATAACCAGGGAGGAATTGCCACCGAGGATGATTTTAACTTCACCTTGACACCGGTTGACGTTACCGAATACACCTATCCGACGTCCTATTCCTACTATTCTTATGGTGGCAATTCATCGGTAGTGACCAAGATTTCGCCCATGGTATCCCGTCCGGCGATAGCCCGTCTGCTACTGGATAAGGCCAAGATCAGGATTACTTATAGCAAACAAATTGTGAATTAAAGTTTGCTGGTTTAGAAAAATAGTGCTACCTTTGCACCCGCATTGCAAATCATCGCAGTGCACCAAGCCGCAATAGCTCAGTCGGTAGAGCATTTCATTCGTAACGAAAAGGTCGCGGGTTCGAGTCCCGCTCGCGGCTCCAGCAAGGACGGGGAAACAGTTTTGTTTTCCCGTTTTTTTAAATTTAGACAGGAGATATGGAAATCAGCGTGAAAGATTATATGGAGCGCCAGCCAGGCAGCCCCAAGGTGTGTGAAACCGACCAGTTTTATCTGTGGATAGCCTTGAGGCTGGCCAAGTTGTGGGACGAGTCGCCCTGGCTGCGTGACCTGGACGATGACGTGAAACGTGACGTGGTGCTCGCTGTGACGGGCTATTACCAGGATGTGGTGGCCGACGGTGGCGTGTGGCGTTCATTCTCGCGTCTGCACAGCACGAGAAACGGTGGCCCTGTGCCCCATTATGCTGCCAGCGAGGACTACGTTGATTTTGAACTCAATGAGGAGGATGTGCGCTTTGTGATGTGGTGGACCATCGCAGGCGAGGAGGGCCCTAATGCCCTTGACCCTCATGACAAGGAACTGGAGGCATTGGCCATGGCCTTCCACAAGTTGCTGGACGAGGAATATGAGCAGGCTCCCGTGCCGCGTCAGTTCTGCATCGCCAGCGAGGTGGACCTGGACAATCCCCAGGATGCCCAGCGCATCTATGATTACGCCTATTGGCTCTACTGGCGCAGTTTCCTGCTGCGCCCGTCGTCGATGGCGGTGATGCAGCGCTCCATGCCCCAGGCTCACGCCATCATTGCCCGTGCCGGCGAGAGCGATGCCCGCCCGCTGCTGCTTGAACTCAACGAGCGCCTGATGTCTACCGAGCCGGCTGGGCCGATTCCCTTGACCACGGCGCAATGGCTGCGCCTTATCGTCAACGACGAGTTGCCGTGACAGGGGACCGGCTGGACAAACTGGACTGACTGGACCGCCGCTGGCGCGGCTGGACTGGACTGACTGGAGATACTGGACTTGAGAGATAATAAAAATCACGTCAAACCAAGCGGTTTGACGTGATTTTGTTATTGTGGTGGGGACCGTGGCTATTACAGGCCGCGGCCGTGGCAGTTCTTGTATTTCTTGCCGCTGCCGCAGGGGCAGGGATCGTTGCGGCCGATCTTGGGACCCTCGTTGCGGATGGGACCGACGGGGCCTTGGGGACGCGGGCCGACGGGGGCTGCGTTGGGACGGCTGGGATCGGGCTCACCCCCACGGCCCTCGCTATAGCGGGGACGGCGTTGCTGGGGCTCGTCCTGGGGCACGTTCTGTTGAGGGGGTGCCTCGGGAATCTGTCCGCGCATGAGCACGGCGATGGACTTGCCGTTCATGATGCCTACCATCTGCTTGAACATGTTGAAGGCCTCGGTCTTGTAGATTACCAGCGGGTCTTTCTGCTCGTAGCTGGCGTTCTGCACGCTCTGGCGCAACTGGTCCATCTCGCGCAGGTGCTCCTTCCAGTTCTCATCGATGGTGAGCAGCATCACAGCCTTCTGCCATGACTTGGTCAGCGACTTGCAGTGGGTCTCGGCAGCCTCCTTGATGTCGATGACGATACCGAAGGTGCGTTTGCCGTCGGTGATGGGCACGCGGATGAGGCCCTGAGGCTCCATGCCGTTGGCCTGCTGGTCGGCGACAATCTGTTGGATGATGGGGTCAGCGACCTCGCTGAGGCGTTCCATCTTACGGTTGAAGGCCTTGAGCACGGCATCATAGAGGATGGACTGCTTCTTGCTGTCGTCCATGCGGCGGTACTCCTCTTCGTCGAACGGAGTCTCGATGGCATAGGTCTTGAGCGTTTGCATCTGGAAGTCCTCGAAGTCGTCGGGACCGTATTTCTCGACCATATCCTCGACGCTGTCGTAGAGGGTGTTGATCAGGTCCAGACCGATGCGCTCGCCGATGAGGGCGTGGTGGCGGCGGGTGTAAATCACCTTACGCTGGGCGTTCATCACGTCATCATATTCCAGCAGGTGTTTACGTATACCGAAGTTGTTCTCCTCGACACGCTTCTGCGCATTCTCGATGCTCTTGGTTACCATGTTGCTCTCGATGGCCTCGCCGTCTTTGAGTCCCAGGCGGTCGAGCGTCTTGACTACGCTCTCGCTGGCGAACAGACGCATCAGCTTGTCCTCGAACGAAACAAAGAATACTGACGAACCGGGGTCACCTTGACGGCCGGCACGACCGCGCAGCTGGCGGTCGACACGGCGTGACTCGTGGCGCTCGGTACCGATGATGGCGAGACCGCCGGCAGCCTTAACCGCGGGCGACAGCTTGATATCGGTACCACGACCTGCCATGTTGGTGGCGATGGTCACAACACCCTTGCCGTCGATTGATTGACCGGCTTGAGCAACGATGTCGGCCTCCTTCTGGTGCAGCTTGGCGTTGAGCACGTTGTGGGGGATGTGGCGCAGGCTGAGCATGCGGCTCAACATCTCACTGATCTCGACGCTCGTGGTACCCACCAGGGTGGGGCGTCCCGAGTTGCGCATGGCCTCGATTTCGGCAATGACGGCGTTGAATTTCTCCTTCTGTGTCTTGTAGACACGGTCGGCCATATCGTTGCGGATGACGGGCTTGTTGGTGGGAATGGTGACGACATCCAGCTTGTAGATGTCCCAGAACTCACCAGCCTCGGTCTCGGCGGTACCGGTCATACCCGACAGCTTGTGGTACATGCGGAAGTAGTTCTGCAGCGTGATGGTGGCAAACGTCTGGGTTGCTGCCTCGACATTCACGCCCTCCTTGGCCTCGATAGCCTGATGCAGGCCATCGCTGTAGCGGCGGCCTTCCATCACACGGCCTGTCTGCTCATCAACGATCTTTACCTTGCCCTCGGCATCAACGATGTACTCGTCGTCGCGGTTGAACAGGGTGTAGGCCTTCAAGAGCTGAGTAACGGTGTGCACGCGTTCGGCCTTGACCGAATAGTTGGCGAGCAGCTCGTCCTTCTTGTTCATCTTCTCCTCGTCGCTGAGGGGCTCGTTGGTCACTGCCGACAGTTGTGCGGCAATGTCGGGCAGGATGAAGAATTCGGGATCGTCGGTGCCCTTGGTGAGCACGTCGATACCCTTATCGGTCATCTCGACGGTGTTGTTTTTCTCGTCGATGATGAAGAACAGGGGATCGGTCACGATGGGCATCTCGCGGTTGTTGTCCTGCATGTAGTAGGCCTCGGTCTTGAGCATGGCGTTCTTGACGCCCTCCTCGCTCAGGTACTTGATCAGGGGCTTGTACTTGGGCAGACCCTTGAAGGCGCGGTAGAGCCTCAAGGTACCTTCCTTGACGGTTTCCTGGTCGTCGCTGGCCATCATCTTCTTGGCATCGGCGAGCAAACCGGTCACCAGTTGACGCTGGGCATTGTAGACGCGCTCCACATTGGGCTTGAAGTCGTTGAACATCTGGTCTTCGCCCTTGGGCACGGGACCTGAGATAATCAACGGGGTACGGGCATCATCAATCAGGACGCTGTCGACCTCATCGACGATGGCGTAGTTGTGGGGGCGCTGTACCATGTCCTCGGGGCGCATGGCCATGTTGTCGCGCAGGTAGTCGAAACCGAACTCACTGTTGGTACCGAAGGTGATGTCGCAGTTGTAGGCGTCGCGGCGTTGGGGCGAGTTGGGCTCGGTCTTGTCGATACAGGCTACGGTCATGCCGTGGAACATGTACAAGGGACCCATCCACTCGCTATCGCGCTTGGCCAGATAGTCGTTGACGGTTACCACGTGAACGCCGTTGCCGGTCAAACCGTTGAGGAACACAGGCAGTGTTGCCACGAGGGTTTTACCTTCACCGGTCGCCATCTCGGCGATTTTACCCTGATGCAGGACGATACCACCGATGAGCTGCACGTCGTAGTGTACCATGTCCCAGGTGATCTCGTTGCCACCGGCAATCCAGTGGTTGGTGTAGATGGCCTTGTCGCCATCGATGGTGACAAAGTCCTTGCCCTGGGCTGCCAGGTCACGGTCGAGCTGAGAGGCCGTAACGATGACGGTCTCGCTCTCGGCAAAACGCCTGGCCGTTGATTTTACGATGGCAAACACCGTGGGCAGCACCTCGTTGAGCTTGTCTTCGAGGACGTCGAGGATTTCCTTCTGGATGTCGTCGACCTTCTTCCACAGCGGCTCACGCTCCTCGTAGTCGAGCGTCTCGATTTCGGCCTTGATTCGGTTGATTTCGTCTCGTTTGTCTTGCACCGAGTCGTTGAGCAGCTGACGAATGTCGGCCGTGCGCTGCCTGAGCTGGTCATGGTCGAGCGCGTCAATCTCGGGATAAATTGCTTTGATTTGGTTGACAATAGGCATGATCTTCTTGAGGTCACGCGTTGACTTATTGCCAAACATGGATTTCAAAATGTCGCTAAGTCCCATTTCTTGTTGTTAGTTATGTTTGTTTTGTTTTTTTTCGAACTGCAAAGATACAATTATTTGGCTGATTTACACCTATTATATAGGGATAAATCGACCGCGTTGATTAAAAATGGCGGTTTGGTGTTGTCTGATCGGCTTGTGGATCAGGCTTTAGAAGAGGTGGGGCCGCGTGTGGTCTGGCTGCCCAGCAGCACGTTGGTCAGCGAGCGCGTTACCAGCGCTGCCATGAGCGGGAAGAAGGCGAAGTTGCCAACCTGGGGATGCCACGGCCAGGCCAGCATGAGCAGGGCCACAATTATAGCGTTGACGGCGTGCAGCCACCCTGCCACATTGCGGGTCTTCTTGAACCAGGGCAGCACGGCAAGCAGCAGCAACAGGGGGTGTAGCCACACGATGTTGATGTTGGGCGAGGTGGCCTCGTGTGTGGAGTAGAAAATCAGGAAAAACAGGATGCAGCCTGCCAGCCCGGCCGCGGTGAACAGCAGGGTGTCAAACCAGCGCGACACGTCGCGGCGGCGCCAGTCGCGGCCCGTCACGAGCAGCGTCAGCGCCAGTACGAGCAGAGCGACGGCCATCGGCGAGGCGTACCACGGCGTGGGAGGCCTCACGTTGCCTTCGGTGCTCTTGTCGATGGGCACGGTGGTGGCCTTGACCAGCGGCAGGGTGGTGCTGTCGGTCGTGATGGTGGCATCGGCCACGGCATCCATCAGCAGCATCGGGATAAACATCGCGGCGCGCTGGTCGATGACCGTGTCCACGTCCCAGCCCAGCACCAGGTCGATGCCGAACTTTTCCCAGGCATAGTTGCGGCAGTAGCGTGCCAAAATGTCACGATAGGTGACAGTCGTGTCGCCCATCGCCGGATATCGCAGCCCGTCGCCCGCCGCCATCTCGATGATGTCGCGGGGTCGGGTAGAGCAGTTGTCGCTCAGGAATTTATAACGATAGACGCGGTTCTCGGGCTGCGCATTGTTCCACAGGAAGTCCCTCACGGCAATCGCCCTGTCCTGGGGCAGGTTGAGTTCCTGCTCCACCATGCGGCGCTCTTCCATGCCCAGGGTGGCATAGGCCCGAGGAACGGGCATGCACATGTAGTCCGTCTCGCCCAGCATGAACCGCCACATGAATGCGGGTGCCTGAAAATCAAACACGCCGTAGTTGAAGTATAGGTCAATGGGACCCTGCTGGACCCGTATCTCGCTATGTCCCCAGATGTTATGAGGCTCGCTACCGGGGTAGAAGGTGACAAGGCTCACGCGCACGGAATCCTGCTCTTGCTGGTCCGTGGTTTCGTCGGGCATGGGCAAGACAGGTGCGGCGTCAAGCACTCCTGAAGCACACAGGGCGCACAACACCGTCGTCAGGTAATATTTCCGTAACCGCTGCATACGATATATGTATAGCATATGGCAAGAACAATGCCAATTTATAAGAAATAACGGAATCCCTGCCATTTATAGTATGTTTAGATGGGCAGATTCTGGTTTGGGGCTGTTATTTAATTCACTGATCCGCTATTGGGGGCCTTAGGTGATGACGCGTTGTGGCAGCGAGCATTAATCGGCATAATCATGTGTGATAAAGAAAGGGCATTTACAAGATAAGTGATTGCCCGAGGTGGTGTTTTGGAATGAATGATATCCATTAATCCGTTATTATAAGGGTGGTTGTGCGCTTTTCGCAGATATGGTCGTGAAGAGTCAGACGGTTGGTTATTGTGATATAATATGTAGGATTTTTGACAAAATCACGCATATTTTCCTCGAAAAACTTGTGCGGGTCGGAAAAAATGACGTTCTTTGCAATGTCATTAAAAGATATTGCACTTTTCTATACAGATTCTATTCATAATATTTGAAGTCCCACTCGTGAGAGCCGGACTTTATTCTTTTTTTATCTAAAGATGAGGACAACCTCCCATTTTGATGCGGCCGCCCTGATCCAACGATTTG
>JAEEGG010025918.1_pt1 | contig 11243 bp, 5 predicted proteins | sample 9134161 | NCBI WGS metagenome assembly JAEEGG01 (sample SAMN16246543, study PRJNA631951) | gut metagenome | biome: gut microbiome; feature: rumen; material: CR-attached | host: Bos | place: Iran: Karaj | collected 2018-10
CTTCAATTCTATTGAAGCTCCCTCACACTTGGAGGTGTGAGCGAGCTCTCATCTCTCTTACTTAATCACGACTTTCTTGCCGTTCACGATGTAGAGACCCTTGCCAGGCTTGTTGACCTTACGGCCCTGCAGGTCGAAGACGTTACCGTTGACGTTCTCGTTGACGTTCACGTTGCTAATGCCCGTCGTACTGTCGTCATCGAAAGCAAAGCCCTCACGAGCAGCCTGCCCGGCAGGCACAGCCATATAAGCCTTGTTGGAACCCACTGCAAAGGAAGTACCGTTCTCATTACCCCACCAGAAGCCGAGCTTTGTGCCGTCGTGCATTGTCAAGCGGTAGTACTTGCATACTACGGGCTCGGCTACCATGCCTTCTGCTGTGATACCGCCATCACCTGTAGGACGCAGACGGTTTTCAGCACCGAGGACAGACTTACCCTCGGCAGAAGACTTGATGAGCTTAAAGTTACCAGGTGTAGTAGCAGAGACCATTACACCCGTATTGGCGGGAACAACAGCACCGCTTTCATAGTTGCGGACATCCATCTTACCGTCATCGTCAATGCCAATCTCAGATACCGTTAAGTTTTCAGGTACCACAAAGGCTGATGACGAGCTAAAGGTTCCGTAATACGTAGGCGTATTCTTACCATCGTTACATGCAGCAGCAATAGTAACCGCCATACTGGTATTATCAAGAGTGATATTGCCTAAGCCAACGTTACCGCTTGACTTCTCTGTGTAAATCCATTTGATAAACCTTACATTAGCTGCAATGTCAAACTCCTCGCTCTGAGTGCTGCCAAGTTCCGTGTATGTTTGCAAATCAGTATAATTTTCACCGTCAGCAGAAGTTTGTACCGTAAATGTACCACCTGAGAAAGTGTTACCTTTAATGTCAAAGGTCAGCGTGCCAGGAACCTCATTGATTTTCAGAATCACGTAATCGTTAGTACTATTAAACTTCAAATAAGGAGAAGATCCATAGTCAGAATCAAGACCATCTTGTGTCAAGCCGTTAGTTTCCTCAATATCAGCTCGACCACCGTCAAACTCAAACGGCAGCGTAGCATAGTCTGGCACATATTGAGCCTGAGTGATGGTCACGAGGTTGGAGTAAATGGTCTCGTCGCCATTCATAGCATAGACCTTCAGATAGGCCGTGCGCGCTTCAACATCGTTAGCAGCAACGGTACAAGACAGGACATAAGCGGAATTCTCCACGGTAACCGTGGCTTCTATCCAATCTGGATCACTAATTTCTTCATCATTAGCATTATAATACTTGATGTGGAAGTTGTCCGCATCAGAAATGGTAAGGTTATTTACGGTTATGCCTCTGGTGATACTCTGGGAACTTGCATTAACGTTGATGGTTGCATAAGCCACGATAATAGTCGGTACAATAGGACGATCTAAAGAAACGAGCTGGTTGCCAGAGTCAAACTCATAAATAGAGTTATACTTCTTCAGATTACCTTTGATTACTACAATGTCGCCAAGCTGAATGTCGTCAGCACTGGTGAAGTTGGCTCCACCAATGCCCTTGCCCTTATAGGCCTGCAACTGGTCTGTTGTCGTGCCATCATCGGAAATGTAATAGGATATGGCTCCATTACTTAAGGTTCCTGTCTGAGAAACAATACCTCTAGCATAAACTTCTGTAACACCTGTACCCGCATCAATAGCATCACGAGCCAGAGCTACAGTATAAGGATTGTTCACCGTGCCAGGAGCGTAGGAGTCGGTGACTGTCATTTCATAGGTAGCTGTCTTTGCGCTGTAATCTGCGTTGCCAGCATAGGCGGCAGTGAAGGTTACTGAACCAGCTGCAACAAGGGTAACGGCACCAGTGGCAGCATCGATGGTAGCAACGTCGTCGTTATCACCACTCCATGTAATCGATGCCTCCGTAATAGAAGTATTATTATAGGTAACAGAAGCAGAGAGGCTACCAGCGGCAGTACCAACATAAACGTCGGTGTTCGTGATGCCAGTTGCATCAATGGTAACGGTTGGCTCTGCCAAGTTCTTTGTAGCGGTTACACTGGCAACTGCGCTTTCGTCAGTACCTACCACAGCCTTGGCATAAATGGTCTTAGTTTCTGTGATAGTCAGGGCTTCTGAGTATTCAAGCCAATTCACACCGTCGTAGCTATACATGATAGTTGCCCCCGATGTAGCACATGTTATTTCTGCTGTAGTTGAGAACAAGAACGGGTTCTCTGCAATGGTTATCACAGGCTTTTCTACTGCAGCTGCTACAGGAGTACTCCAATAGTAGGTAGTACCGGTGCCAGTAATGGTGTAGTCGACGGAAATGGCGGTAATTTGAGTATTGCCGCTACTGCCGCTTACAGAGAACTCGGCAGATGAACCAGAAACGCTTACGGCAGTTCCGCTCGTTATATTATTCCCGCCATATGTAAGTGTATTGCCCGTATAGGTAATTGTTACACTTGTCAGTTCACCACTTGTTGTGGATACGGTTAATCTGCCACTTTCATTAGCATAAAAGCGCCAACTGTTGTTGTTTGAGTAGTATTTACCAGTATTAGTACCTCCGTAACTTACTGAAGCTGTTACATTCTCATCAAGGGTAATGGATGTGTATTTTATAGAATTTTCCCAGTTATTAGTAGTTGCGTAAGTTCCAATATTTACGCTGACAGAGTTATTCTGTTGACCGCCACCGCCTTCTGTCTTTGTGAATACAGGATATAAGGTGACGTTTGACGTGGGAGAATAAGCACCTGCAGGGATAATGGTTGGAGCCTCTGTTGTCTCATTTTCGACATTTGTTTCTGACCATCCAGCGAAAGTATAGCCTGTAACAGTGGTTGCTCGTTCGGGAAGTGTTACACCTGCGCCAATCGTTGCCTCTGTTAATGCTGTGTTGTCATCACCAAGAGTAACTGTGAAACCAGGTGTAGAATCAGTGATTGTAACAGTGAAGGTTGCGCTTCCTGCTTTATAAGTGTCATCAGCAGCCTGGTTGACAGTAATGGTCTGAGCGTTGGGCGTAACAGCTACCGGTGTGACGGTGATAGTGTTGCCGCTAACAGATGTCGTTACATACCCATCACCTCCACTTACGGTCACTGCGCCCGTACTGGACGTCGTGAAACTAACAGTTTGTGCGCTGCTGTTATTGTAAAGGTCAAAACTGAGCGCAACAGGATCATTTGTCAATGCAAGGTCAGAGTCTTCAAGTAAAGAAGGAGAACTACCTTCTTCTTCTGCAGTTACACCCCATACAACAAAGCGCTTACCGCTTGATGCGGTAAAAGTCAAATCAGTATCTTCCGTCAATGCAGAAGAGAATGTGATGATTTTGTAGTAATCACTTGAAGAAAGAGTGCCACTTAAAGTATAAGTTGTTCCACTACCAGAAACAGCACTATGGCTGGTTAATGCAATATTATTCGAATATCCAGCTGGGGTTACTGCCAAAGAAACAGTTTCACCATTCCAGGCAGCTAGATGCAGATGAAGGTATTTTGTTTTTGAAGGAACCGTAATCTTTACAGCACCAGCATTTTTACTTGTACCAGCTTTAATGCCATCATAATCAGTGTTGTTAATATTAACTATACACGTAGAAGCATTCGTTCCGCCTGATGTTGACAGTGTTACATTGCCCGTGAAATCAGTAGAATAGTCTGACTGGCTCCACATTGTTCCGCTTCCCACTATGAGAGCACACAGCAGGAGCATGAATTTCATTTGTAATAGTTTTTTCATATTCATGTATTTTTTAGTTAGTTATTATTATTGTTCTATTCTGCCATAGTAAACACGCATCATCGGGCATGGACGCAACAGTCCATACCCCTCTCGGGCGCAAAGATACGAATAATATAGCTATATTCCAAATGTTTAAGACAAAAACTCACACAGATCTCACAGATCCCACAGATTTTACTACAACTCGGATTATTATTAACGACAACGGGGGTGTTATTAAAGACAACTCAGACAACTTGGACAACATTATTCACGAGTAGTGAAGTTAAAGAAGTTAAAGTACAATAGTCTTGCTACAGCATGTTGTCTTTTGTTGTCTTTGTTGTCTTGAACTTTCCTGTATTTCTTGCTTTTCCTGCATTTCCTGCACCAGTATGTAGTGTAGTTTTTATATCCAACCCTGATACTCTGAGTATCAAGGCTGGATACTCTGAGTATCAAGGCCGGATATTCTGAGTATCAAGGTTGGGTATTGTTTTTTGATACTTTTGTTAATTTTTCTATAATGCCGTCTTTGGTGCAGGAAATGCAAGAAATGCAGCTTTTTGCGACGTCACCTCAGACAACATGCTTTTTCATTTAATACAACTGATACAACTAAGACAACTTATTGCAACGCCGACGATTGTTATAAAAATGTTGTCCAAGTTGTCTGTAGTAAATAAAAAACAACAGGCGGGCACTGTTTGGGTGTCCGCCTGATGCGTGTTTACTGTTTGTCGTGGGGTTATTCCACGGTACAGTAAATTTTGTCAGTTGTCTTACGTGTCGGGTAGAGCTTGATGGTTGCACCCACGACACCGAGGTTCTTGCCGTTGGCTACCAGGTCATCGATAACGGTAGAGGGCTCTACGCTGTCGTTACCACCGAGGTTGATGCCCCAGTCGCCGTTGACGCGGAACTTCCAGCCATTGGCATTGACGGTAGCACCTGTGACTTCGTAGCAGTAGTCATTGGCATTCCACGTCATCTCCAGGTCGGTGCCCCAACCGTTGAAGTCGCCGATGATACCCATCTTGTCTACCTTCACACCGTTGATGCTCATATCAGCCATGTTCAGTGTGACATAATAGACGCTTTCTCCGGCATTGGCCTTGAAGTTGCCGCCGCCACCGGCAATGAAGTCGCCCGTGATGCCGCCAGTCATCATGTCGGCATTCACCTGGCTGTCCCAGTTGCCGGGCTCCTTCTGGAACTTGAACTCGTTGCCCCAGCCATTCGGGTCGGCGCAATAGAGGTAGCCCGTATAGATGCCACTTTCGTCGGTTAGAGCCAGCTTCTGCTCAGCATTGGCCCAGCCGTCGGTGGCACCGATGAAATATATGTATGGGTCGAAGTTGAGCGGGGTAATCTCATAGGTCATTTCGAGGGCGTTGATGGTGAAGCGGTAGAACTTGGCTGAGCCATCGACGTGGAACGAATGGTCGCCGCCGAGGTTATAGCGGCGGTCGAAGCTGCCGCTGAGGTCTTCGCTGGCTCCCTTCGTGCCGAAGAGCTGGTTCCAGTCGCCAGTGTCGATGGCATCGAGTGCATCGGCATCGCCGAAGGCAAACCACAGTTCTCTTCCGCCTGTAAAGACATAGGTGAATATGGGATCCTCGAACACGTCTTTGTTGCTGTGCGACATCTTCATGCTCTTGTCGTTGCCCCAAGTTCCCATGTCGCCGATGAGATAGTAGGCATCGGCAATGTTGACAGCCTCAACCTTGAAGGTCTGCTCCATCATGTCGATGGTGACGCGGATCTTCTTGGCACCCTTCACGCAGAACGAGTTGTCGCCTCCGAGTTCTGAGCGGCGGGCAATCTTACCCTCCTTGGCCTCGTTGTCGCCGCCTACGATGCCGTAGAGCTGGGTCCAGTCGCCTGCTGCGATGGCGTCGCAAGCCTGGTCGTCACCGATGGCAAACCAGGTGTCGCCGGCAGCAGCGTCTAAGGTCACGGTGAATACGGGATCGACATAGACGTCCTCGTCGCTATGCTGGAACTTGATGGTGCGGTTGATAGCCGAGCTCTGCCAGTCGTTCGGACCGCCGACGATGTAATAGGCGGGAGCGATGGTCAGCTTGTTGAGCGGCGTGAACGTATAGGTGTTCTCGGCAAAGTAGTTCTCGCCGGGTTTGCCGATGATGGCTACGGCGTCGCCACCTGTCACGGTATAGAGTACGGTACGCGTATAGAGCTGAACGGTAGCAGGATTCTTGGTAATCTCCTCGAAGTAAGCCGACTGCAGCTTAGCGGCATCGACGGCGATGGCACCGTCCTCGCCAATGGTGTTGGCATCGACGACAACCGAAGTGGAGAAATCGGCCTCACGAGCCACTTCCACCTCTGCCTTCAGGATGGTATTGGCCGGCATGGCACCCTCAGTAACAGTGACTGTGCCTATCGAAACAGGATTGCTTGTACCCTCTTCTTCGTTGATATAGTTGGCCAGGTCGACTGTCGTGGGAACACCGGTGGTGCTGACATTGACGTCAGTCACCGCGAGCGCGCTCTCCGGCAAATATGCCTGGGGGCCTACCTCCGGGTCGAAGTTCTCAGTACATGCTGCAAGACCTATGCTCAGAAGAGCGGTCATGAATATACTTGACTTTTTCATAATTATCTGTTTTCAATTATCAATTATCTGTTTTCAATTACAAAGTTGACGGTCTTCTTCTTCAGGTCAACCTTCATCGTGATGGTACCACCGTCGAAAGCGCCGAAATTCCATGAGCCTTTGTAGAAGGTGGTCTTATCCCACATGATAGCGCCTTCATAGCTGCCATCCTTGAAGCTGACATCCACGCCAGCGTCAGCCTCCTGCGGACCCATAGAGGTGAGGTCCCAACCCAGCAGCTCACGGTAGAAGCGGAACTGCAGCGGGTCGATGGCAGGAATATCGAAGGTGCCATAGTAGACGTCGCTGCCGATCTCGTCGTCCTTCTCATACAGGCGCCAGGGGATATAAGTCTCCAGATTGCCAGCATTAGGAGTTGCCCAACCGGTGGGGTTACCAACCAGATAGATGTAGGCGGGACTCTTCACGGCATTGTATGCTGCCATGTGCTTGAAGGTGACATAGTTGTCAGAGACAATGCCAGTGTTGGGGATTTCCTCGTCGTTGGCATTGAACAGACTGGAATAGACACGCAGGGCAACCTCGCGGAAGCCTTTGTCCTCATAGCTGTCGGCATCCTTGAAGCCGTCCAGGTCGCAGATGGACTCGGCAATCTCCTCGCCGCTGATGTTGGCGTTGCAGGAGGTGTAGGTAGACTTCAGGTATTTGGGTGCACCGCCCTTGGTGTTCCACGTCACGTTGCCGCCTTCCACCAGACCCACCTGAATCTGATAGGTAGCCAGGGCGTTGAAGCCGTAGTTCGGCTGTGACCACGTCAGGTTGACCGTGTTGTCTGCAGCCAGCTGGATGTACTGGTCAGCTACCGGAGAGGCATTGATGATGAATGTCGTAGGCTGGGTCACTGTCGGGTTGCTGCCATTGTCGTCACTGCACGATGTCAGCATCGGCAGGGCGGCTACCATGGCCAGCAACAAACTGTTGAATATCTTTTTCATATTAATTGTCTATTATCAATTATCAATTCTCAATTTGCTTAATACCCAGGGTTCTGAACCAAGTTGGGGTTGTTGGTCAGGTCGTTGTTAGGAATAGGATAGATGAAGCGATAGGTAGGAACGTTGTAGTGTCCAAAGCGTATCTGGTCAATGCGTGCGCGGCCCTCGAACCAGAACTCACGTATCCACTCCTCCTCGATTTCTGAAAGGTCGTAGGTGTTGTGTGTCACGGCATGAGCGCGGTTGCGGATGGCATCCATCTTCTCCTTGGCAGCAGCTGTAGAACCATTCAGACGAGTCTCTGCCTCAGCGTAGGTGAGGTAAGCCTCAGCAATACGCATCAGCGGCAGGTCGGTATCCACCTTGGCCAATGAGCTGGCAGGCTTGCCGTCAGAGCGGACATTGCGGAACTTCACGCAGCCATAGCCCTGCTTCTCCTGAGAACGGTCGGTGATGTCGCGCGAGAAACCTGTGGTATAGAACAGGGCGCGGTCGTCGCTGGCTGCTGACGTAATATCGGTGACAGCCAGTGTGCTCTCAGGTGCAGAAACACCCTTGCCGAAGAAGGCATCGACCAGCTGGCCGGTAACAGCCATACACTTACCCCAAGAGACATCCGTGCCAGAAGGAATGATGACGTCCATGTCGCTGGCATCGCGCTTGGCGTATGTAGAGAGCACCAGGAAGTGCATGGAGCCGTGGCTCTGCGTCTTGATACCATCGTTGAGGATGGGGAAGATGTTCTCGTACTGTGCGCCATTGGTGTCGTTGTCGGCCAGGAACAGCATCTGGTAGGCAGAATATTCGCTCGTGCCTGTGGTGTTCAGCTTGTAGTAGCCGTTGTTGATGACCTTCTCAGCATACTCCTTGGCCTTAGCCCACTGGGGTGTGCCAGTATAAATCTCTGCATTGAGGTAGAGACGGGCGAACAGCATCCATGCAGCCACCTTGTCGACGCGGCCATACTGGTTAGTACCGGGAGCGGCCAAGTCACTTTCAATCTCCTGCAGCTCCTTCTCGATATAGCTGAAGTACTCGCCACGGGTATAGCGTATGCCGGGCTCCTGGCTGACATGCTCAATGAAGGCGGCGTTGGCATACAGGTCCATAATGTAGTAGTAGAGCAGTGAGCGGATGAAACGCACCTCAGCACGCTTCTTCTTGATGTCCTCAGAGCCGTCGTCGCCTACAGAGTCCAAATAATAGTTACACAGCGTGATGGAGAAGAACAGACGGTAGTACAGACCTACCGAGCTGGCATTGTCGGCACCCCATGACTTGCTAAGCAATTCGGGCAGACCCGTGTCGTCCCACTGCCAGCTGGCTTCGCCTGTGGGGAACTCGTTCATCTCCCAGCTCTTACGGTAGAGGTCAGAACGGCCCTCGTCGATGTCTGCAATATCCTTGTCTCCGTCAGGTCCGACCTGTCCGGTCAGTACGAAGCTGGAGTAGATCTTGTTGAGCAGTGCGTTGGCATCCAGTTCACTGGTCTGCATCGGGTTGATGTTGTCAACATGCAGGTCGTTGACGCAGGAGGTCAGCGTCAGGCTCAATACGATTTGACAAATGACAAATGATACACCTGTCAGAAGTCTCCTGTATATCTTGGTTTTCATAATTATCAGTTTTCTATTTTCAATTTTCAATTACTTAGAAGTTCAGACTCACACCAAGGATGCCGACGAACGGACGCGGATAGATGTTGCCATCGTAGCCACCGTCGATTTCCGGGTCAAGACCCTTGTAGTCGGTGATGGTGAAAACGTTCTGAGCAGTTACGTAGACACGGCCGCTGGCCTTCAGACCAAAGAGTTTGTCGAATGAGTAGCCAAGGGTGATGTTGTCGCACTTCAGGAACGAGGCGTTCTGGATGTAGTAGTCGCTCAGGGCACCCTGCAGGTTGGCGGTATGCCAGTTCTTGGGACGAACGATGTCCAATACGTTACGCCATGCATTGCCCTGGAAGAGCTTCGACAGGGACAGGTCAGAGTTGCCGGCTTCCACACCATTATATACATAGTTGTTGAGGCTTGCACGGAGTGAGAAACCGAGGTCCCACTGCTTGTACATCAGCTTCGAGGTGAAGCCCATGGTCACGTCGGGCGTGCTCTTCTTGTAGTAGTAGCGGTCGTCCTGGTTGATGATGCCGTCAGCATTGCGGTCGACATACTGGCCGTCAATGGGCTGTCCGTTGACGTCGTAGACCTGCTGGTAAGTGTAGAAGGCCTCGACAGCGTTGCCAACGTGCCATGACTTGATACCGTCGGAACCACCGTCACCGATGGCGAGTCCGCCATGCAGAATCTTGTAGTCGTCGCCTGAGCTGGCCACGAGTTCGTCAATCTCGTTCTTGTTCCAGGTGAAGTTGTAGCCTAACTGCCAGCTCCAGTCTTTGGTCTGGATGGCGCGCCAGTTAGCTGCAAACTCAAAACCGGTGTTGTGCAGCGAACCAATGTTGCTGGTCAGCTTGTTGGAGAAGTTCGTACCTACGGGGATGACCACAGTGTTGATCAGGTCCTTTGTCTTACGATGGTAGAAGTCGAGGTTGATGGTCAGACGGTCGTTCAGGATACCGAAGTCCAGACCGGCATTCCATGTCGTGGTCTTCTCCCATGTCAGGGCGTTGTTGTAAGCATCGGGACGATAGGTACGTCCGTCCTCGTTGAACAAGGGGTAGTACGCACCCTGCTTGTTGGGCGTATAGGTCGGGATGTAGGTGAAGTCACCGATACCTTCCTGCTGACCGGTGATACCCCAGCCTGCGCGGAACTTTAAGTCAGAGAGCCACTTGACGTCTTTCAGGAACGGCTCGTTGTTGATCTTCCATGCCAGTGCCACTGACGGGAAAATACCCCACTGCTCGTTCTTGCCGCCGTTGCTGGTAATCCAATTGAAGCGTGACGAACCGTCAGCACGCAACGTGGCGGTGATGAGGTAGCGGTCGAGGAAAGAATAGTTCAGACGTCCGAAGAATGATACCAGGTAGTTCTCGGTTTTGTATTCAGTAATACCTTCAGAAGGCATATACTGTTTTCCTGCCAAGGGGTTGCCGTCGGCGTCAAGCTTCTGAGAGGTCGAGGGATAGTAGCCCGTGTAGAAATAGTCAGTCTTCTTGTGGAAGTGCTGCCACTCGTAACCGCCCATGATGTCGAAGTGATGGTCGTCGTTGAAGTCCTTCATGTACTGTGCATACATGTTGAGCGACAGGTTGTAGGTGTCCTGCTTGTTCCAGCCCTGATTTCCGTAGTAGTAGGTTCCCGAACCGTAGGTGTAGGGTGACTGCCACTTGTTGCTCTTACCAGAGGTGATGTCCATACCGGCATTCAGGTGCAGGTGCAGGTCCTCTAAACCGTGTATCTTATAGTCCAATTCCAGATTGCCTACCAATGCCTTCGTCTTACCCTTGTCAGAGTAGTTGTTCAAGGCTGCGACGGGGTTGCCGGTGGCATAGGTGTTGATGTTGGTTGACCAAGCGGTGTCTTCCCAGTCGGTTGTACTGCCCCACTGCCAATAGCCACCGAAGCCGTTGTCCTTGTTGTTGTCATAGACGGGCTTGGTAGGATCCATGTAGATGGCATTGCCGATAGCAGAACCGCTGTTGGCATAGGTGGTCTTCGAGTACATGCCCTTGGCGTTGAGGTTGACCGTCAGGTGGTCTTCCAAGAATGTCGGTGACACGTTGACGCTGGCCGTATAACGCTGGTAGTTGCTGGTTCTGACGATACCGTTCTGGTCGGTGTAACCAAGGCTGACGCGGTAAGGCATATTCTTCAGACCGCCTGAAAGGGTGATGTTGTGGTCGGTGCTGACAGCGGTGCGGTAGATTTCGTCCTGCCAGTCAGTGTTGGCGAACAGGTGGTTGCCGTTAGCATCGTAATAACCCAGGTTGGCATAATAGTCACTGGCCAGATATTCCTCTTCTGAGAGACCTTTCTCCGTCA
>JAEEGG010025920.1_pt1 | contig 11243 bp, 15 predicted proteins | sample 9134161 | NCBI WGS metagenome assembly JAEEGG01 (sample SAMN16246543, study PRJNA631951) | gut metagenome | biome: gut microbiome; feature: rumen; material: CR-attached | host: Bos | place: Iran: Karaj | collected 2018-10
TGGCCCATTTCTGTTGCTGTTCGCGGCCGGCATGGTTTGGGTCGATATCGGCATGATCCGCACCGCCCGGCACCCGGAGCGATACTCCCGCCGTTACCGCAGGTTATTCTGGCAGGACCATTACCTGCTCTCCGATCTCGAGCTTCCCTCCGCCCGCTTCCACCGGAAAAGAAAGAAATAATATGAAAAACAAAAAGCGTAAGAAAAACGCCGCGTCGGACCCCTCGGCATACCTCGGCGTGAAGGCCTGGGCGTATTTCGTCCGATACGGGATGGATCTGCTGCCGCTCCCTTTCCTGATTCTGGCCAAGGCAGGGCAGATCCCCGAGCGGGCCGGTCTGCTGATTGCGGCGGGCCTCTGCCTGTTCACGGCTCTCTATTATTTCGTCGGCTGGCAGTGCCGCTGGCGGCACATGTACTGCGTCTGGCAGAGCACCGCCCACCGGAGGATGACGCCCGACAAGGTGAACTGGTCCAAGGTGGACAAAAAACAGGCCACCAGCCTGCCGCTCTGCATGGCCGTGATCGCCGTTCTCCTTGCCCTGGCCGCGCTGTTTACGTAAAGGAGTGTTCCCATGCAAAACCGCAAGAAAACGAAACAGCACCTGCAAAAGCAGTCCCACCGTCTGCGGCGGCAGCTTCTCACCGCTGCGTCGCCGGTACTGATTTGCCTGGCGATCTCGCTGCTGCTTGTGGGCCTGGTGCTGTTTCGCATGTACCACCCGACGAAGGGGCCGGTGGAGTTTGCTTACGCCGACAGCTGGTGGGAAGGCGGCGGAAGATACAGACGCGATCTGGTGATTGAGACCTCCGAAGGGGTCCAATACCGTGTTGCGGGCTTCTTCTCCAAGGAACTACAGCAGGACATTAACGCCGGAAGCCTATCCTCCGGGGACCGCCTGACAGCCCAGCTTCATACCGGGCTCCTCCGGGATCAGATCGTCGCGCTGTCCTCTGGGAAAAAGACCTACGCTACAGTTGAAGATTATCTTGCCCTTTGCAGGAGGAACCTTTCGACGGTCTCCGTGATCTCCGCGGTCCTGACAGGCCTGGGGCTTGCCCTCAGCATCGGTTTTTTCCTCCTGGACCCTCGGGAGCTGCGAGATACCCTCCGGCTGCGCCGCAAATACAAGGCCCGCCTGCAGGAGGATGAAACAATCAAGAAGGAACACAAATGACAGATCGGAAGGGTTTTGCCAAGCTGCTGCGGAGGAAAAATGAATGATGGCAAATGACGCGATACGCAGATTGGAACGCTGGGAACGTGTTGGACGTGTTTTGGAGTGGCTTTTTGTGCTTTTCTGCCTCTGGATTGGCGGGGTGATGACCATCGGGATGCGTTACTGGGAGAAGCCAATCTCCAGAGAGGAAGCAATTCCGGCGGAGGCCAGCTACGAATCCTGCCGGGCCTCTTACAGCCGCAGCAGCCTTTCAGAGGTCCAGGTCCGGTTCTCGGATTTGGAGCGGAAGTACCTGGACAGCGCCTATGTCACGGAGCCCATGTACGAGGCGGTTCGGGCTCTGGAGCCCGGAACCCGAGTCTCCCTGCAGCTGCACCCCAACAGCAGTATCATTCTGGACTTCCGGGTGGGAGACCAGGTCATTCTGGACTTTGACCGGGCGGTGGAGGGCCTGCGCCGGGAGGTACTGGGCTTCACCGTTCTGGGGAGCTTCCTGCTGCTGTTCAGCCTCGGCCTGGGGGCTGCCTTGTTGATACCAAAGAAGTCCAGGCGGAAGCTGCGGATGATTCGCAGCACCGCCGGAGCCCACCCAGAAGGGAAGAGCGAGGCGATTCGCAGAGTTCTGCGGCTGTACTTTCAACCCCTGCGGGAGCTTCTGCTGGCGGGCCTCGGACTGAGTGCGGCTGTGCTGGTGTTAGGTTTGGTGCTGCGGGAAAAGCGCCTTGCTTCTCCCTGGACCGGGGCGTTGATTCTGCTACCCTTCCTTTTGATGTCCTCCAAGCTGCTGGTCTTTCGGCTCCGGGTTGCTTGGGCCTTTCGCAGTCAAAAGCCCCAGACCCGCAGCATCCGGGTCTACGCCATTGAGGCGGACGAAAAGCTGTCCTTCCGTCGTGGGGTGGAGCGACACCAGAAAGCCTTGCTGACGGACGAGGAGGGAAACGTCTACCGCTTCTTGAGCCCGGTGGGTCTGGGCAGCTGCCCGGCGGCGCAGGACCGGAAGCTGCGAATCACCTTCCTGCCGGAGGTGAATCTTCTCCTGTACGTGACGCCTTATCTCAAACCAGGCGAGGACAAGCGGACGCGGAAAGCCCTCCGGGACCTGTTCGTCTTTTATATGACAGGACAGTATGAATATGAGCAATCGAACAGGCGATGATTGGCAGGGATGGCACTCTGACTTCTGTGTGCCACAAAATACAGGAGATTTCAATATGACACAGCAGGAAAAAGACCGGCTGCATCTGAAAAAGCAAAATCGGAGGCTGTTAGGGCAGCTTCTTGGGATCATCCTGCCCCCAGCCGTGACAATAATAATTGCGCTGATTCTCTTCCTGTTCACAGGCATTAAGGCCGGCCTGGTGCCCTCCGAACCGTTTGAGATTCGATACGTCAAGGGAAAGAATGTTGAGGTTCAGCACTGGGCTCATTATACGGAGGTCACAGCGGAAAATGACAAGCTGTACCGGGTGTCTCCCTATCTGCGGAAAGAGTTTTGGCAGGAGGTGGAGGCGGGGAATATCGCGCCAGGCGATAAATTGACGGTTACAGGCTATTCCTGGCTGCTGCGGGACTATCTTATGACCGTTTCCACCGAGGAAAAGGACCTGGGCAGTTTCCGGGACTTTGACGCCTGGCGCTCCAGGGACGTTCATGGTATGCGAATCACCGCGTTTATCGTTCCCTGCCTGGGGCTGCTCTGCGGCTTTCTCGTCTGGCGACTGGAACGAAAAGATCTTCGGGAGATTCAGAAGCTCCGCCGCAAATATCGGGAAAGAATAAGGCAGGAAAAGCCATGATTGTTTTGAACATTTTCGGTTTCTTGCTTCTGCTGGCCTCCGGGCTTCTTCTGATTCAAGGCGTCTGGGCTCTGGTCATTTCTCTGGATTATCGGAAGGGAAGAACCGCCGGGGCAAGGGCCTGGCTGGAGCATACAAAATACACGCCCAAAATCAACTCCCATGACAGGCAGGGCAGATTCATTCGCTGCCATACGGAGGCCCGGTACGCCTATACCGTGGACAGAAAGAAATACACGCTGGAGCAGGGCTTCACCAACATGACGCCGGGGAATCTGGGAAGCTCCGCGAAGGTCGTCTACCAGAAAAAGCGGCCGGACCGCGCTTATCTGGAGAATATCAACCCTCCAACAGAACCCTTTGAATGCTTTATATGCTTTTTCCTGGGGCTGATTTTCCTGGCAGGCGGCATCGCGCTGTTATCATAAGGAAAGGCAGAAAACCATGATTTATCTTGCAATCTTACTCTGTGTGATCTCTCTGGTTCTGTGCGTCCGCTGCCTCCGGGTCCGGCGGCAGCGCAAGTCGCCGGAGTGGGGAAAGTCTCTGTCGATTTCCTTTTTCTTCGGGGCAATCGGCTTCCTTTGGCTGCCCTTTTGGCTTGGGATGACGGCGCTCCAGTGGAGCCGGGATGGAGAAAAGGCTCTGTTGTTACTGCTCTTTCTGCCTCTGCTTTGGCCTGTGCAGCTGGGCTATCTGAACTGGTGGCTGCGGTATGACGATGCCGGCTTTACCTGGCACGGGCCCCTGCTGGGCAAGGCCCGCAGCTATCGCTATGAAGAAGTCACAGAGATTCGCCGGGGCTCCTGGCAGACCGCCAAGGGCGCCACACCGGGCTACGAGATTATCATCCGCTGTGGGGAAAAGCATTTCACCGTCTCTCCGGACCAAAACAATTACCGGGAGCTGCTGCAGCTCTTGTCCCAGCGGGTCCCCCGGGAAAGATGGGAGCGGGAGGATCGGAGCAAGCCGGACCCCTACAATCACAACGTTCCCAACGGCTGGCGGAATCTGTTTCTCAGCCTTATTCTTCCGGCAATCTTCCTGAGCCTTCTGATTTTTGAGATTGTTCGGTATCACCTGGGGTATTTCAATCGGGACGAGTTTACCCTGCTTTTGATTCTGAGCTTGAGCCTGCTTCTACTGTCACTGGGCTGGACGGTCCTGGCCCTGGTGGTGGTCCGCCACCCGGAGCGCCACAACCCCAGCCTCCGCAAACTTGCCGCGTATTGGGTCGGTTCCGGCAAAGAACTCGGCATGCCGCCGGACCCGTTGACGGACCCGCTGTTCCCAGAGGAGGGTGAAACGTGAAGAATTATTTGAATAAGCATTGGCTTCGCCCCTATTGGCGGGCCGATGATCTGGACGAGTGGCTGGCCACCCAAGAGGCCTCCGGCTGGCGGCTGGAACGGGTCGGCTTCTTCCGGCGCTTCGTTTTCAGGGAGGCTAAGCCGCGGGATGTTGCCTATTACGTGACGTTCAGTTTTCCAAAGGAATTCAGAATGTTTGACGTTCGATACTGGATCACCCGCACAATGAAGGCAGATGTTGTGAACATGGTAACATTCGCAAGTTACTGGTCTGAATGCTGCCGGATCACCAGCCTGTTGACCCCCGAACAGAAGTACGAGCTCTTTTATCAAAAAAACAACTACCTCCGGCACCTTTCCCGGATGGGGATGCTGATGTGGGCGATATTCTTTGTTCCAATTATGATAGCCCTTGTACTCGCTTCGGTTAACCCGTCTTCCGTCCGCACCTTGGGCTATGTGCTGCTTTTCGGGGCGACAATCGTGTCCGGCCTTGGCCTGCTGTACTACTTCTTCGGTTGGCTCTTCCTGCGCAGGCGGCGCCGCCAGGTCATGCAAGGCGAATCTGAACGGTAGGGAGAACACAAAATATGCAGAGAACACCTAAACACAGGGCAACTGAAAAAACGAAGATTGTAACGGTAGCAACAGGTAAAGGAGTTAAGATATTTTAGTAATTAGCCTGTTTGTATATGCTGTCATATCTGCTTGGTTGATTGTCCATTATTCGTTATCACTAAAAGGAATCGTGCTTCTTCTGCCGGGTTTCATTATATTGTCGCTGTTGTTGTATGACGTTCTGGTTTGGAAGATTAAGGCTTCCAAAGATGGTATCTTTTTGTGTTCCCATTTGCCAGAATTATTACAGCAAAATGGGAAGATTTGGAGGAAGTTTACACCTCCTATTCCCATACCAATCATGAGACAATGACACTGGTTTTCCGTAACGGAAAAAAGATGGTAGTACCGCAAAGATGCTATAACGCAGATGCTTTTCGCGCCATGATTATCTCGCACAAGTCTATACGAGAATCCAATCATCATCTTATGTGACAGTATAAAGGGTTCATGGGTATGCGGGAACATTTGTGGAGGATTTATGCATGGATGATATCTTGGAGCTTATCTTGACACTTCTGCTGCTTCCTTTCCGGTCAAAAAAGGATGAACTGTTAGCAAAAATCAATTGCATCGAAAGCAAGAGCATCAGAATCATCGTAAAGACATTAGTTGTGCTCTTGGCAATAATCATGCTATTCGGGCTTTATGGCCTGTGTAGTTATTTAGAGGGTACTGGTTTTAAGAAAGAAAGGCACACGGAGTAAAAAACGCTGGACAAGCTGCTGACCACATATGTACGGCATTATTTGGAACAATTCGCAGAGTAACGGAGTATTATCATGCAAAAGACAAATCAAGAAAAATATGAGCGCTGGGCAAGGCTCTCTGCCTGCGCTTCAATGGCTCTCGGCATTGGGATCATCCCGCTCGGCATCGGTTTCTTTCATGGAATCCATGTGATCGAGCAAAAGCCAAGTGTTTTTTGGGGCTTCTTTGCCGCGCTGATTGCTTGGTGCGCGCTGGGAAGTATTGATGTGGTCGTTTCGCGGAAGAAGGGCAAACAATTGGAGAAGGCTGCCGCTGTAAATTCGCCGCATGAAACCCTTAATCCTTTGTTTGAGCGATTGATTGACGAATATAAACTTGACAGACTGGACCGACTGACAAAGAACAGCTTTTTCCAATCCTGGAAGCTGTCGTCGGACGATCTATGTAAAAATGAGAATGGCAAAGTGTTTCTTACGCTTGTCTTAACGAAAAAACAGCATGAAATCATCCTGGATTTCTCGGAAAAAGAGACGTCCATTGCTGTTGATGAGGAATCCGGCTCCGACGAGGAACCGACAGCCCTTTCTATGGAGAATTATAAAACGCTTGACGAGCTGCTGACCGCCGTTACCGATGTGTGCTGTAAAGAGCTCGAAAAGGACTGAGAAGATGCCGAAACACGAATTTGGAATCATGCCGCAAGCTCCGCAGGCGGGCGAACGTTTTGACAAATATGAACCGGAAAAGTATAATTGCAGCTCCGTCTCAGATGACGACATCCAGCCTTGCCTGGACGCCTTCCGTTGCGGGAAAACCTACTGGCACAGCCTGGACCGGCCGGCGCTGGGGCTGGCCTATTGCGGAATCACCCTGATCCCGCCGGAAACCCTTGACGCATATCTGGAAATCGTCTGGAAGAAGCCGGGCCTCACAGAGCTTGCCGCTTTGTTAATAGAAGCAAAAGAGAAGCACGCTTTTGTGATCCATTTTGGAATATAGGAATATAGGGGATATTATCCATGGCAAAGAAACGAAAAAAGGACACCGCCCATCGGGTGCCGCCGCTGTCGGGGGTGGACATGGCAATCTATGTGCTCCTGGCCGCGTTGCTCGCGGCAGGGACAATTGCGCTGCTGTTTTTCTGGGACGATCTGCATCGCTGGATCGCGTTTCAGAACGCTGCTGTGATCGCCTCCCGGCCTGGAGGCAGCTATCTTGTGATCCTGCCGCTGCTTTTGCTGACGGAGATCGGCGGGATGGTGGCGTTGATGTGCCTTTGGGGCAGAAAGCAGCCCATCTTCGGCAGGAAGGGCATCCGATATGGGGAATATCCCTGGAAAACGGATCTGTTTCCCGTGCTTGGCCCGAGGCGAGGGAAGGCGCGAGTTGCCGCTTCAGAGCGTCGGTTTCGTAAGGCCACATGGCAGGTGCTGCTGGGTATGGGTCTTGCGTTCCTTCTGCTGCTTCCCCTGGGCCTCTTTGAACGCGATTGTCTGCGGGAGGATCTTTCCATCGTCGAATATGACATTCTGAATCGAGCCTCTGCTCCAATTTCTGTTGCTGACTGTGACAGCCTTACGATCATGCCGATCCGGCAGAAGGGGCGATATGTTACATACGGCTGGACCTACGGCTTGACAATACGTTGCGTAGATGGAAGCTCCTGGCAATTCCGCGCCGGAGATTTCGACCTGGGAGACGGGGGCCACACGGAATGCCTGCGGCAGATGCTGGCGATCAAGGCACTGTTCCCTGATGGCAGCATCGAAACAGAGGGAGAGGACAGGATACCCGAAATCATAGAGTACTGCGGTTTCACGCATGAGCAGATCGTGCTGTTGCGGGAGCTTTTCGAGTAAATAATATAGGTGAAAACATGGCAAAGAAACGAAAAAAGGACACCGCCCATCGGGTGCCGCTGCTGTCAGGGGTGGACACGGCAATCTACCTTGGCGGAATTGCGATGATTTGTGGAGTTGGGGTTGGTTACGTTGTGCTGGTCTCCTGGCTCTCCAAATACGCGGCGCTGCGGGACTCTGCTGTGATCGCTTACATCAGAATGCCCAGCTCTCTGCTGTTCCTGCCATTCCTGGGCTTCCTCACCTTGGGTTGTCTGCTTCCATTGCTGTTTTTCTTCAAAAAGCGGAAGCCAATCCTTGGAAGCAAGCGAATCCACTATGGGGAGGCTCCCTGGAAAGCAGAATGGTATCCACTTTTCGGTCCCCAGCGGAAACGGCATCCTCTCCCGGAAAAGGGGCGCCGCCATGCCAGAAAGCATCTACGAATCTGGCTGATTTGCCTGCTGATTGTCTTGCTGTCGGCGTCTCTCAGCCTGTTTGGGCGGTTAGAGTTGCGTTCGGACCAATCCGTCGACCAATATAACATATTCAACCAGAAAACAGATACCATTCGCATCCCCGAAGACTGTACTGGAATCACAGTATTTGCGGAGGAAAAGCATTCGCTGCGACGTGGTTGGGATTTGAATCCATATTGGGAGTATGGCCTGGTACTTCACCTGAAGACAGGAGAAGAACTGAGAATCGATAACGGAGAGCTGGCGACAAGAGGCGGCAATCACGCTTCTAAAATCGCAGTCATGCTGGAATATAAGAAAAAATTTTCCCTCCAAAACACTACTGTGGAGGGTACAGAGCAGCTGGGCAACGTGATTGCCTACTGTAATCTGGACACACAGGAAGCTGCCCTGCTGCGGGAGCTGTTTCAAGGATAATCGAACAAAAACCGAGTTGGATCCCCACCGAAATGGGCATTCTACGATTCATAGGGTGACTTTTTCGGCGTTTTCTGATAGATTGGAAGCAGCAAACGAGAGGAGGCGCTGCATGGATCCCATCAAAACCGGCGAATGGATCGCCGCTCGGCGGAAGGAAAAAGAACTGACCCAAAAGGCCCTGGCGGCCAGACTGGGCGTGACCGACAAGGCAATCTCCCGTTGGGAGACAGGGAAGGGCTACCCGGATATCAGCCTGCTGCCGGCCCTGGCGGAGGAATTGGACTGCACTGTCAACGAGCTGCTCAGCGGCAAGCGCCTCTCTCCAGAAGAAGCGCCCGCCGCAGCAGAGGAAAATATCAAGGCGCTTTGCCGCACAGCGGGACAGCCCCTGCCCAACGAGCGGCGGCTTTTCGACGACAGCCGCGTCGAAATCCACGAAAACCAAATTGTGATCCGCTGGGGATTCGGACACGCGTTTTCTGTTGGTATCTTCCTCATAATGGTCGTAATCGGCGGAATTCTTGCCAGCAAGCTGCTGCACGGCGCTGCGGATTGGGAATGGAGTTTTCCGGATTTCGTTGGTGTCATCTTCTTTGGCGTATGGCTTCTTGGCATAGCTGTGCTTTTGATTGCGTTGATCTTGAAGCGGACCAGCACGCTGACCATTGACCGCGACGGCGTCTCGCTCAAGCGCCCGATTGGCACAAAAGCGCTCCGCTGGGAACAGATACGTGATTACGGTGTAGCCTACTCGCACCGAGACCGTGCGTTGCTCTATTATGAGCTGTATTTCTCCGACTCGGTTCTGCCGGAAAATGAAAGAGGCGTGAAAAAGGTTCAAAAGGCAACGGTACGGATCGATCTGGCGGAAACGCTGATGGACCGATACGTCTGCCCAATTATGGATTTTTGTGACCTGCATACAAATGTCACGCCATTTCTGATCCATCCCTATGACCGACTGCGCTTCCAGAACACGAAGTTCAAGACAAAGCTCGTACCACAGCTCCAACCGCTGCGGGAGAAACCGGGCAGACGTCTGCTTGCCCTGGCCTTTGCCATTCTGGCTCTGGGGCTGGGCTTTCCGGTGCTGGACCGTTTTCTGAATCCGCAGATGCCAAGCATGGTTCTGCGTCTGATCGGCGCCGGAATTGCCCTGCTGGGCGGCCTCACCGTCCTGTGGGCAAACGTTCGCCGCCTGCGAAGGGAGAACAGCCGGGTGGAGGAATTCGACTGGACCAGCTTTCTGGAGGTGCTGACCGTCGCCCTCCTGTCTGTTGCCCTTGGCGTCTTTCTACTGGTATTGGCGCTTCATTGATCTATGGAGATACAGCAATGCCTCCAGGCCAATTTCGTGGCTTGGAGGCATTGTTCACGAGGCTGTTTCGCCCATCTTTTCGGTTAAATCGTGGTAGCTCTTATCAAACTGCGACTGTGAGATCGCATGTTTTGCAAGAAATGTTTTCAGCAGTTCAACCTGTCGGAGATAGAGCGTATGGTTCTTTTCTTCCCGACTCATGCGTTCCCATTCCTGCTGACGCTTGCTGGGTGCATGCAAATCCAATACTTGTCTGTTATCCATGATTGATCCTTCTATCCTTCTTCTGCAAATGCCAGCCAATTGGCGGTATAGCTGCTGAGCGGGAAGCGATGACCGACGTCGTTTTCGGCGAAGGTATCATAGATGCGGTACCAGCCGCGCAATTCGTTTCTCAAGCAGGCATCTGGCGAAATCGGTTCTACCCAGACTGAGACGCCGGGCTTCAACGCTTCTCGGAGAAGCACGCTTCTTTGCGGAAGCGACACTGCAGCATAAGCTGGCTCCGCAGCAAACAACTCACCGGCATCCAGCAGCGGAAGCCTTGTGCCGTCAGACCGAAGCAGGCAGCTTGCAGCTACATCTACCAACAACCAGCCATGTCGTTCGCTCCATACCGGCATGCCGTTCCGGATGCGCAGCTCTTCCGGCGAAAGGGCCCGGGTGCCTGAATTGCCGTGGGGCTCGTTGGTGCGTCCGAGCAAATAGTCCGTCGTGACGCCGTAGAGCTCCGCCATGCCAATCAGATTATCCAGTGTAGGCGATTTCTTCCCGCTCTCCCAGGTGCTGAGCGCCGCAGAGCTGACGCCAAGCCGCTCCGCTGCCTCGGCGATGGTCAGCTTGTGCATTTGCCGGGCTTCCTTGAATTTCCGTGCCATCGCAGCTTCCTCCTGCATTCAGATGTCTTGATTATACCCCATTCCCAAAGAAATCGCAAGCCGCATTATACATACGCCGAAATACTTTCCGAAAGGGCTTGCATTCATTGGTGAACTCTGCTATAATTCAAATAGAAAGTTACAAGTTTTCCGCTGAGGAAATCACAGTTTCACGTATCACAGTGTCTGAGGAATCCCCTTGGGCACTTTTTGTTTCTTCTGCCCCTTTAGATAGAGGCACATAAACACAGAACGCAAGGACGGCGGTCCGCCTTGCTCTGTCATAAACTTCGGTTTACAAGCGCCAGGAAGAGCTTCGGTTCTTTTTGGCGCTTTTTTCATAGATCGGAGCAAAAGCTCCCCCAACTTTTTTTCTCGGGGCAGCTTGCTCCGTACAAATAGAATCTCAGCAACAGGAGGTATCACATGACCTACGCAGCCGTATCCATTGAGCCCGGCAGCGTGGAGGCCCTGGCGATTACTGCCAGGGAGCTTCGCGTCATGCACTATACCGGGCGCTCCGTTTCCCGCGGCTATGGCAGGGACAAGGTCACAAACTACCGTTCTGGCATCCAGACTGAGCTCGGTGACATTGAGCTCAGCCAATGGCAGGCCTTGATGCGGGACATCATCCGCCGGTCAGGCGAACTGGAGCAGCTGGAGCAGCTCACGGAATGGGAGCTGGAAACGACTC
>JAEEGG010025921.1_pt1 | contig 11242 bp, 9 predicted proteins | sample 9134161 | NCBI WGS metagenome assembly JAEEGG01 (sample SAMN16246543, study PRJNA631951) | gut metagenome | biome: gut microbiome; feature: rumen; material: CR-attached | host: Bos | place: Iran: Karaj | collected 2018-10
CTTCTCATTCCGTATTGCACACCTCACCGAGCACCTTCGTGCCAACCACAAGGATTTCGCCACCAGCCGCTCGATGAAGATGCTCGTAGGTAAGCGTCGTCGTATGCTCGATTACCTCGCAAAGAAGGACATCAACCGCTATCGTGCCATCATCAAGGAACTCGGCCTCCGTCGCTAATACGAAGTGAAGGTTTCTTTCGAAACAAATAACACCCGACAGATTCATTTCTGCCGGGCGTTTTTTATATGATAACCAAATAATCGACTTTCATTTTCTGACAACCACTGCCTGCGGGTATTTCTTCGGATCGCACGAGAAGATGCCATCCTGAACGCCTGATTTAACCTTCGTGAGCATCATGATCATCGTGGCACCGCTCTTGTTGGTCTTCATCTCATGGAAGTAATAGTTCTTCGCGTTGATTTTCATCGTCACCTTGCCGGGAGCTTCCGAATCTTTGGGGTCGGAGAAATCTATCACGTAGTAGTCGCCTTCCTTATTCATCTTCGCCTTTCGGTATTCCCGATCCAAATTGAAATCGATGTCGTATTCGCCCACTGACTTCTTGGTAGTCCTGGTGATGTAAAGGGTGTCGGCACCGAGCCCCTTGGTATGCTCCCATTCATACTCACCATCGAAACCGCCTTCGGTAATCATCTCCTGACCCATGGCCTTCACGGTCATGGTGTACCTGTTCTTTTCCCCTAAAGAGGCCATGGTCATCTTGCCGCTCAAGACATTTACCATCAGCATCTTCACCTTGATATCCATCTCATACTCCACTCCTGTGGGGTCAGCCATCGCTACACTGCTTTTCTTGAGCAAGGCGCTGACCTCGGCAGGCACCTGGGCATTTGTCGTCACAATGCCACACACAAATAACAGTGTGGTTATGGTCAAAAGAATGTATTTCTTCATTGCAAACAAGTAAATTGATAAATCTTGTTGAAAAACACAATTTCACGAAAGTTCCAGACCGAACGTGCTGACCAGTTCTTCAATCAGTTCAGGATGCTCCTGACGCATTTCAGCCATTCGTTCGCGAGGCGTCAAGGGAGCCTTGGGAACAGCCACCGCATTGACGGTGAACGACAGGTTGAGAAGGGAATTGCGAAGCTGCTGCCGCAGATAGTTCAGAAGGGCAGCCTTGCCTTCGATGATGCGCTGCATCTGTTCCTCGCTACCCACGGTAACGTCGATGCGGGTGTCTTCGACAAGCTTCACCTCGCTATTCTGGATGGCGGTCTGAAGAAGTTTCTCCTCGGGAATGACTTGAATGTATTGCTTCCATGTGCGCCGAAGCGCCGACTCGTCAACCGGCTCGTTCATCTCAGGCATCTGTCGATCGGCAGCTGCCGCTGCCTGAGTACTACCCTGCTGTGGTGCATTACCCCGATTCAACGATGCCATCATTCCGGCCGAGCGACCCGGCATACCTCCTCCACGTGTCATGACCGGGTTCCTGGGTTGTGGATTTTGGGAGGTGGGCTGAGGGGATTGTGCAATTGGTCGCTGGTTGGGAGCTGCGGGCTGTGTGGATTGAACTGCGGGTCGAGAATTGGAACCGGCAGGTTGTGAGTATTGTGCAGGGGCTGGAGCAGACGCCTGAGGGGGACGCTGCTGCGGGTTCTGCATGGGGGCCGGCTGCACGGGGGCGCCATCGACACGCTGCAACGGAGCACGTTGAGGCTGAGGAGGCTGTTGAACCGGATGCAACAACTGACAGATCCTGACGATGGCAAGTTCCACCGAGAGACGCTTGTTGCGCGAATTGCGGTAATTGAAGTCACAATCGTTGGCAATCATTACCGCATTGTAGAGGAAGTAGGGCTGGCAGCGGCTGGCCTGCGTTTCGTAGCGTCGGGCTTCCTCAGGTCCTGCCTCAATGAGTTTGAGTGTCGAAGGATCCTGTGCCACCATGAGGTCACGCAGGTGTCCAGCCCATCCACCTATGAAATACTGTGGATCAAAACCACGACGAATCGAATCATCGAGCACCATCAGGGCAGCAGGGATGTTGCCTTGCAGCGCATTGTCGGTGATGCGGAAGAAGGTATCGGCATCGAGCAGGTTGAGGTTGGCGATAGTAGCCTCGTAGGTGACATTACCACTGGTGAACGAAGTGATCTGGTCGAAGACCGAGAGCGCGTCACGCATACCGCCATCAGCCTTTCGGGCGATGACCTGCAGAGCTCGCGGTTCAACGCTGATATGCTCCTGACCAGCAATATAGGCCAGTTGTTCAACGATATCCTGCGTTGAGATGCGCTGGAAGTCGTAGGTCTGGCAACGGCTCAGAATGGTGGGTAGAATCTTCTGTTTCTCGGTGGTACACATCACGAAGATGGCATGCTTGGGCGGTTCCTCCAGCGTCTTGAGAAACGCGTTGAACGCAGCTGTGGAGAGCATGTGTACCTCGTCGATTATGAAGACCTTGTACTTGCCGATCTGTGGAGGTATCTGCACCTGATCGATCAGTTCGCGAATATTATCGACCGAGTTGTTTGAGGCAGCATCGAGCTCATAGACATTATAGCTGCGCTGCTCGTGGAACGACTGGCAGCTCTCACATTCGTTGCATGCCTCGCCGTCGGGTGTTCGGTGTTCGCAGTTGATGGTCTTGGCAAAAATGCGCGCGCACGTTGTCTTGCCCACGCCACGCGGACCGCAGAACAGGTAGGCATGCGCCAGCTTACCACTGGCAATGGCATTCTTCAGGGTTTGCACCAGAGCCTTCTGCCCTACTACGGTCTTGAAGGTGGATGGACGATATTTTCGAGCTGAAACGATATAATCTGCCATTGGGCAAAAAAACAATTAACAGTTAACAAATAACAACGATACAGCAAAGTGCGGTGCAAAGATACGCTTTTTTTTCGACATAAAGAAAAATTAATACCTTTTTTTCACAAACAAGCGAAAAAAAGGGAGCCGCAGCTCACGCTGCAACTCCCTTGCCCAATAAAACACACACTAATTATAGTTCTGTTTATTCAATATGAATAGTCTGAGCCAACTTGGCCTGCTCCTCGGCGGTAACCTTCGGGAGAAGGATACGGAGGATGCCATTCTCAACCTTGGCGGTAATCTTGTCCTTGTGGATATTGTCCGGCAGGGCGATAGCCTCCTTGAAGTGAGGGATGTGGAAGTCATGACGCAGGAAGTGATACTCCTCCTTGTCCTTCGGCTTCTCCACCTTTACACCTTCAGCGGTTTCAGCATTCTCGACGGCCTTCGGCTGCTCCTTTGGCTTGCGCTCCATCGAGATCACGAGGTTGTTGTCGGTGTCGATGGTCAAGTTGAGGTCCTCCTTCGAGAGTCCGGGAACGCAGAACTCAATCTTGAAGTTCAGCTTCGACTCGGAGATGTTGATCTGAGGATCGCGTGGGAAGTTCTGATTCCAAGCATCGTTGATATTGTTAAACACATTGTTAAACAACATTGGGAAAAGATCATTTGAACGTACTAACATAGCTTTATATTTTTAAATTGTTAAACATCTTGTTTCGTGCAGCAACATTCAGTTGCCGACACTCTCATCAGTGCAACCGGCGTGCCAAACTATTATTTCGTGCCAAAACGAGGAAAAACCTGCAAAATTGTCCAATATATATGCCAATATGTCCATTTTTGGGACAAAAGAGACCACTATTCGCACAAACCGACCGATTTCTTGCCGTATATTCTCTACCCAGAAAACAGAGCAACTGATGTTCTATAGCGGCATGTCCTCCAACGTTCGCTAAAGGACATGCAACGAAAGCGGTATATCCTCCAATGTGCGCGAGAGGAAATGCAAAGAAAGCGCCATAGCCCCCAACGTTCGCGAGAGGATATGCAACGAAAGCGGCATGTCCCCCAACGTTCGCGAGAGGATATGCGACAAAAGCGGCATGTCCTCCAACGTTCGCTAAAGGACATGCAACGAAAGCGGCATGTCCCCCAAGGTTTTCCGGGGGACATGCCGTTATATTATAAAGAATTTAAAGGGAACGCGCGTTGACGTAGTCGAGGAAAGCCTGCTTGTAGCTGTCGCCGACCGGAATATATACATCTCCGAAAATGATGCGCTGACGACTAACGTCGGTGACCTTATTCAGATTGACGATAAAGGAACGATGCACACGCATAAAGTGGTCGGAAGGCAGTATTTCCTCGATACGCTTCATCGAAAGAAGCGGCATGATGGGACGATCCTGGCCTTCGATGTAGATGCGAACGTATTCGCCCATGCTTTCGACATACTTGATGTCGTCGATGCAGATGCGCGTGATGCGATAATCGTTTTTGACAAAGAAATACCTGTCTTGCAGGATGGCATTAGTGGGCTGAGGAACATAACCATAGGAAGCGGTTTCCTTTTCGATGCGCTGGCGAGCCCTTTCGGCAGCGGCTTCCAAGTCCTTCAGCCCAAAAGGCTTGAGCAGGTAGTCGATAGCTTCCACCTTGTAGCCGTCGATGGCATAATCGCTGTAGGCCGTGGTGAAGATCACTTTGGGTGAATCAGTGAGATTGCGCACAAAGTCAAGTCCATTGAGGTCAGGCATATTGATATCGACAAACATCAGATCGACCTGAGTCTGCTGCAGCACCTTGAGCGCCTCGTTGGCATCGCGGCACTTGCCAACCAGCTCGAGGTACGGTACCTTGCCTATGTAGGATGCTATCTGCGTGAGAGCAAGAGGTTCGTCGTCTATAGCAATACAACGGAGCATAGGAGAAGAAAAGAATTATAAATTAACAATTAATTTATTACAAGAAATAATGGGAGTTAATAGGGTAGCCAGAGGTCCACGGTAAAAACCTTTCTGGTGGGTATGATATCGAGCTTGTAACGATCCTGATAGATAAGTTGGAGACGTTTGCGGACATTGTCAAGCCCCACGCCGCCCTGCAGTGTCTGCATGCGGTCACGACTGAAGTTGCTGTTTGCGCAGTAGAAATGCAGCTGGTTATTCTCCTGTGTAATTCGGATAACGATGAACGAAGGCTCCTTATGGGAAATACCATGCTTGAAGGCATTTTCGATGAATGTCAGCAGTAGAAGAGGCGGTATGCCGGCTTCGAGAATCGGACTTGCTGCTTCCGGTTTCTGATAGGTGAGGGCAACGGACTCGTCGCACCGAATCTTCATCAGTTCCAAATAGTGGCTGATGAAGGTGAGTTCGCGGCGCAAGGGTACCGTGGTCTGCTCGCTCTCGTATAGCAGATAACGCATGAGACGCGAGAGCTCGATGATGGCCTTCTTGGCCAGTTCGCCGTCAATATCGACAAGAGCGTGGATATTGTTGAGCGTATTCATAAAGAAATGCGGATTGATCTGATATTTCAGATAATCCAACTCAGACTGCAGATGCATTGTCTGCTGTTCCCGGTACTGGAGTCTTTCCTCCTGTGTGCGGAAGAAGACAGCAATGGCCAAGCTGGATCCCATCATAAGCATGGCCATCAGCATCCTCAAATAGAAGGGCTCATGCAGAAAGAGTCTAAGGCCATATCGCGGATCGAACCAGCGACCTTCGGGTTGGCCTTCTGGCAAACGGTCGGAGCGTGGATGCATCCGCCCATCATCAAGGCGCCGACTATCGGGAGATGCCGGGTGCATCTCGCCATAGCGCAGACTGTCGGCGGGCTGTATCGCCCCCTGATGATCGAGGCGTTGCTCCACGAACGACCTTGATCGGTGCATCCTCCTTGGTAACAGATAGCCGGATGCAAAAATCAATAGAAAGGCGGTAAGAAAAGAGATAAGAAAGAATGTTGCATGCCGCCCCTTGAAAAAGAATCTGGGCTCGTAAATCAGTTTAATGAGTAGGAAAAGCAGCAAGTACGGCAAGTACCGGAGATAACTGAACGCCAACCTACGCCACTCAAAATGGTCGGAAAAGTCCATCAAATAATCATACTCTTCCTCGAATACGGGCACCAGCAGGATAATGGCCCATATGGCAAAACAGAATAACGTCTCGGACGATAACCTGCGAAGCAGTTTGCTTGATGTTTCGGCTGACATATCGGTAGTTTTGACCAAAAAGGCATCCTAATTTCGTGCAAAGATAGCGGAATGGTGTTTCTTAAGCAAATTATTTCAACGAATCGGCATTTTTTCAGCACAAACGGGTTCCTGCATCCGACTCGTCGATAGCATCTGCACGGGTGATGATGACTTCGTGCACGCCAGCACGAATGGCATCGAAGGCGTTCTCGAGCTTGGGCAGCATACCTCCCGAGACGATACCCTGCTCTACCAGAGCGGGAAACTCGGCCTGGGTGATAGTGGAGATGACCGAATTGTCATCGTCGGCATCTCGTAGCACACCTCGTTTCTCAAAGCAGAAGACGAGAGTGACATCGAAGACAGCCGCAAGCGCCTTGGCCACCTCTGCAGCTATCGTATCTGCATTGGTGTTGAGCAGCGAGCCCTTTGCATCATGTCCGATGGGACACACCACGGGCACCACACCCTTGGCAATCAAGTCGGCCAGCAAATCGGCATTCACCCGATCGATGTCGCCTACAAAGCCATAATCCACAAGCTGCATGGAACCATCGGCCATACGGACATTCTTAGGTGCTCGGCGATGACTCAGAATGACGTTCATGTCGGCACCTGTCAGACCCAGCGCATTGATGCCACGCGCCTGAAGCCCGGCCACGATCTCTTTGTTGACAAGGCCGGCATAGACCATCGTCACCACTCGAAGTGTTTCGGCATCCGTGACACGACGACCTGCAATCATCTGTTGCGGCAGTCCCAGTTGTTCGGCAATGCGGGTGGCGCTACGTCCACCTCCGTGCACGAGGACCTTATGACCTTCGATGCTGGCAAACTTGTCGAGGAGAAAACGGAGTGAATCAGCGTTCTCGACGATGGCGCCGCCCACTTTAACAAGTGTTAGTTTCATAACCTTTAACCTTTCGAACGCTTCGAACCTTTCAAACCTTTCAAACCCTTCGAACCTTCCCCTTAGTGCCAATCCTTGATGTGCTGTTCTTCGTTGAGACGGCAGATGAGAAGTGTTCCATTGTGCTCGGCTACAATGAAATCCTTCAGGCCCTGGATGACAACCTGCTTGCCCTGAGGCATACGTACCATACAACCCTCGCTGTCGAGCAGCTTCACGCCATCGCCGATGATGGCATTGCGGTCGTCGTCCTGTGGCGTCAACGTGTGGAGGCTTCCCCAGGTACCCAGGTCGCTCCATCCGAATTCGGCGGGCATGACGTAGGCTATCTGTGTCTTCTCCATCACGGCATAGTCGATTGAGATCTTCGGACAAGAGGCATAGAGCTGATCAACCATAGCCTGTTCGCGCACCGAGAAGAACGTGGGGGCCAGGCGGTCCATGATGGCGCTGATTTCGGGCTGATACATTCGAAGTTCTGCCACAATGGTGCTGGCCTGCCAAAGGAACATACCCGAGTTCCAGGTGAAGTCGCCCGAATCGAGGTACTGTTCAGCGGTCTTGAGGTCGGGTTTCTCGCGGAAGCTGGCTACTTTATAAATTGGACTCATCAGAGCAGCCATGGCCGAAGCGCGACGTCCCTTTCGTCCACCGCCCGTGGTTTGTACTTCGAGCGTTGGATCGGCTTGACGTTCTCCCTGTTCGATGTAGCCGTAGCCGGTCTCAGGACGCGTCGGCTGCATTCCGAGAGTGAGAATGCGATCACCTCCCTCCACGAAGTCAATGCCCTGGGCGATGACACGACGGAACTCGCCCACGTTAGTGACAATGTGGTCAGAAGCTGCCACGACAATAGTGGCCTCAGCATCTTCGGACAGAATCTTCCAGCTCACGTAAGCAACACACGGCGCCGTGTTGCGCATGCAGGGCTCGAGCAGGATATGTTGCGGATTGATGCCCTTGAGCTGATCGCTGACCAACTGCAGGAAGTTCTTCGAGGTGACAACCCAGACGTGCTGCATATCAATCAGGCCCTTGAAACGATCGTAGGTCTGCTGTATCATCGTACGGCCCGTCCCCATGATGTCGAGGAACTGCTTGGGGCACTGGGGTGTTGACATAGGCCAGAAACGGCTACCGATGCCGCCAGCCATAATAACAAGATGAATCATATGTAATTAACAATTAATAATTAACAAATAACAATTAAGAATATGCAATGGGGTTTGCGCGGCAAAGATAGGAAGATTTTGGGAGATAGGCAAATTTTGGGACAAATATTTTAAAAAACATCGGACAACTGGCGGGATAAATGTCCACACAGTTGTCCGATACTGGAAAAATTTCGTTATAGCGAGTTTATCGCGTCACGCTATTTCGGGTTATCGAAAAACCAGCTCTTAGCCAAATCATTACTTGTATTCAGGATTCTGCACGTACAGACCATCCTTGATGTTGATTTGGTCCTGGGGGATAGCATAACGGTAGTACTTGCTGCTGATGTTGGCAATGGCGGTCTGCGCATAGTCGGTGGTGTAGTACTTCTGGAGCATAGCCTTGTACTCCTCGATCTGTCCGTTGCGCACCATGTCGTGCCAGCGGATGCCCTCCTGGGTGAACTCCAGACGTCGCTCGCGCTTCACTACGCCAGCCCAGTCGGCCTGTGCCTCGGCAGCAGTAACCGCATCGGTGGCACGCTCGCGGATGAGGTTGAGCAGGTGGAGCGTATAGGCGCTGTAGCCGGCCACCTCGCAGTACATCAGCATGACGTCCTCGAGTCGGATGATGGGGAAGTTGATCTCGTCCTTGTAGTAGTCGTTGTAGCTCAGGGTGAGGGCCTCGTAGCCGTAGGCCTCGCGCTTGGGCGTGGTCTCGAGGAACTTGGTGTAGAAGGGTTCGCCCGAATAGCCCGTGCCGGAGGTGGCGTTCACAAGGTCATTGCCGGTGAGATAGCATACGGTCCAGTCGGCGCGCTTGTCCCTGTTGTGGTTGCCTTCTGAGCCGAAGCTCGATGTGCCGTCGTGTCCGTACATCTCAAGGATGTCGGCTGCCACGTAGAGCTTGTTGCCGAAGATGCGGACGGGATAGAAGGCATTGCAGCGCACCTCGGGCTGCATCTCAAAGATGGCGGTGTTGCCCAGCGTCTTGGCAGCATCGGTGGCATACTGGAGCTCCCAGATGAAGTACCTGTTGTCATTCTCATGGAGGAACATGCCTGCCCATTCCTTGGCATCAGCAGCCCAGTAGCGGGTCGGGGTACCGATGGTGTTGCCCTCGCCGATTCCGGCATAGGCAAGCACCTCGGCGAACTTGCCCTTGGCAAGCTGCTTGTAGCTGTCGCCGCCGTTCACGTCGGGATGGGTGGCCATGGTGAGATATACACGACCAAGCATGGCCTTGGCTGCAATCTGGGTGGGCTTGCCTGCCACGGCGTTGCCACGGAAGTCGGTGGGTGCGTTGTTGAGCAGAGACTCGGCCTGCTCCAGGTCGCTGACGATCAGCTTATAGACCTCGGTTGGAGCGCTCTGTCCCAACGTCAATGCCTCGTTGAGGCTCAGCGTATGGTCGAAGAGGGGGATGTTGCCGAAGAAACGTACGAGGTCGAAGTAGCAGTAGGCACGGATGAAGTAAGCCTCGCCAAGCATCTGGTTCTTGATGGCATCGCTGGTGAATCCAGTGATGGCAGGCACCTTCTCGAGGAAGGTATTGGCATGGGCGATGGCCTCATAATAGTCGGTCCAGGCGCCATTGAGTTCGTCGAGGGCAGTGATGTTGTGGTCATGCACGCAGAGGGTGGACCAGGTGCGCTCGGTGTCCCATTCGCCGTAGGTCTCGTCCGACGGGATGTCGGCCAGGTAATAGGTGTGATAGGCCATGGGCACCAGGTCATGATAGATGCCGTTGAGACCCTGTTCGGCCTGGTAGGGCGAGCCCCAGAAGGAGTCGGTGGTCAACGTGTTCGACGGAGCCACGTCAAGGTAATCCTCACAGGCAGTCAGGCCAAGGACTGCTGCAAGTGGCAATGCCAGAATATATTTTTTCATAATGTTTTTTCGAGGTTTTTGGATTATGAAATCAGAATGTCACGTTAAGACCGATGGAATATACGCGTGCGCTTGGATAGGCACCGTAGTCGTAGTTACCCCTGATGCCGTTGGTGGAGCTGGTGCTGGAGTTCGACGACTCGACAGAGAAGTAGTCGTATCCGTCCCACGAGAAGACATTCTCGATCGATGCATAGATGCGAAGGTTCTGAAGACCCAGTTTCGAGACGGGGGCGTTCCAGCCGAGGGTGATGTTCTTGATCTTCACGAAGTCCGAGCTGTAGAGCCAGTCGGTGGTGTAGTAGGTCGTGGAGTTGGTGCCGCCCACGAGCAGAGGCGTCTTGCCGTCCCAGCTGTAGGTGCTCTTCATCTGGCTGTCGAGGTACTCCTCCTCATAGAAGGCGTTCACCCAGCGCTTCATCACGTTGCCGGCAGGGCCCATGCCCGTACGGTCGATGGCGCGGCCGAGGAGGCCGTAGATCTTGCCGCCGGCCTGGCCTGTGATGAGCATCGAGAGGTCGAAGTTCTTGTACTTGAACGTATTGGTGAGACCCCAGGTCATCTTGGGCGAAGGAGAACCGCAGATCTGACGGTCATCGCTGTTGATCTTGCCGTCGCCGTTGTAGTCCTCGAAGATGTAGTCGCCGACAATCTGGTTGCTGAGGTGAGGATACTTGTCGAGGTCGGCCTGCGAAGTGAACACGCCGATGGTCTTGTAGAGATAGAAGGCATTGATGGGCTGGCCCTCCTCCAGTATCTGGGTCGAGGAGAAACCGGTATATACCGACTGGCCTTCGGCGAGCTCGGTCACCTCGTTGCTATTGAAGCCGAGGTTGAGCACGGTATTCCACTGGAAGTCACGGGTGCGGACATTGGTCGAGTTGATTTCAACCTCAAGACCCTTGTTCGAGATGGTTCCGATGTTGTCCCAAGCACTTGAATAGCCCATTACGGCAGGCACCTGTACCTGATAGAGCAGGTCGGTGGTCTTCTTCTGGTAATAGTCGAGCGAGAGGTTGATGCGGTTCTCGAGGAAGCCCATGTCGAGGGCCACGTTCCACGAATGTGTCTTCTCCCAGCCGAGGTCAGGATTGGCACCGGCGGTAGCGGCATAACCCGAAGAAGAAGTACCTGCCCACGAGTAGTTGGCCACGCCGAGGGTGGCGAGGGCAGCTGTCGAGGCGATGGAGTTGTTGCCGTTCATACCCCAGCTGGCACGCACCTTGAGGTTGTTCATCACGGCACCCTGCGGCCAGAAGGCCTCGTTGCTGATGCGCCATGCACCGCTGACG
>JAEEGG010025924.1_pt1 | contig 11240 bp, 9 predicted proteins | sample 9134161 | NCBI WGS metagenome assembly JAEEGG01 (sample SAMN16246543, study PRJNA631951) | gut metagenome | biome: gut microbiome; feature: rumen; material: CR-attached | host: Bos | place: Iran: Karaj | collected 2018-10
ATCTGGAAAACAGGGACAAGCTAAAGGCAGACAACGACTGGAACAAACCGCAGGACAAAACCAAGTGTATCTCTTATCCGATCTCGGCGAGAAAAGCTTTTGAAGGCAATACAGCTTCTTTGAGTCATTCTCAATGTAACGATATTTTGAATGAGTATTCAAAAACTTTAAACCTTGCGAACCCGGGGTCATACCCTTATATATATAACCGGATTCTGCAAGTAGATGCCGAGGGCAGAGTTTTACATCTGATCCGCGGTGTGCATCAGCATTTTGACAACCCGAATTGGAAAAAAACTGACAGGCACACTTTTTATGATATAGAGCTTCTGGTCATTACCGATAAAGAAGGCAACTATGACAAGGAAAACGGAATACTGGTTCTGTATTCCAAGGCTAACGAGGTTAACTACACATATATATACGACGCAAGTGTGATTAAGGAGTTCAAGGAGAATAACAACTGGAAATACGAGTATTGGACTGATACGGAAGAGTATTAGTGACATTAATGGCTTCTTGTGTTGTTTTTTCACCAAGGTAACGCTACCATCAGGTCCGTGTGAGGATCCCCTCATACAGGTTCAAGCCGGCGGCCGCGCACCACTAAGCAGCCTCGAGATTAACGTCCCGGGGCTGTTGTTTTTTGCTTGATTGAGAAAGAATTCAAGGTTGACTGAGAGTTCAAGATGAAGTATCATTTCAGTGGATTTTGTATGCATAAGGATTAGAAAAACCACTAATACTTTTCCGTACCAGTCCAAAAAAGAATTCAAAAAGGTTACAAACAATATTGATTTTCTCCTCTAAATTGTGTATAATACAATATGGAGGCGAAAATTATGATTTTGACGACTTCAATGCTGATGGATCAATTGCAAAGATACAGCGATCCGGCAGGCAAGATATTACGTATGAAGCGTGAAGGCAAACTATTTCAACTTACTCGCGGCATTTATGAAACGGACAAGAACGCTCCAGGATACTGCCTTGCCGGCGCGATCTTCGGACCGTCTTATCTGTCGTTCGAGTATGCGCTGTCGGTTTACGGACTGATACCCGAAGCGGTTTATACGTTCACTTCTGCCACGTTCAATAAGAAAAAGGCAAAGGAGTACGAAAACCATTTTGGCAGATTCACCTACCGTGACGTGCCGTCGGAAGCATATCCGTTCGGGATTGTCATTAAGGAAGAAAACGAGTATGTTTACCAAATGGCAACACCGGAAAAAGCACTATGTGACAAGCTCTATACCATGCCACCCGTGATGAGTCAAAAGGAAATAGAAAGAATGCTCTTCGAAGATCTTCGGATCGACAGAACGGAGTTTGAAAAGCTGCATGTAGACAAGATATTGCAAATCGGGGATAGGTATCACAGCAACAATCTTAAGTATTTGTTGAAGTACCTGCGGAGGAATGAAAAATGAACCACGTAATCGATGAAATGCTGAACAAATATCAGGCAGAAGGACTTGCCGACAAGAAGAACGCGATCAAAGAGATCATGCAGGAAATCGTTTTATGTGGCCTTTCTCGTGCGGGATTCTTCAAAAAGGCAGCGTTTTACGGCGGAACGGCGCTTCGCATTTTCTATGGTTTGGATCGTTTTTCGGAAGATTTGGACTTCTCATTGATGGCGCCGGACGATTCTTTTGAGCTGTCCGAATTCTTCCCGACACTCAAAAAGGAGATTGCTTCTTACGGCTTGAACGTGGAAGTCACCGAAAAGGAGAAAACGAAGGAATCCGCAATTCGCTCTGCGTTTTTGAAAGGCAATACGAGAGAGCATATGCTTCTGTTTTACGCCTCCGATCCGGCGGCGAGCGCTATTGCGGGGAATGAAACGATAAAAATCAAATTTGAGGTAGATACAAACCCTCCGGCGGGAGCGACTATCGAGCACAGGTACCGCTTGCTGCCCGCGCCGTATGAAGTAACATTGTACGATATGCCGTCGCTGTTTGCGGGCAAGGCGCACGCGGTGATCTGCCGCGCATGGAAGAGCCGGGTTAAGGGCAGAGATCTCTACGACTATGTTTTTTATCTTTCACGCGGAGCCGCACTCAATACCGAACACTTGAAAGCACGGCTGGTGCAGTCAGGTGTTTGGAAAGCGGAATATCCGTTCAACGTTGCCGACGCAAAAAATCTGCTCTGCGCCCGTTTTGATACGATCGATTACACGCAGGCGAAAGAAGACGTCCGCCCGTTTATCAAAGACAATGCCGCGCTTGATTTGTGGGGTGCAGACTTCTTCAAACAGATTACGAATGAATCAAAGCTATGAAAACATAATAAGAGGTGACTTTACTTGGATAATTCGAATAAACACTTCTTCCCAGACAAACCGTGGCTTCCATCTCCGGATGAATGGAAAAACACATGGAGAGATGATTGGCGAATAATGGGTCAAGAAGGCTACCTACTGGACAAGGTCTTGATTTACATTCAGTTTGACCGTTCTTTATGCATAGAAGATTTTGATAAGTGTGAGTTCTGTTGTAAGGCTTTTGATAAAGATGACACGCAGAATGAATTTGCTTATTTTGAACCAAATAAAAGGAGATGGATATGCAGAGATTGTTTTAATGATTTCAAGGATCATTTCCGCTGGACTGTTTACGAGGGAACGGAGAATATTTAGATGAATAATAAGAACTGAGTGTTTTTGTTAAGAATAAAAGGTTTTTAGATCGGTGAGTTATCTGCTGAAACCATTTCCACCAAGGTAACGCTACCATCAGATAAATAGTCTGACGTCAACGCACGCGAAAAAGGTCCAAACGCCTCCTAAAGAACGTTCAAACGTCATTTTCAGAGGCGCCATTTGCATAAACTCCCAAAATAATGTAGAATGATCCGGAATACCGACCACGGGTCTGACGCTGACAAGGCGTTTTTTCAGCGTGACCTTACCTACTAAGATACAAGGCTGGTGACGAAAATGTTTAAACTTTCCGGACTCAAAAGATCCTCAAAGACCGCGATAAAGCTCTTTTTAGCGCTGGTCATCGTGTTGACGGCTGCAGCGCTGTGCATTGCCTGCGGCAGGACCGGCGATAAGCCCGCCGCCACGGGAACGCCTGACAGTATCGTCTCGAATCCCACTCCCGCGGGCACCGATGACAGCGGCGCCACCGAGGCTCCCGACGTTTCCGCCGCGCCCACAGACGCTCCGGAAGTTACCGGCGTTGTCCCGGAGGTCACGGACGCGCCTACAGACGCACCTGAGATAACGGACGTACCGGCCACGGAGCAGCCTACCGAGGCTCCCACCGAGACGCCTTCTCCTTCTCCTGCTCCTACGGAAGTTCCTACGCCGGAACCCACGCCTGAGCCCACGGCCACGCCTACTCAGAAACCTACTCCGACTCCCACGCAGAAGCCTACTGCAACACCCACGCAGAAGCCCACGCCTACGCCTACCCAGCGTCCCACGGCCACGCCTACGCAGAAGCCCACATCCACACCCGAGCCCACGCCCTATAAACCCAGGACCAGCGTCACCGGCTTTACGCTTCCCGCGGACAACACCGAATACAGCAAAGATCTGGCGCTCGCGCTCCTGCATATGTGCGCAGACGATAAGAGCAAGGAAGGCACCGCTGCGGCTATGCAGAATGCCGGGCTGGAAGTCCTCGTACAGAAGAATTACGACAAGAGCAAGACCGACAGTTCCCACACTTCCCCCTACTCTCTGGGCGCCGGCACTATCAAGGTAGGCGGTGTCAAGAAGACCGTTTACGTGATTACCATTGCCCCCACCAACAACGCCGAGTGGGTCTCCAACTTCGACTTCGCTCCCTCCCATTCCGACGACGTGCTGTTTGCCGAAAACTTCTATCAGGCGGCGCTTGACGCATATAACAATACCAAAAACTACGTGCTGAAGGATCCCGACGCGCTCCTGGTGGTGTGCGGCTACTCGAGAGGCGGCTCCGTTGCCAACCTTCTCGGATATATGTACAACGAAGCCAGGGATACGGCGCTGAACTACACCTACGCCTTCGCGGCCGGTCTGACGCTCCATAAGAACGAGGGCGACCCTGACAATTCCGGCTACTGGGGCAACGTGTTCAACGTTATCAATTCCGCGGATCCCGTGGCCGAGATGCCTCTGAAAGAACAGGGCTTCTACCGCATGGGCAACGACGTGGTCCTCCAGGGAGGCACCGTGTCGGGCACCTGGACGAACCTTAAGAGAGACCTTTTAAAGATCGCTCCCACCATCTCTTCCTACTATAATGACAAGCATTCTCTCACCGGCCCCGGCCTGTCCGACAACGGCATGACGCTTTTCGACCTGATCTCGCGGCTGATCAGAGAAGTCATTGCCTCCGGTGTCACCGAATTCGGAGCCGATACGCTTACTGCGATCAAGAACCTTGACGTGGTAAAAGTGATCCTCACCATCGACCGCACCAGCGACCTTTACCCCATCAGAAAGCTGATCGAGCCGCTGACCGGAGGCACGGTGCAGATGCTGCTTGCCGCCGCCGCGTATTATCCCATCATCGAAGCGCATCAGGAGAGCACCTACGTTTCGCTGCTGAGCGCGTAAACGGCGCAAAAAAGCCGGCAGTCCTCCGGCGCTGTAAACAATGGCAAAGGCCCGGGTGAACGAAGCCCGGGCCTTTTTTCACTCTCTTCGCGGCATCCCTCACTGAATGTGCCTGAATCCGCTGCCTATTATCTCGCTGCTTGTGGTGATGATCACGAAAGCGTCCGGATCCACCGTGTGCACGTACCTCCTCAGCCTTGAAGCCTCGAACCTGCGGCAGACCGTATACAGGATCGTCTTCTCCTCCCCCGTAAACGCGCCCTCAGCCTTTATGACCGTAGCGCCCCGGGACAGGTCGTCCAGTATGAACTTCTTGATCTCTTCCGGCTTCGTGGTGATGATCGTGAAATATTTGGAGCTGTTGAAGCTCTCGATGACCGCGTCGATCAGGAATCCCCTGATGAAAACGCCTACCACGGAAATGATTCCGATCTCCACGTCGAACACGAAGAACGCCGTTATCGCCACGAGGAAATCCACGCAGAGCAGCGCCTTGCCCACGTCCAGAGGAGTGTATTTTTTAAGTATCATGGCGATTATATCGGTGCCGCCGGAAGTCGCCTCGAAGTGGAAGATCAATCCGCTGCCTACTGCCGTTATCATAATGACGCAGCACAGCTCCAGCATCGGCTCGTCGGTCAACGGCGCGTTGACCGGCCATATAAATTCCAGCACCTGCAGGAAACCCGCGTACACCATCGAACAGTATATGGTCCGGATGCCGCAGGATCTGCCCAGAAAGATGAATCCTATAATGAGGAGCAGCACGTTCAGCGCGACGATGATGGTGGAAGTGCTGAAACCGGTAAGTTTACCAAGGGCAATACCGATGCCGCTGACGCCTCCGATCGTAAATCCGTTTGGTATCTCGAACAGATGCACCTCCAGCGCTATCAGCATCGATCCCAGCGTAAGCAGCAGGTATTCGGTCAATATCTTGCCCCTGCTCTTTTTCTCTCCTTCGAGCGGCGCCGCGGCTTCTTTAATATCTCCGTTGCTTCCCTTCCTGACCTTCAAGGTCTTACCCCCTCAAATAATTTACTAACAGTTCAGCCGCGTGATACAGCGAATTATCCAGGCGCTCTACGCACATAAGCACCAGCACATCTCCCTCTCCCAGTTCGGCAAGAGATTCCATCACCACCGGCGTCCTGTAATCAAGTTCGGTCCTGTGGGCGAAAGTGGATTTCCCGAAATCTTTCGACATAAACGTTGACATGGCATGCCTGAAAGAATCGCCGATGACCACCAGTTTCTTGTCCGCGTACAACGCTCCCGGCGTAAAGAACTGCGAAAGTTCCGTCGGCGAGGAAGTGACGTGGTTTTCGTAATTCTGGCGGGTGGTCTCCAGGTTGCCCTTATATGATACGGACCATTCTCTGTACGTCGTGGAATATCCGCTGAAATTGGACAGGTCTCCGCCGGTGCGGGTGGTCTCTTTCACGTTAAGTTCGAACACGTTGGTGGTGGCCAGGCCCAGCGCCCGGTACACGGCCATGGTGCCGGTGAATCCGCCCAGAGAGTTCCAGTGGGTATCCTGCTTGTAGAACACGTCGTAGAATATCTTGGTGAGTTCAAGTTCCGATTTGGGATACAGATATTTCACGGTGCTGTTGTTCTGCATATATTCCAGCATCACGTCCTGGCGCTTCTTCTCGTTTTCGATCTGATAGTTGGGCATATACTCTGGGTACATCTGCTCTTTATTGGGGGCCACCAGGATCACCAGGTCGATGCCTTTCGCTCTGCATGCAGCGTCAAGCTGTTCGAACATGAGCCTCCAGCTGTTCATCGTCGCCTGGTCGAGCAGGTTGGTGCCGCGGTAATAACCTTCAGAGTCGTTGCCCGAATAGAACAGCCAGTCCCGCTTTCCGAATATTGCCGCGCCGCCGTAGCTGGGGGCAAGGTACGTGTTGTTGACGATCTTCGCCTCCACGTTTTCAAGACTGTATTCTCCGCACACCCTGCAGCGCTTTAAAGTGTAGCCGTAATTGTCCATATCCGCCGTGCTGCTCATAACGACGCGCATATCGTGAGCGACCTTGGGTATGGTCTCGGTCCTGGTGGCGCCGCAGCCTGTGCAGGTGTACACTTTCCTGCCTTCGCGCTGGCAGCTGGCGGCCTGCTCCACTTTTCCCTTGTCGTAGGTGTGCACGTGAGGAGTCGGTTCGGGCGTGGGCGGCTCCGTAGGCTCGGGTGTCGGTGTCCCGGTAGGCGCAGGCGTAGCGGTGACCGCTTCGGTGGGTCCCTGGGTGCCGGGCGCCGGAGTGCCGGTCTCTTCGGGAACGTCGGTAGCCGGGATATCGGTCGCGGGAACCTCGGTGGCAGGCTCCTTGGTGGGAGCAGGCGTGGCGGTCTCGACGGGCGCTTCCGTCTCAGCGGGGATCTCGGTGGCCGGAACGGGAGTCCTTCCGGTGAGGATCCCGAGGTCAACGGTAGGCGCCGCCGGGCCCGGGCCTTCGCCGGTGTCGGGAGCGGGAGTCGAAGCGTTGTCGTAGTTCCGGACTATCATCCTGGTCAATACGGGGCTGATGCTGTTTCTGTAAAACGCGTTGTACTTTCCCGAGACTTCGGATTCCAGTTTGATTATCTTGTTCCTGACGGGCGAATGATCGGAAAAGTACGATTCCAGCCGGGAGAACCAGTCGTTGGAATAATCCGCCGGGAATTCCGCCAGCTCGCGCTTTTCGGTGAGGGTGTTGCCGTCCGCCTCGGTCTTGTCTCCGGCGACCGCGTGTATGATCCAGGGCGTCAGTACCACTGCCGCGGCGAGGACGATCACGACTATGGAGAAGATCCGGTTGAATCTGCCGTTTTTCATTGTCCTTCGCCTCCCCTCAGAAGTTGCCGTAAATGGACGGATTGTAGGAACCGGCCACCAGCTGTATTATGGACCAGGCCAGTATCGCCAGCTGGATCAGCGTGTCGATGCACATAAAGGCCGGATTGTCCTTGAACTTCTCGAACAGTTTGCGAAGCGGCCTCTGCACTATCCCGCAAAGCAGTATTCCGGCAATTATTGCCGCGACCACTTCGAAGTTCAGATAGCTGAGCACCGTGTAGCCCTGGGGAGAAGCCTTGAACGAGAACAGCTGCCCGAAATATGCCAGGGCGCCTTCGAGGCTGGAGGAGCGGAACAGCACCCAGCCCATCATTACCACGAAAACCGTGTAGATCCAGTTAAGAGGCTTTACGGGATTCTTTTTAAGCAGATCGCCCAGGAACGCCCTTTCTATAATGCTGAACAGCGCGAACAGCAGTCCCCAGAGTATGAACGTCAGGTTGGCGCCGTGCCACACTCCGGTGATGAAGAACACCACCGCCAGGTTAAAGAACAGCCTGCCTTTGCCGACGCGGCTGCCGCCCAGCGGAATGTAGATATAGTCTTTGAACCAGGAAGACAGGGAGATGTGCCATCTGCGCCAGAATTCCTGTATGGACAGAGAAGTGTACGGATAGTCGAAGTTTTCGCAGATCCGGAAGCCCAGCATCCTGCCCACGCCCACGGCCATATCGGTGTAGCCGGAAAAGTCGTAATATATCTGAAGCGTGTACAGCACTATTCCGAGCCAGGCGATGCCGGAGCCCAGATCAGAGATCTTCTCGGCGCCCCAGATCTTGTCAGCCGCCGCGCCTATAGTGTTGGCGATGAGCACCTTTTTGCCGAGACCGTAGGCGAAGCGCTTGATGCCCAGACGCATATTTTCCAGGCTGTGAGTCCTCGCGGCGATCTGGGGGGCAAGGTCGCCGTAGCGCATTATGGGGCCCTGGGTCAGCTGGCAGAGCAGCGACATAAACAGGGAGAAGGTCAATATATTGCGGCAGGCGTTGACCTTGCCGAAATACACGTCCACCAGGTACGCGATGGCCTGGAACGTGATGAACGATATGGCCAGAGGCATTGCCAGCCGGTAAACGCCGGCTGCGGCAGAGCCGTCGAACGTAAACAGCACTTTGAAGAAATTGCCCTCCGACGCCATACGTGCGCCGATCGAGGAAAACATCGTGAAGTATTTAAACAGGGCCAGCAGGAGCGCGTTGAACGTCACGGAAATGATCATCAGCGCCTTGGCGCTCCCCTTTTTATCCTCCGTACGCGCCTTGCCGATCAGTATGCCGAACAGGAAGTCGAATCCGATAAGGCACAGGAACAGCACCAGCTGCATGATGCCTCCCCAGGCATAAAAGACCATGCTGCACAGGAGCAGAAAGACGTTTCGCGCCGTCGTCCGGGCATTTTCATTCTTTATAAGGCCGAGCAAGTAGTACACTCCCACCATTACAGGCAGGAACAGTTCAATGAAAAATACCGACGCAAATTCCATAGGCAAAATCTCCGGTGCGTGAATACGCCGCCGCGCTGACCGGCCTGTCAGGCCGGGGCACTATCTCAGGCAGTCAGTATCTCGATCTCCGCCAGCTGGCAGAGGATACCGTCGCCCAGAGGCGAAAGCATATCGTAAAGTTTAGTGGCAAGGAAGCGCACGTATCTGGCAGTCACGGCCTCGAATTCGAGCTTCACGGGAGTGGTGTCCGCTTTAGCGGCGTGGTTGTCGCCCTCGACTCTCGCTACGGTGGTGTACTCCCTGCCGTCCATAGAGACCTGTATCTCGTAATCCACCGGGAAGTAGGAACCGCCCAGAGTCGGATAGACGATGACCGTGTCGATCAGGAAGTATTTGTCCAGCTTGAATTCCACCCATTCCTCCTGGTCCGGGTTGTCCATATTCACGCCCACGGCCGTGGTCCAGCCGTAGCTGAGAGCGTCGCTGTCCGTGATGATACCGTCGTTTATATATTCGTAAGACCAGCCCCATTGAACGTGGGACGTTCCGGTGGTGGAAGATACGTCAACTTCCGCGTCGAGGGCAACGTTAATTCCCTTTTCTGCGCCGGCTGCGGTGGGCACAGGCGAAGGCGTAGGCTCGTCCGTGGGTCCCTGGGTGATCTCCTCAGTAGGCTTTTCGGTGACAACGTCGGTGGCGGCGGCTTCCGTGGCCGCATCGGTGGCGGGAACGGCTGTGGCGTCGGAGCCGGTTCCGCTGTTTAAAGAGCACGAGGCCAGAAGCATAGCCATAGCGGCAACGATCAGGCATATCCGCATAGCGTTCAGCAAGCTTTTTTTCATAAAAAATTCCCTCCGAAGGAAATATTAATAGTATATAGCGATACCGTCGGGATTATATTCTTCCGGCCGGGCCGGTGTCAAGTTTAGGGGTATTCAGGAAACCGCAGACCTTACCGTACAGTGAAAAACGTCTAGATCTTTTATCCTGCTTGCTATGCGCCGTTATGCATATTACCCACTAATACTTTTCCGTACCAGTCCAAAAATAGCGTATCCCCCATTTTCACACTTGACGAAAACGCCGGGCGAAGTGTAAAATGAATATGATTTTGCGGTCGCCGCGCATTTCCCGTTGCACGGCCGCTAACAGGAGGTCAATTTATGAAAAAATTATTAGCAATCATCATCGCTGCTGCGCTGATCGTTGCGCTGTTCGCCGTTCCTTCGGGAGCCGCGTCAAACATCATCGACGCTGACGATGCCAACATCACCGCTGCAAATCTTGACGATTTTCTGTGGACGTACTTTGCAGGTTCCGGACCCCTCTCCGCTGCCGCTTCGAACGTCACCGACATCCGCGGCTGGATGAACGGCTTCGTCAACGCCGGCGGCCTCGGCCAAGACTACAGGGTCTTCGCTTCCAGCTTCGATAAGATCTATCTCCGCGGCTGGATCGGATTCGACCAGGAGATCACCATGTTCGGTTATCAGATCAACGACGACGAGCCCGTGTTCGATCCCTACAACGCCACTTTCGCCGAAGCTACCGAAGATCCGGTACGTGAAGCGGGCGGACAGTACGCCAGAAGATACAGAGTCATCATTCCGCTCAGCAAAGGCGGACAGTACTCTATGAGAGTCGTCGCCAAGCTTGCCGACGGCACTATCGTCAGGCTTAACGGTTCCAAAGCCGGCACCAACACCGAATTCGTGGTCGCCAACACCGCACCGGTCAACATCAAGTCGGTTGCCAAAGTCATCAACTACGACGAGTCTCAGCAGTACGGCATGAGCCTCGACAGGATCGACTGGAACCATTCCCAGCTTGTCACCGAAAACCTCTCTTCCAGAGATTACACCGACACTTTCCTTGATGAAGACGGAAAGCTCGACGCCGTTAAATACAGCGGAGCCGCCATCTCCTTCTCCGGCTGGGTGGATTTCTTCCAGCCTGTCACCGGATTCGGTTATATGATCAACGACGAAGTCGTGCTTGAACCCGGATATCTCTGCAACAACGGCGAAGGCCTCATCGAGACCCTCAACAGCTGGGACGGCTGGGACGGCACCAACGCCCAGAGATTCTACGTTATCGTTCCCATCGGCGAACTCACCGGTGAAAACACCGTCTGCGCCGTAGCTCAGCTTCAGGACGGCACCGTGGTCAAACTCAACAGCCAGGAGATCCACAACCGCAGCACCGAGTTCACGATCAAAGGCCAGCCCGCTCCCGAAGAGACTCAGCCCGTGACCGAGCCCGAGACCCAGCCCGCGAATTATGAACTTCACGGAGCTTCCTTCGACACGATATACGTCAACGACGTTATGAACTTCGGACAGGACGACGGCGCTGCTTCCGACAAACTTGACGGCGTAGGCAGAACGATC
>JAEEGG010025927.1_pt1 | contig 11239 bp, 11 predicted proteins | sample 9134161 | NCBI WGS metagenome assembly JAEEGG01 (sample SAMN16246543, study PRJNA631951) | gut metagenome | biome: gut microbiome; feature: rumen; material: CR-attached | host: Bos | place: Iran: Karaj | collected 2018-10
TAATCTTATCTGGTTCAAACTGATCACGAGCTTTTAAAATTAATGTTAAAGAACTTTTGTTGCCGGATTTGTTCTGGTAATCTGAGTTTTCTAAATAGGTGATGTTCTGGCTGCATTCGTCAGAAAGGAGTTTTTCTAATATGTCAAAAGTTCTTTCTGAAGCATTAGTTTCAATTCCTTTGTAAATTCCAGGTATCCATTGCGGAGTAGAGGGTTGTGTGGAAACTGTTTTTAGTTTTTTTATGAAATCTTCTATTTTGTTATTGCCGTTGTCTTTTTCTTTGGCAATAGTTATGTGATACCAGGCAGGGAGATAATCTTTATGGCGGCCAGCGATTACCGCTAACATAAAATGCCCACCAGAATGGGAAGAATCTCTTTGAAAAACTTTATCAACTTCTTCTTTGGCTTTATCATAGTTCTTTTTAGAAAAATGACGATTTGCCAATTTCATGTGAACTAAAATATGTCGTTTATCTTCTTCTGATAAACTTATTGGAGTTGGGTCGATAAATCTGCTTTTTGGGGGTTCTGCCGTTAAATCATCTAGTTTGCTTGAAGAACCGCCACCTTTGCTATTAGTATACTCTTTTGCTTTTTCTTTTAGATCATTTATATTGATATTTTTTGCATAAATTGGTGAAAGCAATAAGGAGAGTATGCATGTAAAAATTATTTTTTTATTCATAACAAAACTCTCCTTATAAAGCAGAAATTATCTATTTTTGAAAATTCTGTTAAAAAGCTACATTAAGCAATATTTTCTTTTATTGCTTCAATTGCTTCGTCTTCTGAAGGATAGCTTTCACAGAGTGTCAAAACACCAGTCATTTTTAATGCGGTTTCGGTAAGAGAAGTTAAACCACAAATGGCTGCTTCGCCTTCACTGTAGTCAATAATCTGAACCAATATATCCAGAATCATTGATAAGCCTGTAGAGTTAATTACAGGTGTTCCTGCCAGATTGAAAACAAAGTAGATGTTTCCCTTGTCGATAAGATCAACACATTTCTGACGTAATACTTGGCCTCCTGCATCATCGAGGTATCCGTGCGTCTTAACGACTACTATATTATCCCTAATTGTTATTTCTGTATTAAAATCACTCATAATTTGGATTATAGAAAGTCTATTGAGTTAGTGTCAAGTTTTTAGTAAAATCCAATTATAATTTATTTAAGTCAAGTTCTAACAGATTAAAATGATAAGATTCGACAGTCTAAAAAAAACTTATAAAAATAAAAACCACGAAGTTGTAAAGGCTCTCAATGGTTTTTCATTAGAGATATCAGATAACGAAGTTTTTGCATTGGCTGGTATAAATGGTGCTGGAAAAACGACTGCTTTAAAAGCTTTATTCAATCTTATCAAACTTGATGAAGGAAAAGTTGAAATTAATTTTAAAGACAATACGAAACCTGAAATTGGTTTTGCTCCTGAAATTCCTGATTTTCCCGAATACCTTTGTGTTAAAGAGGTTCTAGAAACTTCTTGTAGGTTGGCAGGGGTTAAACCAACTTTAGACTTATTAAACAAAGTTTATAATTTATTTGAACTTGATAATATAAAAGATAAACAGGTTTCAACTTTATCTAAAGGAAATCGCCAGCGTTTGTCTCTTGCATCTGCTGTTGTTTATGAGCCAGAGATTGTTGTTTTTGACGAACCCACCAGCGGTTTGGACCCTTTAGGTAGAAAACTGATTAAATCAGCAATTAAGCAGTTGAAGTCTGATGGGCATACTATTTTATTTACTACTCATATGTTGGCTGATTTACCGGAATTATGCGATAAAATGGCTGTAGCTCATAATGGAAAAATCATTTTCTCTGGGAAAGTATCTGATTTTTCTAAGGATTTTAGTCTGGAAGCATTAGAAAAAAGTTTCGCCAGTCTTATTGAACTAGAGGATAAAAATGTTTAAACAGACTTATGAGTTAGCAAGACTGGTTATTATTTCTTCTTTGAGAAGAAATATTATATTGGCCTCTTTTTTGATTATGCTTCCATTGATATTGGCTGCCTGGCTTTTTGAAATATCAAACACTGGTTTTCAATCAGGATTCATATTAGATGCAGGTAGCGGTTTGATGACTTTGTTTGCTGTTTTATTATTGGGGGTATTGGGGTTTGAGCATTTATTTTGGGTTAACGAGCAACCTACACCCTGGTTTCTATTCAGTAGAATAAGGTCTAGAATTATATTCCCTTTAGGAAAATTCTGTGGCATTAGCTTGGTTCTAATTTCAGTTTTAATTGTTTTTGCGCTTTTATTGTCACTACTTATCTATTTAACTTCAGGGAGTTTTATTCTATCTCCTTTTAGAGTTGCTTTTATTGTTTGGGCAGAATACTCTGTTTTTCTTTCTGTTTTTATTTTCTTTTCAACTTTTTTAAGCCGTTTAATGACTGTGGGAATGATAATTCCTTTTGTTTTCATTGCTAATTCAGCATCTTTTCTTAAAACATTTTTCCCGAACTGGCTTGGAGAGTTATTATTGATTGTTATTCCCGATGCAGGAATATTTGAGGCAGTAATTGAAACAGAAGAAATTTTTTCTTTATTCTTGGTTTTAGCCTACTCTATTTTTATTAGTTTGTTCTATATAACATTAGCTGGTTTTGTGTTGAGGAAGAAAGATTTATGAGCGCAAAAAAGCTTTTGTTATTAGCTATTATCTTCTTATCGATTAGTTTCATACTTTTGCATTTTTCTCCAAAACCTGATTGGGTTAAAAATAATAACGAAACTAACCTGATTCGTATTATTCCAGAAAGATTAAGAGCTTTTTTAGCGGCAAGATTATGGGAAAAGGCTGATCATATTATGCATAAAGGACCTGTGGTTTCAGGACAAAAATTTATGGCTGGTTCTTATGCGGGAAATACAGATATTATTCCCTATCTGGAAATGGTTATTCTGCTTTGTCCAGAAGAAACAGCTCCTTATAGATTGTTAGCAGGAAACTATGCTTATCATCTAGGCATGAAGAATAAGGCCGTTGAAATCTTAGAAAAAGCTTTTTTAAATTGTAAAGAATCTGTCTTCCTTCATGAACTATATGCTTCTGCCGCTTTTATTCACTTATTTAATACAGTTTCAGTGGAATCTGATAAAAGAAAAAAAGACTTGGAAACAGCTAAAATATATATAGATAAAGCTATAGATAATTATAAAGATTCTGATCGTTTGCCTGACCCGGTTTTTAAAAAAGAAAATTATTATACTGTCAAAGCTAGAATATTATGGGAATTAAGAGAACCAGAATCTGCATTAAAGGCTTGGCAAATGAATGGAATTAATTTAGAAGAAAGTCACGACAAATTATCTGAAGTTTTGATGAAATATAAACAGACAGGTGTTGTCGAACCTTTAAAAACTATAGAATCAGAACAGCTTTATTCAAAGGAAGAAAGCTTAAATATTAATAAACAAGCTCATACAGCTCATAAACATGATGATTCTTTTTGTAATGATGAGCATTGTTCTAAACATGAAAAAAGCCTGCTTCAGACTTTAAAAGGACTTTGTCTTAAAGCAGGCTTGGTTTCTTTTTTTATTCTTGGATTGTACTTTCTCTGTTCAGAATCTTGCGGAATTGGCTCTTTCTTAATTCGATTCTCTGCTGGAAAGTAAGTCCATCGTATTTATCTTTAAGCTGCTGTTCAAGTTTTGAAGCTTTAGTAGATTCTTTCTTGGCTTCTTTTGCTGCATCTTTTGTTTCTACTTTTGCTTCTACTTTTGGTTCAGCTTTTTGTTCTTTTACTTTTACTGTTTTATTGTCTTGAACTGGTTTTTCAGCTACTTTTGGAGTTTCTACTGGAGATTCAACTTTGATCTTAGTACCTACGTTATCTCCAACAATAATACCTAGAAGACTGAAGGTTTCATAACGGCTGACTTTTTCTTTACCCTTGAAGCTACTATCAGAATAACCCATTTTAATACCAGCTTTTGCAATGTGTTTGAGAGCTGATTCAACCTGACTGTCAGGTTTAACATCAATGTAATTTACTCTGATATTGTATTCTTTATGTGGATAAGCATCTGACATTACTGCACCAAGTTGGGCTAAAGTATTTCTTGTAAGTGCTTCATCTGGATTAACAGAATCACTAATAGCTTTTACACTGCTTAACATTTCTGTTTTGCCAGCTTTAGTTAACATACTGTTACAAATTTCAACCATATCATGGTTTTTAATGCTCTTTGGCAGATTTAATTCGTGATTTAAATCTACGGTCTTGAAAGCACCAGCATTGATAAGCTTTTTAACAGTATCAGCCATTGGGTTAGTTGGAGTAATATCATTAAAGAACTTAGTTACATCAGGTTCTATATAAACGGTCTGAGTCTTGGGTTTACTAGTTGGTTTTTCTGCTTTCGGAGCAGTTTTAGTTTTCTGTGAAACAAATTCTGAACTTACTGGAGTCATTTCAAGTTCATACAGATTTTTTAAGAAATTCAAGGCTTCTCTGACGCTGAGTTTTTTGTTGGGTTTGAAATTGTTTCTGCTCATGCCTTTGAAAACACCTTTTTCAATAGCATAATTCATCATTTCACTATATTTTTCATCAGGAGTATAGTCTCTGAAAGCTCTTTTTTTCATATTTTCAGGAATGTTTATCATTCCTTTGCTTTGAGCATACATCATAGCTCTTAATATTGTTTCGGCTGCCTTTTGTCTTGATAAGCTGCTCATAGGAGATGATGTAACTGTTATTCCAAGAGCTTCAAGATTGTGGGTATTAAAGGATTCTACTATACCTTTGTTGGCCAATATAAGATTAAGACCTCTATAAAAAGCTATTTCAGCAATATTGCTCTTAAGAGTTTTTTCACTTAGTCTTTCAGAATCAAATAAACCAATTCTCTGGGAGAATTCTACTTCAGAAGCATATTTTCTTTCAACAGCATAGAGTGATGATATGTTTGATAAGGCTGAAACAGAAATAGCGGCCATTAATAATCCGGCGATAAATTCTTTTTTACAGATAAGCATTCTTATGCCCTCCAGGTAGTCTGAGTTTCCAACAATCTCATCGACAGTTATATAAAAAGAATTAACCAATTTTTATAATTTTTTTTGTAAAACTAATTAAATAAAAAATTATCTAAAAAAATGAAGCTGTGATATTATTCTCTTTTGAAAAATAAACAGTTAATAACGCCCTAATCCCTAAATAGATAACCGGAGGTATAATATGGCTTTAATGCTTTATAATTCAATGTCAAGAATGAAAGAAATCTTTAAACCTCGTGAAGAAGGCTATGTTGGAATGTATGTCTGCGGTCCGACAGTTTATGGTCCACCTCATCTTGGTCATGCAAAAAGCTATATTACCTTTGACGTTTTAGCTAAACATTTACGAAATTCAGGCTACAAAGTCAGATACGTTCAGAATATTACAGATGTCGGCCATTTAACTGATGACGGCGACAACGGTGAAGACAAGATTCAGCGTCAGGCCCGCATCGATAAGGTTCACCCATGGGAAATAGTTGATAAATGGACAAGACAGTATATGAACGATATGGAAAAACTTCGTCTTGCTCACCCTAGCTTTTATGTCAGAGCTAGTCAGCATATTCCTGAACAGATAGAAGCAATACAGGGGCTTATCGAAAAAGGTCACGCCTATGTTACAGAAAACGGCAATGTCTATTTTGATGTTGAATCTTTCCCTCAATACGGTAAACTTTCTGGCAGAAAGCTAGACGAACAAAAAGAAGCTGTTCGTGTTGAAGAACGCTCTGATAAACGTAATCCTAGAGATTTTGCTCTTTGGAAAAAGGCTGAAGCAGGTCACATACTTAAATGGAACTCTCCATGGGGCGAAGGCTATCCTGGCTGGCATATTGAATGTTCTGTTATGTCTAACAAATATCTCGGTCAGACTTTCGATATTCACGGTGGCGGCTTAGAAAACAAGTTCCCTCACCATGAATGTGAAATAGCTCAGTCTGAAGCATTATACGGCGTTCCGTTCTGCCGCTACTGGGTTCATAATAATATGGTTACCGTAGACGGCGTAAAGATGGGCAAATCATTGGGCAACTTCAAGACCTGTGAAGATTTGCTTTCTAAGCATTCTCCAGAAGCTATCAGAGCTTTCATTCTCAGCACTCATTATCGTTCACCTAGCAACTATACTGAAGAAGCTATATCTGCAACTCAAAGCGGAATTAACCGCTTAGCTCAGATACAGAATGAGCTTATTGAACTTATCGACAAAAATGTCGGAGCTAGTGTGGCTGATGGTGAAGCAATAAAGTTAGCTGATGAAGTAAGTGAAAAGATTAAAGAATGCCTTGATGACGATTTGGATACTCCAGGCGCTATTGCAAACATTTATTCTTTTGTTACCAATATAAATCGTTTTATTGGTTCTAGCTCAATTTCTTCAGATGCAGCAAAAAAAGTTTACTCTGTTATAAAATTATGGGCAGGAGACATTTTAGGCATTCTTCCTGAAGCCAAAAAAGATGATTCTGGCTTAGATATTGCACCAATTATGGATATGATTATTGAGCTTCGCAAAGAAATGAAGGCTCAGAAGAAATATGATGTAGCTGATGCAATCAGAGATAAGCTTAAGGCAGCCGGAATCATTCTTGAAGATACCAAAGAAGGTGTTCGCTGGAAAAAAGCTTGATTTAAGAGCATAGAGCGAAGAGCAGATGACTCTTCTATCTTCTATCTTATATCTTATATCTTCTATCTTATAATCATGGATGTTAATAAATCAATATTAAAAGGTTCAGATATATTCAGCATCAAACAGACTTGGGATGCTAAAGAAGCAGCCAAATTACCGGCAAGGACTCTTGCTTATATTGGTGATGCTGTTTATGAACTTTCTTTAAGATTGAATCATGTAGCTATTGGCATTGATGGTGCTGGAAAACTGCATGATTCTTTAGTTGGTATAGTCAATTCCCCATCTCAGGCTAAGGTTTTTGATAGTATTTTCCCAGAACTACCAGAAGACGAAATGAAAATGGTTAAAACCTGGAGAAATTCTAAAATTCCTGTTAGATATGGTTCTGGAACAAGATTGGAATATGCTAAAGCAACAGCTTTGGAAGCATGGGTTGGCTACCTTTTTGTTACTGGTCAGACAGAACGCTTGTTTAAAATCATAGAAGTAGCTATCGAGCTGTCCGAGACTAAAGACTAGATTTTAGATAAAAAACAAATTAATTAGGAAAATCAAAATGGTTAAGTTTAACAAAGCTAATAAAAACAATTCTAATAAAATGCCTGAAAGAAAAAACTTTAATAAAAAAGCTTATTCTACAAATCCAAATAATAAACAGAATCGTAAAAGCTTTGATAAACCTTTAAAACCTAAAAATGAAATTGATAATGAGTCAGAACGACTTTATTTAAAAGGTAGACACGAAGTAATTCAGGCTCTAGAAAGTGGACAGTCTTTAAATACTGTTTATATATCATCTGCTGTTAAAGGAGTCATTACTAGCCAGATTAAAGAATTAGCATCCAAAGCTAATATTCCAGTAAAAGAAATGTCTCCGGATATTTTCGAAAAGAAATTTGGCGAAAAGACTCAAGGAGTTGCTGCTGAAGCTGCATCTTTTGAATATTCAAATTTAGATGAAATCATTGAAAGAGCGGAAGAAGGCCATCAGGTTCTGGTTGCTCTTAATCAGGTTGAAGATGCAAGAAATCTGGGAGCTATTGTTAGAACTGTAGAAGCTATGGGATGTGATGGAGTCATTATACCTAAACATCGTTCTGCAGGTATGACTGAATGGGCTGTAAGAACAGCACAAGGAGCATCTGCCTGGCTTCCTGTCGCTAGAGTTAACAATCTTTGTGAAGCTTTAGAAGATTTGAAAAAAGCAGGCTATTGGGTTACCGGCTTGGATGGCAGTGCTAACAAACAGCTTGGTGATGTTAAATACGATTCTAAAGTTGTTTTAGTCGCTGGCGGTGAAGATGTCGGACTTGGAGAAAGAGTTAAAAAGGCTTGTGACGATGTTGTAAAGATTCCAATGTCTGGAAGAACTCCCTCTTTAAATGTGTCTGTAAGCGTGGCTATGGCAATTTATGAAATTTTAAGACAAAAGAATTTCTTTAAGTGAAATACTTTTATGTTTTAAAGCAAAGTGTACATTTAAAAAAATAATTGCTAAATATTTAAACCTGTAAACACTAAAAGCCGCAAATGTACCGATTTACAAAAAAAGAAAATATTTTAAAAAAAGTAGTTGACTTTAAGAATGAAATATAATAAAATCCCCTTACCGTGAAACGCGGTACAGTTTAAAAACTGTTGTCGATTCGCCGAAGTAGCTCAATTGGTAGAGCAGCTGACTTGTAATCAGCAGGTTGCGGGTTCGAGTCCCATCTTCGGCTTTCAATCGGAGAGATGCCCGAGTGGCTAAAGGGGGCAGACTGTAAATCTGTTGGCTGGCGCCTACGATGGTTCGAATCCATCTCTCTCCATTCGATTGCTCGTGTAGCTCAGTCGGCAGAGCACTAGCATGGTAAGCTAGAGGTCACCAGTTCAATCCTGGTCGCGAGCTTTTATTTGTAATTGGGTGATTTTAAAATAACCCAAAAATTTCAGGAGGAAGCCAAATGGCAAAGGAAACCTATCAAAGAACAAAACCGCACGTTAACGTTGGTACTATCGGTCACATCGACCACGGCAAGACCACTTTAACTGCTGCTATCACAATGACATGTGCTAACCTGAATGGTAATGGCAATGTAATGAACTATGCTGATATCGACTCAGCTCCTGAAGAAAAAGCTCGTGGTATCACCATTAATACTTGTCACGTTGAATATGAAACAGCAACTCGTCACTATGCTCACGTTGACTGCCCAGGTCACGCTGACTATATTAAGAATATGATTACTGGTGCTGCTCAGATGGACGGTGCAATTCTTGTTGTTGCCGCTACTGATGGTCCAATGCCCCAGACTCGTGAACACATCCTCTTGGCTCGCCAGGTTGGCGTTCCCAGAATCATTGTTTTCATGAACAAGACTGACCTTGTTGATGACGCTGAACTTCTTGACCTCGTTGAAATGGAAGTACGCGAACTCCTCAGCAAATATGAATTCCCAGGCGATGATATTCCTGTAATTCGTGGTTCAGCTGAAAAAGCTCGTCTTGCTGAAGGTAAAGGTCCTGATGCAGAACCAATCAAAGAACTCCTCAATGCTCTTGATACCTACATTCCAGAACCAGAACGTGCTATCGATAAGCCATTCTTACTCCCAATCGAAGACGTATTCACAATCACTGGTCGTGGTACTGTTGTTACTGGCCGTGTTGAACGTGGTATCGTAAAAGTTGGCGATAAGGTTGAAATCGTTGGTATTAAAGAAACTCGCGAAACTACAGTTACTGGCGTTGAAATGTTCAGAAAACTTCTTGATCAGGGTCAGGCTGGTGACAATATCGGCGTTCTTCTCAGAGGCGTTGAAAAGAAAGACGTTGAACGCGGTATGGTTCTTGCTAAACCAGGTAGCATTCATCCTCACAAGAAATTCATGGCTGAAGTTTACATTCTTACTAAAGAAGAAGGTGGACGCCATACTAGATTCTTGTCTGGTTACAGACCACAGTTCTACTTCAGAACTACAGACGTTACTGGCGTTGTAACTCTTGGCGAAGGTCAAGAACTTGTAATGCCTGGTGACCATGCTAAGTTCCAGTGCGAACTTATTACACCAATCGCTTGCGAAACAGGTTTACGCTTCGCTATCCGTGAAGGTGGCCACACAGTAGGCGCTGGTGTTGTTACTCAGGTTATTGAATAATCTGAAATTGTTGTAAGTGAAGGTGGGGCGAACCCCGTCCCACCTTTTTGTGTTTAAAGCCGACAAAGTCGGCTTTTTTAAGCGAGGTAATGTTATGCGTGAAAAAATTACATTGGTTTGCAGCAGTTGCAAACGCAAAAACTACATGTCAATGAAGAACAAGCGTAACAATCCCGATCGTATTGAACTAATGAAATATTGTTCAGCCGAACGCAAGCATACCCTTCACAAAGAAGGTAAGTAATTGTAGGGACTGTTAGCAATTAGGTATAGGCCAATAGCTCAATTGGCAGAGCACCGGTCTCCAAAACCGGGGGTTGGGGGTTCGACTCCCTCTTGGCCTGATTGAAATACCCCAATCGAAACGAGGGTTAAATGAGTACAGAAGCTGAAAATAAACAAGTATCAGAAGTAAAAACTGGAAAAAATCCAGTTGCTGTTTGGTTTAAAGATATCCTACAGTTCTTGCGCGAAGTTTGGATAGAAGTTAGACCTAATAATGGTCGTGTAACATGGCCAACCTTTGATAGTGTTAAAATTTCAACGAGAGTTGTTATTATTTCATCTATTGGCTTAGGTTTGTTTATTGGTTTAATGGATTATCTTTTTATGATTATTTATAGATCGCTTATGGGCGGAATTGGGTAAGGTTTAACTGTGGATATTTTAAAAGCAAAATGGTATGTAATCCATACAAATTCTGGATCCGAATACAAAGTAAAGAAAAACCTTGAAAATCGTGTTGAACTTCTTGGTAAGAAGGAAAGTATCCTTCAGGTTCTTGTTCCTGAAGAAAGTTCCGAAAGAGTTCAAGACGGAGAAAGAACAACAAAGTCTCGTAAGGTATATCCTGGATATGTTTTGGTTCAGATGGACATGGATGATGACACTTGGACTGTAGTTAAGAATACACCAGGCGTTACTGGTTTTGTTGGACTTGGTAACAAGCCCACCCCATTACATGACAAGGAAGTTCAGAATATACTCAGAGCTGCTGGTATAGGTCCTCAACGTTCTGCTGCTATGACACCAATAGGTTTCACTGAAGGTCAGAATGTTAAGATTATCGGTGGTCCATTTTCTGACTTTGTTGGAGTTATTAAAGAGATTAACCAAGAAAAGCGCAAGGCCAAAGTGCTTGTCTATATTTTCGGTCGTGATACCGCGATTGAAGTTGATCTCATTCAGCTTGAAGAAGCTTGATAATAAACTTGAAGACATCGTTCTTAGTTAAGGAGTTTTAATATTATGGCCAAGAAATTAGTAGCTGTTGTTAAATTACAGATTCCTGCCGGTAAAGCAAATCCGGCTCCTCCAGTTGGTCCAGCTCTTGGTCAGCATGGTGTTAACATCATGGACTTTTGTAAGAACTTTAACTATAAGACGGCTAAAGAAGGCGATGCAATAATCCCGGTTGAAATTTCTGTTTATGCAGA
>JAEEGG010025928.1_pt1 | contig 11239 bp, 8 predicted proteins | sample 9134161 | NCBI WGS metagenome assembly JAEEGG01 (sample SAMN16246543, study PRJNA631951) | gut metagenome | biome: gut microbiome; feature: rumen; material: CR-attached | host: Bos | place: Iran: Karaj | collected 2018-10
CGTTGACGGACGTATGGTGGATCACTACAAAGTGCCTGACGGATTGACCAGCAGAGAGCAGGATGTGACAGGCACCACAACGGTGAATGGTTGGATTTCGCCTGCCAAGAACGATATGCGCCTGGATGTGAACACTCATCACACGAACGCCTCCTTCATTCATGGTTTCTTGGGAGGTGTGTTCAAGGAGGTGTCGGGCTATGTGACTGGCCCTGTCAGCATCATTGGTCCCTTCAACAATGTCAATATCCTAGCTGATGCCACACCCACCATGAACTTACGATTGCGTGCTACCAACGTGCCATACCACATCGAGGGTGACACCATCCACATACGGCCTTATCTGTTCGATTTCCCGAACATCAGCATCTACGACCGCTTCGGACATCGCTCTGTGCTCAACGGTCAAGTGACGCATCGCAACATGAAGAACTTTGCCTACCATTTCCAGACAGACCTTCATGAACTGCTGGCATACGATGAGAAGGAGTTCAACAGCGACAAGTTCCTTGCCACCGTCTTTGCCGATGGTGATTTGACCATTGACGGAAGTGACGGGCACCCCCTCTATGTGAACGCCAACGTCACACCCACACGAGGTTCTGTATTTGCCTATGATGCAGCAACACCTGATGCCATCACAGGAAGTTCATTCATTGAGTTCAGAGACCGAGATTCCGTGATGACGCTCAATCCTCAAGCGCTGCAACCCAACCTTGAGGAACGCCCTGTGGTCAAAGATTCGCTGACGATCGTCAAGGAGGCAAAGAAGAACTATGCCAGCGACATCTTCATCAACTTCGACATCAACCTTACGCCCGCCTGTGAGGTCAAGCTTCGCATGGACAACATTGAGGACGGCTATATGCGCACCTTCGGCAATGCCCATATCAAGGCAAACTGGTACAACAAGGGGTCTTTCCAGATGTTTGGCAACTACAACATCTCGTCAGGTTCCTACAGACTCTATCTGCAGGACATCATCTTCAGAGACCTTGCCTTGCAACCTGGTTCGCTGGTAGAGTTCAACGGTAATCCTTTCGATGCCAACATCCATCTGATATGCCACCACACCATCAATTCTGTACCGCTCAGCGACCTCACATCCACGACTGCCTTTTCGCAGAACAACAAGGTGAAGGTCATCTGTATTCTCGACATCACGGGTAAGTTGGGCAATATGGACTTCAAGTTCAACATGGACTTGCCGAATGTGAATGAGGAGACACGCCAGCTGGTGCGCTCCATGATCAACTCTGAGGAGGAGATGAACACACAGATGATTTATCTGCTCGGATTGGGACGTTTCTATCCGAATGAATATGCACGTGCCAATGGTAACGGCAACTCGGGACAAGCCATGAATTCCCTACTCTCTTCCACACTCAGCGGTCAAATCAACCAGATGCTCAGCAACATGATTGGCAGAGACAGCAACTGGAATTTCGGTTCATCGCTCACAACCGGCGAGAAAGGTTGGGATGATCTCGACGTGGAGGGAATCCTGGAAGGACGTCTGTTGGATGAACGTCTGCTGATCAATGGAGCCTTTGGCTATCGCGACAATGCCATGACCAATCGTTCCAGCTTCATTGGTGACTTCGAGGTGAAATGGCGAATGGATCAAAAGGGCAACCTCTACGTGAAAGCCTACAACCAGACCAACGACCGCTATTTCACCAAAGCGACCCTCAACACCCAGGGCATAGGACTCTCATGGCGACGTGACTTCGAGAGCATGCGCAGAAGGATGAGACAGAAAGAGCAGAAAGCAAAGAAAAAAGAATAGAGAACATTAAATACTATTTACTAACAATCTAAAATCAAACAAAATGAAAAAAATCTTTCTTGGAGCACTTGTGTTGCTCATTGCAGTAACTTCCTGCAACCAACCTAAAAATCCAGATCAATTATTTAGTGAAGAAGCCATGGAGTATATCAAAACCGTACCTTACGATGTCAATCGTACAGCGCTCTACAGCGCAGAAGACCTTTATGCAGGTTATGACCCTGCCAAACCTGAGACATTCGATTCTTGCTACGACACCAAAGTCTATCAGCACTACATCGCTACTGGCAAACAAGCCAAGGATGTAGAGGAATCACTTGCACGTACACTCCACGATCATTGCATCCACGTGGCACTCGACGAGTTCTTCAAAGAGCACAACTCTCGTCTCTGTATTGGTATTATGGGTGGTCATGCTTTGTTGCGCACAGATCCTATGTACAAAAAAGTCGTGCTTCTCAGCAAGCGTCTGACCGAAGAAGGTTTCATCATGCTCAGCGGTGGTGGTCCTGGTGCCATGGAAGCTACTCACCTTGGTGCTTGGTTGGCTGGCAGAGAAGAGGCAGATGTGGACGATGCTGTTGAGATGCTCACAGTGGCTCCTTCCTTCAAGGACGAAGGCTGGCTCGCCTCTTCTTTCGAAGTGATGAAGAAATACCCACGTCAGGGTGATTATGTCAGCCTTGGCATCCCCACCTACCTCTATGGTCATGAGCCATCAGCTCCTTTTGCCACTCACATCGCCAAGTTCTTCGAGAACAGCATCCGTGAAGACCTTATCCTCACCGTTGCCTTTGGTGGTATCATCTACACGCCAGGTAGCGCAGGCACCATGCAGGAGATCTTCCAAGACGCTGTGCAGAACCACTACGAGAGCTTCGGATTTGCCAGCCCGATGATTTTCCTTGGCACCGAATTCTGGACAAAGGAAATGCCTGTATATCCATTCCTCGAGAAGCTTGTGGAGATGGGCAAGTACAAGAACCTGCAGCTCACCCTCACCGACGACTTCGACGTGGTGGCTGACGAGTTGAACAAATTCAAGAATAGTGCCAAAGAATAAGACAATCTTTAAACCCTGAAGCGATTAAAGAGTCCAAATGCACGTAACTCTTATTAATCATTCATTATTTAAACAAAACCAAAACAATGAAGAAAATTTATGTTGCAGCATTGCTTTCCCTCTCCATGATGGCAGCCAATGCACAGGAGCCTAATATTCCGATGGGAATGTTTGGTGGACAGAACGTAGATGTTAAATTTGATCCGTACGTAGAAGCACCTCAGGGCTTCGACAAAGAGCGTGCAGGCATTGAACGCGGCACCGTTCAACTCATCGAGTACCAGTCTGAGTCAGTAGGAACAACCCGTAAGGCAAACGTTTATCTGCCACCCAAGTACGACAAAAAGAAGAAGTACAGCGTGCTCTACCTGCTTCATGGCATCGGTGGTGACGAGTGGGAATGGATGAACGACGGTGGTGTGCCAAACATCATCATGGACAACCTTTATGCTGACAAGAAGGTGAAAGACATGATCGTGGTGATGCCTAACGGACGTGCCGCAAAGAACGACTCTCGTGCAGGAGGTTATGGCTCTGCCCCTGCTTTCGGCGAATTTGACAAAGACCTCATCGGAAGCCTCATTCCTTATATTGAGAAAAACTTCAGCGTATATACAGACAAAGATCACCGTGCTATTGCAGGTCTGTCCATGGGTGGCGGTCAGTCACTCAACTTTGGACTTGGTCACATGGACGTGTTCGCATACGTAGGTGGTTTCTCTTCTGCTCCAAACACAATGCGTGCAGCTCAGCTGATTCCTGATGTGGAGAAGGTGAAGAAGGAGAACAAACTCCTGTGGATGGTATGCGGTGGTGCCGATGGTCTGATCAACAACAGCGCTCAGCTCAAGGCATTCTGCGACGAGAAAGGTATCCCATGTACCTTCATCAAGTATCCTGACGAAGGTCACAACTTCGTGGTTTGGAAGTATGGTCTCTACAAATTCGCACAGCTTATTTTCTAAACAAACTCCGACAACTATTTATACCAATCAAAAGCGGATGTGCCTCCATGACACACCCGCTTTTTTGTTGTTCGTTCTATGATCTTACTTCAGGTCTGTAACCTTGATGACGTCTTTGTCGTTGTAGTCGAGGTTTTCGCCTGCCATACCCCAGATGAAGGTGTAGTAGTAGGTGGCAGAAGCAGCGTGGATAGACCATTCAGGCGACATGATGGCCTGTTCGTTGTGGAGCCATACCACACGGCTTTCTTGAGGTTCGCCCATGATGTGGCTGATGGTTTGGTCGGAGGGCAAGTTGAAGTAATAGTAGGCTTCGATGCGACGGCCGTGCGTGTGAGGTGGCATCGTGTTCCACACACTACCCTCTTGCAACTGCGTCAGACCCATCTGCAACTGGCAGGGGCCTTCCTCGAGGGAGGTGTTGACGATGAGCTGATAGATGGTGCGCTGATTGGATTCCGCCAAGGAACCGAGGTTGCGCATCACAGTTGCCTTGAGCGACTGGAGCTTCCCGTTCTTGCGACCGTCAAGCGTGACCCACTGGGTCTTGAAATGCTTGTGGGCAGTAGCGGAATTGATATAGAACTTGGCTGGTTTCTGTGGGTCTTTGGAACGGAAGATGACCTCCTGATTAGACTCGATGCCTTTACCGTTCTTGTCTTTGCCAAGATTGCCACGTCCGATGTAAAGGGCTTCACGTTCGCTCAATGGGTATTCCACACCATCCACGATGACAACGCCATCACCAGCTGTGTTGATGATACCGATTTCCCGATTATGAAGGAAGTAAGGGGCACGCAGTTCCGGGAATGCCTCAAGCTTCAGGTCTTTGGTAACAGGCATGGCGCCACCAAAGATGAAGCGATCATACATAGAATAAGTGAGATTGATTTCATCAGCCACCATCACCTTCTCCATCACAAAGCGGTCGCGAAGGGTTTGGGTGTCATAGTGCTTCACATCATCAGGGTGACAGGCTTTCTGGAAGTTCACCTTCACCTGAGCCGATGCGGTCATTGATGCAGCTAACGCTGCAAGTAAAAGAATCTTCTTCATATTGTTAGTTAGTTGATTAGTTTTTGGTTATTGAATTGTTTTGGTTATTTCTTGTTGATACGTATGCGATTCCAAATCACCATGCCGATGGTGATGATTGCGAGGATGCCGGCACCCACCCATTCCAGATAGGCGATACACTTGTAGATGACCCATCCGAAGAGGCTTGAGGCAAAATCGAGCGAACCAGCCTCGAAACCTTCTGGTATCTTGGCGGCGTCGTTCTGAGTGGCTGCATAGACCTCATGAGCAGCCTGTGTGAAGGCTGGAGCCATATCGGTAACGAAATAAAGACCCACCACCAAGGCGACAAAGCCAATGATGAGACTCTTCACCACATTACCCTTGGTGTATGGCAAAATGAGTGGGAACAGATAAAACATACCTGCCAATGATGCCAATGGGAGGAACTGATTGCCTGGAACAACCACAGCTACAGCCAAGATGACAGGAATGAGAATGACGGAACAAACCAACGTGGTGGGATGACCGATGACCAATGCTGGCGACATACCGATATAGATTTCCTTGCCTTTGAACTTCTTCTTCACCACCTCTTGTGTCTTCTCGGCAATGGGCTTCAGACCATCGATGAAGAGGCTTGTGATGCGTGGTATCAGTTCCATCACCGCTCCCATCGCCACACCCAATGCCAGTATCATCTTGATGTCCAACTGAGCTGCAACACCAATGAGGACACCCACAATGACACCCAACACCAATGGTTCACCCAAAACGCCAAACTTCTTTTTCAATCCCTCAGCATCGACATCGAGCTTGGAAAAGCCTGGAATCATATCAAGTCCTTTGTTAATCAGTACAGCAAAGGGCGTGAAACTCTGGCAGAAAGGCTGAGGAATGGAGATGCCAGGAAGGTCGTAGTGCTTCTGAAACTTCTCTGCTGTCAAGTCAGCCATCACAAGTGTGATGACATAACATACGATGGCAGCGAAATAGCCCCATGCCAACGATTGCCCTGTTACGAAGTAAGCCACAGCACCAATGAAGGCAAAGTGCCAGTAGTTCCAGAGGTCTATATTTACCGTGCGTGTACATTTAGTAATAAGAAGAAGGAAGTTGACACCCAACAAGATGGGGATGATCAAGGCACCCACAGCCGTGTTGTAAGCCACAGCGGCAGCAGCTGGCCAACCCATGTCAAACACATTCAGCGCCCACTGGTATAGGTCGGAGATATCCTTCAAAGGGGAAGTGAAACTATCCGTCAAAAGTTTAGTCACCACATTGAGTCCCACGAAGCCGACGCCCACATACAATCCACTCTTGAGCGCCTTGCCAAACTTCATGCCAATGCATAAGCCGATAATAGTAAATAGGATAGGCATCATTACGGCCGCACCAAGGCCGATAATGTAAGCAAAAACTTGTTCCATAAATTAGTTAGTTGTAATTCGGGCACAAAAGTAGGCAAAATTTTGTGATTTTACAAAAAAGCGAGGGAGTTTTCGTGACGATGTGAAAAAAAATGACTATATTTGCACCGTTTTTAATGTAGAAAGATTAATTAAACGGACTTTATATGATTACAAATGACATTTATGGGGCTTTACAGCTCCTTGTGGTCGGTATGGTCACTGTGTTCCTTGTGCTGCTCATCGTGATCAATCTCGGCAAGTTGCTCATCTGGGCTGTAAACAAGTGGGCTCCAGAAGAGACTGTGGCTAAGAAAGCTGCTCCTGTAGCCAAGGCTATCGAAAGCATTGACGCAAACACGAAGGCGATCATCGACGCTACCATCAGCCAGATTACGGGTGGTAAGGGTCGCGCTACTAAAATCACTAAGTTGTAATAAAATTTTAAGGATAAAAAGATATGGCAAAAGAAGTAAAATTCTCGTTGGTCTTCCGCGACATGTGGCAGAGTGCTGGTAAGTATCAGCCTCGTGTGGACCAACTCGTTAAGGTGGCTCCAGCCATCATCAAGATGGGATGTTTCGACCGCGTTGAGACCAACGGTGGTGGTTTCGAGCAGGTGAACCTTCTCTATGGTGAGAACCCTAACAAGTCTGTGCGCGAATGGACAAAGCCTTTCCATGAGGCTGGTATCCAGACCCACATGCTTGACCGTGCGCTGAACGCTCTGCGCATGAGCCCAGTGCCAAAGGATGTGCGCAAGCTCTTCTACAAGGTGAAGAAGGCACAGGGTACTGACATCACTCGTATTTTCTGCGGATTGAACGACCCACGCAACGTGATTCCTTCCATCCAGTATGCTAAGGAAGCTGGCATGATTGCCCAGGCTTCTCTCTGCATCACATACTCCCCTATCCATACCGTTGACTACTACGTGAACCTCGCCAAGAAGTTCATCGAGGCTGGTGCTGACGAAATCTGCTTGAAGGATATGGCAGGTATCGGCCGTCCTGTATCTCTCGGCAAGATTGTGGCTGGCATCAAGAATGTGAAGAAGGACATCGTGGTGCAGTATCACTCTCACGCTGGTCCTGGCTTCAACATGGCTTCTATCCTCGAAGTCTGCAACGCTGGTTGTGACTACGTCGATACAGGTATGTCTCCTCTCTCTTGGGGTACTGGTCACGCTGACATCATCGCCGTTCAGGAGATGTTGAAGGACGCAGGCTTCAAGGTGAAGGAAATCAACATGGCTGCTTACATGGAGGTTCGCACTCAGATTCAGGAGATGTGCGACGACTTCCTCGGCTACTATATTCCAGACCTCAACCACATCAACAACTCACTCCTCGTGAAGCCAGGTCTTCCAGGCGGTATGATGGGTTCGCTGATGACTGACCTCGAGGACAACCTCAAGTCACTCAACAAGTGGAAGGTGAAGAACGGTCAACCAGAGTTGACTACCGACGACCTCCTCATCAAGCTCTTCGACGAGGTGGCTTACGTATGGCCAAAGGTTGGTTATCCATGCCTCGTGACTCCATTCTCTCAGTATGTGAAGAACCTCGCCTTGATGAACGTGATGCAGATGGAAAAGGGCAAGCAGCGTTGGAGCATGATTGCCGACACCATCTGGGATATGATTCTCGGCAAGGCTGGTCAGTTGCCTGGTCCTGTAGCTCCTGAGCTCGTGCAGATGGCCAAGGAACAGGGTCGTGAGTTTGAGACACAAGATCCACAGTCTTACTTCCCAGACAAGCTCGATGAGTTCCGTGAGGAAATGAAGCAGAACGGTTGGGAACTCGGTGAGGACGACGAAGAGCTCTTCGAACTCGCTATGCACCCAGAGCAGTACCGTGCTTACAAGAGCGGTAAGGCTAAGGCTGACTTCGAGGCTGACCTCGCTAAGCGTAAGGCTGCCAAGAATGCTCCAGCAGCAGGTGCCGAAGGTCCTAAGAGCGTGACTGTTCAGGTGAACGGTGTGAACTACAAGGTGGAGATTGCTTACGGCGATGCCGTTCCAGCAGCAGCTCCTATCGCAGCACTTGCTGGTGGTGCAGCTCCAGCCGCTCCAGCAGGCGAAGGCGAGGACATCGTGGCTCCATTGGAGGGTAAGTTCTACCTCGTGAAGGACAACTCTGAGACTCCTGTGAAGGTGGGTGACACTGTTCAGGCTGGTGATACCCTTGGCTACATCGAGGCCATGAAGACCTTCAACGCTATCCGTGCTGACAAGGCAGGTACAATTACTGCCATCCTCGTCAACTCTGGCGACTCAGTGGAAGAAGATGACCCAATCATGAAAATGGCTTAATTATGGAAGAAATACTGAATAACATATACCAGATGACGGCATTCAGCGACATCATCGCCGCCAATGGTACATACCTCGTAATGTACTTGCTTGCCTTCGTGCTGCTGTACCTCGGCATTGTCAAGCACTTCGAGCCCCTGCTGCTCATCCCTATCGCCTTTGGTGTGTTGATTGCCAACTTCCCTGGCGGTGACATGGGTGTGTATCAGGCAGACGAAGCCGGACGCATCGTCGATGCATCAGGCAAAGTGCTCGCAGAGAACATCTGGGAGATGTCGCTTCCCCAGATTGCGCACGACCTCGGACTGATGAACTTCCTCTACTACATGCTCATCAAGACAGGTTTCCTGCCACCAGTGATTTTCATGGGTGTAGGTGCGTTGACCGACTTCGGTCCTATGCTCCGCAACCTTCGCCTTTCCATCTTCGGAGCTGCCGCTCAGATGGGTATCTTCGCTGTGCTCATCATCGCTGTGGCATCTGGTCAGTTCAACATCAAGGAAGCTGCATCGCTCGGCATCATCGGTGGTGCTGATGGTCCTACGGCCATTTTCACAACCATCAAGCTGGCTCCTCATCTCTTGGCTCCTATCGCCATCGCAGCCTACTCCTACATGGCACTCGTGCCCGTCATCATCCCACTCGTGGTGAAGATGCTCTGCTCAGAGAAGGAACTGCGCATCAACATGAAGGAACAGGACAAGCTCTTCCCTTCTGGTCAGAAGATGAAGAACGAGAAGGTCATCAAGATCATCTTCCCTATCGCTGTGACCACCATCGTGGCATTGCTCGTTCCATCAGCAGTATCACTCATCGGTATGCTCATGTTCGGTAACCTCCTGAAGGAGATTGGTTCAGACACAGGTCGTCTGTTCGACACCATTTCCAACTCCATCATGAACACCGCCACCGTCTTCCTCGGTCTCTGCGTAGGTGCTACGATGACCGTACAGGCATTCCTCAACTGGACAACCATCGGTATCGTCGTGGGCGGTTTCTTCGCATTCGGTCTTTCTATCGCATCAGGCATCTGCATGGTGAAGATCACGAACCTCTTCTCCAAGAAGAAGATCAACCCACTCATTGGAGCCACAGGACTTTCAGCTGTGCCAATGGCAAGCCGCGTCTGCAACGAGATTTCCACCAAGTACGACCCCAAGAACCACGTGCTCAACTACTGCATGTCTTCCAACGTGTCAGGTGTGATTGGTTCTGCCGTTGCCGCTGGTGTGCTCATCTCTTTCCTGCAGAACATGAATCTGTAAAAGGAACACATTATTTATATATAAAGAACGGGCATCCGAACCTATCGGTTGCCCGTTTTTATTTGTTCGTCATCGCTTTTCCTTTCTTTTTGCAGCGTTTATTCAAGTTTATTTTGTACATTTGCAACTGAATTACTTTTAAAACTGTTTAGAATATGAACAAGAACTTTTACAAGGTGCTCATGGCAGCCATGCTGCTGATGGGTGGAAATTGTGTGGCAAATGCACAACTTCAAGGTCTAATCAACAGAGGTAAACAGGCTCTTAAGAACGAAGTGAAAAAGGAAGCCAAGAAAGAGGCAAAAGAACAGGCGTTAAATGCCATTGCCCAATTAGGCAAGGAGTCTTCTTTCACCAGCAATGGACACACTTACACCATGAAGGGCACACTGAACATCAAGACATACAACCCTGCCGGAACTGGCATTGTGACCTTTACGAATGTACCTACCAACTTTGAGGAGTTTGAGGAAGTGTATACGAAATTCCTCGGCACCACTCCTTACGGAACGGCAGCCATGATGCCAATGGCAATGGCGATTTATGGTCGCGACCGTGCAGAGGGTGAGAAGTGCATCCGTCTCATCAACTACCCTTCCAACGTCAACTCCGTGCTCTCTCAGCTCAAGGAGAAGTTTGGCACTTCGCAGTACGCTCCAGAGAATGACTCTTATCACCAGCCTTACCTGCCAGCAGCAGTGCTGGAGGGTGCAACTCCTCAGAACGCCTACACGCCTAAGTACCCTTACACAGTGAACATGCGTGCCAGCGTCAACAAGCATCAGGACATGCAACTGTACGACGGCAGAGTGATGTACATCTACATGATGGGTAAAGGCTGGGACACTGAACAACGCAGTGTGGAAATCATACAGGTGGACGAAGGCGATTTGTTCAAGGTGTTCAACTGCCCATCCCTCTACACACAATGCAAGAAAATCAAAGGCACCTGGGGAGGTCTGAAATAGTATCAGTAACTCAAAGAACGATTGTAAAGTTTTTTGCTGCTGTAATCCTAATCCGCTGCAAAGTTACGACATAAAAGGAGTGGTATCAAGTTTTGTGCCAAAAAACAATATTTTTGGCACGGGTGTGCCAATTCCTCTCAAAATGGCAGGTGTATTCCGTATGCGTTGGTGTCTTTGCGGGCAGAGCATGGATGTGTTTGCGGGCAACATAAGAGTGTCTTTGCGGGCAACATGCGCAGGTCTTTGTGGAGGTCTTAGGGTATGGGTCTACGGGCGAGCCAACATGGAGCAGTTTGCAATGTCCCCATTCATGATGAAGGGAGCATTACACTGCAAAAGGTAAATGGTAATTTTAGTAAATGGTAAATTTGGTAAATTTTGTGCACGAGGGTAAGTGCTTAATAAATATATAATAATACCCGTTGGCGGAATTAAATCAACGCATG
>JAEEGG010025933.1_pt1 | contig 11237 bp, 6 predicted proteins | sample 9134161 | NCBI WGS metagenome assembly JAEEGG01 (sample SAMN16246543, study PRJNA631951) | gut metagenome | biome: gut microbiome; feature: rumen; material: CR-attached | host: Bos | place: Iran: Karaj | collected 2018-10
CCTGTATTCATCCGTGAAGCGGAGAGAATGCGTCTTACTGTCGCGTAACTCCGTGACAATCAGTTGAAATGTGTCATGGTGCGAAGCGCCGAGATGAAGCAGCAGTTCCTTGCATTCGCCGTCCACGGAGACGACGTGGACTTCCGATACTCCGCTGAGCCGCCGGCGCAGCAGCGTGATGTCCGCCATCGGCGAAAGTTTGACCAACAGGTGCGGACAGACCTCCAGCAACTCGTCCTGCAAAGTGACGAGGTCCGGACTGCAGTCCTCCAGGAGAAAGACTTTGCGCCCCGTGCCGGAGCGTCGGGCAGGGTCCAGATAAAGAAGAGATGGCTGGAAGCCGCCAAGGATTTCCCGGACGGTGCCGGGCCTCACCTCTGCGCTCCGGAAAACGACATTCGACGCGCCCAACAGGCCGAAATTGTGCCGCACCGCCTCGCAGAGCGCAGCGTCCATCTCGTTGTACAAGACTTCGGAGGCCACGGCCGAAAATGCCCAGGCGTCCACCCCCAGTCCGCCGGTCAGGTCCGCGATGCGGCCCTCAGCTTTTCCGCTGCCCGGTTCCTGCAGGATCCTTGCGGCCACCTCTGCCTTATAGCGGGCGGCTGCGGAAGAGCTGCACTGCTCCACATTGAGACGGGCGGGCAGCTGCAACCGGGCCAGGACGCCTTCCCACTCGGGCACCTTGGAGAGAAACCGCTGCCGCAGGTCTCCCTCCGTCTCCCGGACGATGTCGGCAAAACTCTTTTTCATTTCCGCAAAAATAGTTAAATTTGTAAGGATTGGACGAAACAAATTACGATCATATGGCTGACTATCTCGACAATGTACAGAAATGGCTGACGGGCGATTTCGACCCGGAGACCAAAACCAAGATCATCGAGCTCCGCAATGAAGATCCCGCGGGCCTTGAGGATGCATTTTATAAGAATCTTGAATTCGGCACCGGGGGACTCCGCGGCCTGATGGGCGTGGGGACGAACCGGATGAACAAATACACGGTCGGGATGGCCACGCAGGGACTGGCGAATTATATCCTTCGCCGCTGCGGTTCTGACTCGCAGGATCCGCTGTCTGTGTGTATTTCGTATGACAGCCGCTTGTGCAGCAAGCAGTTCGCCCGCATCGCAGCGGATGTGATGGCCGCGAACGGCATCCATGTCTATATCTTCGACAATATCCGGCCCACGCCGGAAATGAGTTATGCCGTCCGTTTGAAGGGAGCCGTGGCGGGCATCATGATCACCGCCTCGCACAATCCCAAAGAGTACAACGGTTATAAGGTGTCCTGGTCTGATGGTGGACAAGTCACGGCGCCCGTGGATGCGGAGATCGTCGCCGAGGTGGCTAAGATCACGGATCCTTCGATGGTGAAGTTCAGCGCTGAGGATGCCGACGCGCGCATCGAGCTGATGGGCAGGGAAGTCGATGAGTTATACCTGAACGACCTGCTTTCCCTGCGTCTCAGCCCCGGGGCATGCGAACGTCATGGGAATGATATCAAGATCGTGTATACCCCGCTGCACGGCTGCGGCGTCCGGCTCGTTCCGGAGATCCTGAAGCGTACCGGCTGCCCGAACGTGATCCACGTCCCGGAGCAGGATATCAGCGACGGTAACTTCCCGACGGTCGTATCTCCCAATCCCGAAGAGCCTGCCGCGCTCAAGATGGCGCTCGAGAAGGCCGACGCGACCGGGGCCGACATCGTGATCGGCACGGATCCCGACGCCGACCGCATGGGCATCGCCGTACGGGACAATGACGGCCGCATGGTGCTGTTCAACGGCAACCAGACCGCTTCGTTGCTGACCTACTATATCCTTTCGCGTCGCGCTGAACTGGGGACGCTAGGAGAGGGGAAATATGTCGTCAAGACCATTGTGACCACGGAACTGATCACGGACATCTGCAAGAGTTTCGGCGTGCCGGTCTACAACGTGCTGACAGGCTTCAAGTATATCGCGGAAGTTGTCAAGCGACAGGAAGCGGTGGGCGGTGAGTTCATCTGCGGAGGTGAGGAGAGCTACGGATTCAACGTGGGCGAATTCGTGCGTGACAAGGATGCGCAGGTATCCTGCATGATGGTCGCCGAATGCGCCGCCTGGGCGGCGGACCGTGGGCTGACCCTGTACCAGTTGATGGAGGAGATTTATGCGAAATATGGCTATCGCAAGGAGGCTTTGGTTAATGTCGTCCGCAAGGGACTCAGCGGTGCGCAGGAGATCCGCGCGATGATGACGGCCTATCGTGAGAATCCGCCGAAGGAGCTTTGCGGTTCGCCGGTGACGAAAGTCGTCGACTATCTGGAGCCGGAAAAGACCGGCCAGCCGAAATCCAACGTCCTTCAGTTCTTCGACGAGGCCGGAGATGTCGTGTCGGTCCGTCCTTCCGGCACGGAACCCAAGATCAAGTTCTATTTCGGAGCGAAGGGTGCGGATGCGGACGAGAAGATCGCCGCGCTGAAAGAGCAGTTCGCCTAAGGCTCGAACGGCCCTTCCTTACACCAGGCTTTGATCGCGCACTGTCCGCATTTCGGGCGGTGCGCGGTGCATATGTAGCGCCCGTGCAGGATCAGCCAGTGGTGGGAGATCGCCCGGTCTTGGACCGGGATGTGGCGCTCCAGGTCCCGTTCGACCGCTTCCGGCGTCTTTCCGTCGGACAGACCGAGACGATGCGAGACGCGGAAGACATGCGTATCCACGGCGATGACGGGTTTGTCGTAAACGATCGACGCGACGACGTTGGCAGTCTTGCGTCCTACCCCCGGAAGGGTCATCAGTTCGTCGATGTCGGAGGGGACTTCGCCCCCGAATTCACTGACCAGTTTTTGGGCGAGTGAGATCAGATGGCGGGTCTTGCTGTTGGGATAGGAGACACTCCGGACATAAGGGAATAATTCATCGAAGGAAGCTTTTGCCATCGCATCCGGAGTGGGGTAAGCCTCCAGCAGGGCGGGCGTGACGAGATTGACCCGTTTATCCGTGCATTGGGCGGACAGGACGACCGCGACGATCAGTTGGAACGGGCTGTCGTAGTGAAGCTCGCTCCGGGCCTCCTGCATGTTGTGCCTGAAATAGTCCAGGATGCCTTCGAACCGTTCTTTCCGTGTCATATCGTAAGGGCGAGGTCGATCACTTCGTTGTCCAGGCGTTCCGTGCATTTTTCATCTTTGCAGATAAAGACGCGTCCCGGATACTTTTCGAAAATGCCGCGGTTGTGCGTGACCATCACGACGGCGGTTCCTTGCTCGGCGTTGATGCGGGTCAGCAGTTTCATGATGCCGTCCGCCGTCTCGTTGTCCAGGTTGCCCGTGGGCTCATCCGCGATGATGACCTCCGGAGCGTTGAGCAGGGCGCGTGCGATGGCGATACGCTGCTGTTCGCCGCCGGACAACTGGTGAGGCATCTTGTGCGCTTTCTTGTCCATTCCGACGGCCTTGAGTACCTCGGCGATGCGTTTGTCTATGGCATCCTTGTCTTTCCATCCCGTGGCGCCCAGGACAAAAGACAGGTTGTCCTCCACGCTGCGGTCCATCAGGAGCTGGAAGTCCTGGAATACGACGCCCAGTTTGCGGCGCAGGAAGGGGATTTCCTTGGTCCGGATCCCGTTAAGGGAGAATCCGCAAACCTCACCCTCGCCCTTGTGGAGCGGGTTCTCCGCGATGATCGTACGGATGATGGAAGTCTTGCCGGTCCCCACTTTCCCGACGATGTACACGAAGTCTCCGCGTTTGATTTCCATGTCCAGCCCGAAGATGACGGTCTCTTCTCCGTTGAGGATGTCGGCATTTCGGAAAGAAATGATGCTTTCGCTCATAAAAAACGTTGTTTTAAGGCACAATTATTGACAAAGATAGCGGAAAAATGAGTAAATTTGTAAGTTATATAATACAAAGTTCGAAATATGAAATTCAAATACCTGGCAACCGCCGTTTTGGCTGCGGTCCTTGCCACCTGGACAGCCTCCGCGCTCCCTGGCCGGTACTCCAAAACCTACAGGGAAGCGATACGTCTGTATGACAACGGAATGTTCGACCGCGCACGCGTCCTGTTCGAGGGGGTTTCATCCCAGTCACCGGATGATCCGATGAGCGCGGGATATGCGTTGATGTGCGCCATCCAGCAGAAGGCTGCCGGCTATGAGGAGTCCATTGATTCCTACACCCGGACTTATGGCCGTACGCCGCTTTCTTCACCGATCCACCATCTGTATGCCGTCAGCCTTTTCGATGACGGACGCTATGGGGAGGCGGCCCGTCAGTTCGATCTGGTCAATCCTTCCGGGATGTCCCGCAAAGACTATACGGAGATCCTTTTCAAGCGCGCCTACTGTGATTATGCCATAGGCGAATATGAAAAAGCCCGCCCCGCCTTCGACAAGGTGATCAAGCGTCCGGCATCCGAGTTTACGGCGCCGTCCCACTATGCGCTGGGATATATGGATTATTCGGAGAACCGTTTCGCCTCGGCTTTCCCGGAATTCGAAGCTGCCTCGAAGGATCCGCGTTTCCTGCAGCAGGCCTCATACTATATGCTTGAGTGCAAATTCATGGTAAAGGACTATGCCTATGTCGCCAAGTATGGCGACCAGATGTATGAGAATGTCCCGGACGAACGCAAGCCGCGCCTGGCCCGCATCCTGTCTGAATCCTACCTCGTCCAGGGCAATGCCGGCAAGGCCAAGAAGTATTACGACATGGCCGTATCTGAAAAACCTGTCCTGGATCCCACGGACGCCTTCTATGCCGGATCGCTGCAGTACAGTCTCGGGGATTACAAGGCGGCGATCGAGAATTTCAGCAAGATGGGGGAGCGCAGGGATTCGATCGGCCAGATCGCATCCTACCAGATGGGGTATTCCTATATCCAGACCAAGGACAAAGTTTCCGCGATGAATGCGTTCAAGGAAGCGTCCGATCTCAATTTCGACCAGCGGATCCGTGAGGATGCCCTTTTCAATTACGCCAAACTCGCGTTTGACCTGAACCACGACCCGTCTGTTTTCAAGGATTACCTGAGCCGCTACAAGGACTCCGGCCGCAACGATCAGATTTACGATTATATCGCCGTCGCATCCCTTTTCAACCATGATTACGCCGGTGCGGTCGAGGCGTACGACAACATCGAGTCGCTGACGCCTGCGATGAAGTCCAATTATATGAAAGCCAATTATCTCCGGGCAGAGCAGCTGATTTCCAACGGCTCATGGCGTGATGCCATCCCCTGCCTGAAGGCTGCAACTTTCTTCGCGCCCAGGCAGGACAATTTCAACAAGTTGTCCCGCTACTGGCTTGCCGAGTCCCAGTACAAGACCGGCAACTATGAGGAGGCCCGGAACGGATTCACCGACCTGTACAACCAGTCGGCTTTAGACAACAAGGCGGAAGGGAAACGGCTCCCATACGACCTGGCTTACTGCTATTTCGACGAAGGCGCCTATGCCTCCGCTTCGAACTGGTTTGACCGCTACATCTCGTCCGGAGACAAGACCTGTCGAGAAGATGCCCTGACCCGCCGCGCGGACTGCGACTTCATCACCAAGGATTACAAGTCTGCCGTGGACGGTTATGCCAGGGTTATCTCCGAGTATCCGAAAGCTGCGAGTCTTTATCCCAATTTTCAGCAAGGTGTCGCGTACGGCTTGCTGGGCAATACGGCGGAAAAGATAGCCACCCTGAACAGGGTCCGGAATGCTTCTCCCTCGTCCCCGTTCTACGCGGAATCCCTCTTCGAACTGGGACGGACCTATGTCTCCGACGGAAAGGATAAGCAGGCGGAAGATTGCTTCAAGTCTCTCCTGAGCTGCTCCAAGGACAGCCTCTATATGGCCAAGTCCCTGATTGAGCTGGGTATGATCGAGCGTAATCGCTCCGCCTACGACAAGGCATTGGATTACTACAAGCGTGTCGCGCGGGATTTCCGGGGCAGCGAAGCCGCCGAAGACGCGATGCTGGCCATCGAGTCCATCTATCAGTCCAAGGGTGAGCCGGAGAAGTATCTAGAATATGCCGAGTCCCTCGGCCGCTCCGCCAAGACTGCCGAGGAGAAGGAGCTTCTTTTCTTCAACTCTGCCGAGCAGATCTTCATGACGGGCAATTATGAGAAAGCCCTGGTCTCTTTGGATAAGTATCTGAACCTCTATCCGGACGGCGCCAGGAAGACCCAGGCGACCTATTACAAGGCCGAATGCTACAAGTCTCTCGGCTCGAAAGAGAAGGCTTGCGATTGCTATGCCGCTGTCATCCATGCTCCGGATGCGGCTGCCTACAAGGAGCTTTCCCTGCTTAACTTCGCGCGTCTCTCTTACGGGATGGAGCACTGGTCCGAGGCCTACGCAGCCTATTCGACCCTCTTGGATGAGGCCACCCTGGACGAGACGCTTCTGACGGCGAAGGCCGGCATGATGCGTTCCGCTTATTTCGGCCGCAAGTTCAAGGAGGCAGTCGATGCCGCGAATGCGGTCCTCGCCGATCCGAAGGCCGACGGTCTCCTGACCCGCGAGGCCAAATACCTGACCGCCAAGTCGCTGCTCGCCACCAGCCAGCGTGACGCTGCCTTCGAGGTGCTGCGTGGCCTGGCGAGGGATCCTTCGACGGCTGAAGGCGCCGAAGCTGCCTATCTGGTGATCCAGGACCTTTTCGACCGCGGCCGTTTCAACGAAGTGGAGAGCGCCGTGTATAAGTTTGCGGATGCCGCTCCGAACCAGGCCTACTGGCTGGCCCGTTCGTTCATCGTGCTGGGTGATTCTTTCGCGGAGAACGAGAATTACCGTCAGGCCAAAGCCACCTTCGAGAGCATCCTGAACGGTTATGAGCCCGCCGACGGCAAACCTGATGACGTCGTCGAGAATGTGAAGATGCGCCTCGGCCGCCTCGAGGAAATGATGAACAAATGATCTGGAGGAGGAAAGAGTTATGAAAAAGACCTTACTTGCAGTCACCATCTTCGCCCTGGCCGGTCTGTCCTTGTCCGCACAGACCTTCAATCCGCGGGTCGAAGTTGAGAATACATATGAAGGAAAGATCGTGGAGGCAGGGAAGCAGGCGCTTCCTATGAGCGTCCCCGACTCGCTGTACAAGTTCCAGTACAAACTGGACTATACGGTGTTTGACAATCCCTACAAGGGATCCTACAAGTTCCAGCCCTATTCAATCGAAATGAAGCCCGATGCGGCTCCTTCAGACGCCCGCAGGCTCTATGTCAATCTCGGCGCCGGCTGGTCACTCCATCCGGAGCTGGACCTGGTCTGGTCGCCCTCCTTCAAGCGTCAGCCCCTGAAATTGAGCGTGTATGACCGTTTCCGCGGATTCTGGGGCAACTATGGCCTGATGCATTATCAGGATGATTTCAAGGTCCTCCGCAAGCCTCTCACGGCTTCTCCGGGCTATGTCCTTGACAACAAGGCCGGTGCGGATCTGCGCTATGAATTCAGCCATGTGGCGCTGGAAGTCGATGGCGGCTACCATCTCTTCATGTCGCAGGATACCCTTTCGAACCATTTCCTCCAGTTGGGTGAGGCCGAGATCCGGCTGCTCCCGCTGGATCCCAACAAGGCGGATTATTTCTATGGCGGACGTTTCTATGTCAATGCCGGTCAGGACAGGATGAGTTCCCTGATGTCCAGCCGTCACAAACTGGGTGTCAACGATATGGGAGCGGACCTGCGTTTCGGCGCGCCTGTCGGCAGCCGTGCCCGTGTCCTGGTGGATCTGGGCATCGAGTCTGCCATTTATTCCGGCCTTCTTGACGCCGCGGTGACGCGGGCCTGGGCGACTCCCCGTTTCACATATCGCTGGGGGAGTGGATACGCAGAGCTCGGCGCCAAGGTCTCTTATCTGAAGGGAAATGACAATACGGGCAAAAAGGAAACCTTCGTGGTCTTCTCGGACGCCGTGTTCGGTCACAAATCGGACTATATTTATCCGGCCGTCAAGGTCAAGCAGTATCTGATTCCCGAACAACTGGCTGTCTATGCCAAGGCTGTCGGCGGGGACGAGATCCACAACTATTCGGATCTGCTCCGGGAGAATCCTTTCTCCGACCCGCTGGCTGTCATCTTCAATATGGACTCTTCGTCGGAGCGGGTCAATGCCGCAGCCGGTTTCGAAGGTGACATAGCGGGACGTTTCCAGTTCGACCTCCACGGCGGATATGCCGTCATCCACAATGGCCGATGCGACGCCATCGAATATACGAGCCGGTGGTATCAGGATCCGGAAGGCCGCTGGCAAGGGGATTATCTCTCCGGTTATTTCAACTATTGCGATTACAACCGCTGGTACGGGGATTTCTCTTTCCTCTGGAAGTCTCCCAGACTGGATATCGACGGACATTTCCTCTATCAGGACACCGACCTTGTCAAGCGTGGGTACCTGGCGGTAAGTCCCGCCCGCTTCAGCGGCGAGTTGCGTGCCGTCTATAACTGGAACCGCCAGGCCTTTGCCGGACTCTCCGTGGAGGCAGCCTCTCGCCGCAACGGCATTGCGGCCATCGCTTTCCGTCCGGGAATGATCTCCTCCCATGACGTGCAAGTCGCCGGATGGGTGGACCTGGGCCTGTATGGCCGTTATGTGGTCAAGCCCTGGCTGGCTGTGTGGGCCAAGGCGGGCAACCTGCTCGGACAGAGTGTGCAGCATTACTTCCTGCACCCGGAAAAAGGCCCTTACGGGACCATCGGAGTCAGTTTTAATTTGTAAAATTAATTTTGTAAATTTGTTCGTTTATAAACGATAATCTGAAATGGTAGAAAACGAAGAGATGAAGCGGGCGGAAGAGCAGTATTCCGCTAACAGTATCCAGGTGCTCGAAGGACTTGAGGCCGTGCGCAAAAGGCCCTCGATGTATATCGGCGACATCGCCGAGCGGGGTCTTCACCACCTGGTGTACGAAGTGGTTGACAACAGTATCGACGAGGCGATGGCGGGTTTCTGCGACGAGATCCTCGTGACGATCAATGAAGATAATTCCATACGGGTCCAGGATAACGGCCGCGGCATTCCGACCGGCATGCATGAGAAGGAGCACCGTTCCGCCCTGGAGGTGGTCCTAACCGTCCTCCATGCCGGCGGTAAGTTCAGCAAGAACAGCTACAAGGTCTCCGGCGGCCTGCATGGCGTCGGCGTCTCTTGTGTCAACGCCCTGTCCGACCTGCTGATCGCCGAGGTTCACCGCGAGGGCAAGGTCTTCCAGCAGAAATACTCAAAGGGCAAGCCCATTACCGAAGTGGAGGTGATCGGGGAGTGCAACGATACGGGAACGGTCATCACTTTCCATCCGGATCCTACCATTTTCGTCCAGACGACGGTCTACAAATACGAGACCCTGGCCAACCGTCTGCGCGAGCTGTCTTATCTCAACAAGGGCATCAAGATCGTCCTCACCGACAGGCGTCAGATGGTCGAGGAATTCGTCAAGGATGAGAACGGCGAGTCCAAGCCGACCGGCCGGCAGGTTCTCCGCAGCGACACTTTCTATTCCCAGGAAGGTCTTCGCGAGTTTATCAGCTATCTGGACGCCGGTGCGCAGCACCTGGTCCCGGAACCGATCTGTGTCAATTCCGACAAGATCATCCCGATCGATATCGCCCTTCAGTACAACAACGGTTATACGGAGAAAATCTACTCCTACGTCAACAATATCAACACGATCGAAGGAGGAACGCACCTCCAGGGCTTCAAGATGGGCCTGTCCCGTTCCCTGAAGGGCTATGCCGATAAGAACAACCTCCTCGCCAAGCTCAAGGATCCGCTTGCTCCGGAGGACTTCCGCGAGGGACTGACCGCGGTCATTTCCGTCAAGGTGGCGGAGCCGCAGTTCGAAGGCCAGACCAAGACCAAGCTCGGCAATACCGAAGTGACCTCCGCTGTCTCTCAGGCGACTGCCGCCGCGATGGACAACTATCTGGAGGAGCATCCGAAGGAGGCCAAGCTCATCATCGAAAAGATTGTCCTTGCCGCCACGGCGCGCAACGCCGCCCGCAAGGCTCGCGAAATGGTCCAGCGCAAGACCGTGATGTCGGGCGCCGGCATGCCGGGTAAACTGGCCGACTGCTCCGAGCGTGATCCCGAGAAGTGTGAGATCTTCCTCGTCGAGGGAGACTCCGCAGGTGGAACCGCCAAGCAGGGCCGTGACCGCCGCACTCAGGCTATCCTCCCGTTGCGAGGCAAGATCCTCAACGTGGAGAAAGCCGCCGGCGACCGTGCTTTTGATTCGGAGGAGATCCGCAATATCTACACCGCCCTCGGCGTGACCATCGCCAAGGAAGATGAATCCGGTGAGAAACATATGGACCTCAGCCGTTTACGTTACCACAAGGTGGTCATCATGACCGATGCCGATGTCGACGGCTCGCATATCGCCTGCCTCATCCTGACCTTCTTCTTCCGTTATATGTTCGACCTGATCAAGAACGGTTACGTCTATTTGGCCACTCCGCCGCTCTACCTGGTCAAGAAGGGCAAGGAAGAAATCTATTGCTGGACCGAAGAGCAGCGCGAGGATGCGGCCATGCGGCTCGGCAAGGGTACGGACAAGGGCTATACCGTCCAGCGCTACAAAGGTCTCGGTGAGATGTCGGATGTGCAGCTCTGGGATACGACCATGAATCCGGAAAAACGGCGCCTGCGCCAGATCACCATCGAGAACGCCGCCCAGGCGGAACGTACCTTCTCGATGCTGATGGGCGACGATGTCCCGCCTCGTCGTCAATTCATCGAGGAGAACGCCCATTACGCGAACATCGATGCTTAAACTGAACGTATAAACTTAAATCATAAACCGTTATGTTGGATATTTTTGACAGGATCGCCCGGGATAGCGGCGGCCCCATCGGACAATATTTCGAGCAGGCTTGGGGTTATTACATGTATCCCCGCCTGGAGGGCGAACTCGGCCCGCACATGGTTTTCAACGGCATTCCTGTCCTGAACTGGAGCCTTAACAATTATCTCGGCCTGGCGAATCATCCCGAGGTCCGCAAGGCGGACGCGCAGGCTGCGGCCGACTGGGGCCTGGCTTATCCGATGGGCGCCCGGATGATGTCCGGACACACCCGTTACCACGAGCAGTTGGAACGCAAGTTCGCTGAATTCGAGAAGAAGGAGGATGCGTTTCTCTTCAACTTCGGATATCAGGGCATCGTATCTACGATCGATGCGCTTCTGAGCCGCCACGATGTGGTCGTCTATGACGCGGAGTGCCATGCCTGCCTGCTGGATGGCATCCGTCTCCATATCGGCA
>JAEEGG010025935.1_pt1 | contig 11236 bp, 9 predicted proteins | sample 9134161 | NCBI WGS metagenome assembly JAEEGG01 (sample SAMN16246543, study PRJNA631951) | gut metagenome | biome: gut microbiome; feature: rumen; material: CR-attached | host: Bos | place: Iran: Karaj | collected 2018-10
TACACACCGGACGGCGCTCCCCCTCCACGGGGGAGATGTCCGAAGGACAGAGAGGGTCTGCTATTTATGAAGAACAAGGATCTATGGCGGAACATCATCCAGGTGGTGGTGTCCATCCTCACGGCAGCGTTGACTGCTTTGGGAACTACGAGCTGCATGAAGCTGGTCAGTTGACAGTTGACAGTTGACAGTTAAATCGCCCAGCGCGTGGGCTGGTTGAAAAGTGAAAATCGCCCAGCGTGTGAGCTGGGCGATTTCTTTATTTGTTGATGTTTTCTGCGGCGATGCGTCCTGACACCATGATTTCGGTCAGGGCGTTACCACCGAGGCGGTTGCCACCATGAATGCCACCCGTTACCTCGCCGGCGGCAAAGAGTCCCGGAATGGGTTTGCCGTTCTTGTCGAGCACCCTGCGACTGGTGTCTATCCTGAGACCACCCATCGTGTGGTGGAGCGACGGAGCAAGAAGACGGATGCGGAGTTTGGCATTGTCAATATCGTAGGTGCTCTTGTCGTAGCTGCCGTCAGCATTGCACTTTGCGGTACCGATAAGACCAACCTGATGCTGCTTCCTGACATCCTTTGGCTGACGATTCTCCATTCCAGCCATATCGTATTCGCGGATGGTCTCCAGCACGGTCTTTGCATCGGTCTTAAGACCCAATTCCTTGAACAGGGCTGCCAATTCTTTGCCCGTACGTATCCATTCTTTTCCTGGCACATCTCCTGAGATAATGTCCAGTCCTGCGTTATCGGTCTTGACATTTGCTCGGATACACAGGAAGGTTCCCTTGATGCCTTTGTAGGTGATGCCGTTCCTGAATGCTGCCAGCGAAAGGACGTCACGCTCGGAACATTCATCGACAAAGCGTTTGCCAGTCTCGGGACTGATGAACACAGCCGTCTCAATGCTGCCCTTTGCCAAGAGTCCGTCGGCAGTGAATCCGATGGGCATGAGCTGCGTCCAGCCTTCACCACATTCATCAGCACCTGCTGCTGCTGCCATCGTCAGACCTTCGCCGACAAGTGCCGGAAGGTTGGTTGTACCGATATTGTTCGTCAGATACTCTGTCGGCCAGTATTTGTTGGTCTCTAACACCTTCTTCACATTGGCTGCATAGCCACCAGAAGCAATGATCACGCCTTTGCGTGCATGTGCAACGACAGGAGTGCCGTCATCCATCTCTCCCTTGACGCCAGTCACCCGACCCTTCTCAATGATGAGATTCTTGGCGGTTGTTGACCTCAGCACCTGATTGTGCTCATTGGCACTCAGCATGCGTGTAAGTGGTGCCATAACATAGACACCCCAGTTCTTCTCATAGAACTCCTTTTCGCCGTCACCGTCAGCATCGGTATTGCAGCCATCCATGATGTTGCAACGATACCAGATGGCACCGGGGAGCGTGACTTGAAGATTCTTATATTCCACACCCATGTCCATGAGCCAGGGCTTCAGTTTCTCACCTTCACGGATGAACTGGCACACGAGATCGTAGTCGCCATAGATCCATTCTTTCTTGTCGCTGCTCTGACGCAGACCGCCATAGTAGGTCTGGAAGATATGGAGGTTGGTGGTCGAGAAAAGCAGAAGATCGCTTTCCTTCATTCCCCTCTGCAACTTCGGTTCTGCGTAGGCAAGATAAGCACGGATTTCCTTCTTCAGATTGCGAAGGACATCCAGATATTCCTGATGTACACCATGTTTTGCCTGCTCGGCAACATCACCAGCCACGAATTCGTGCGTGAGGTAATATTGAGCGTCAAAGGGTTTCTCGTCCCATGAAAGCAGAGTCTTCAGCACGTCAATACTACCCACAGTGGCCTTTACCTTCTCCACCTTCTGACCATCGAATCCGATGGCTGTTGTGGCTTCAGGATTGTTCATGTCCCAGACGAGATGATGGTCAATAGACTGATACATGCCACCAGACTGCAGGGTATTACCGCCAAGTTCGGCATTTTTCTCTATCACAAGCACGGTATTACCATCTTCAGCAGCCTGTGCTGCTGCAAAGAGTCCGGCACCGCCACCACCTACAATCACCACGTCCCAAGTGTCATCGACTGGTGCGTGTTTCTCCTTGGGCAGCGTGGCCTTGCGGAAGAGCTTAGGGTCGGACACCCCAGCTTGCTCAGCAGCCTCCATCACAGCCTTCTTCAGCGCCTGACTGGTAACGGTGGCACCACTCACGGCATCAACGCCCAAGCCATTGGCACGGATGATTTCGGGGATGAGTTTGTCGAACACAATAGCACCGATTTGGGGTGTCTCATGCTGTTCCAGCACGTTGATGGCAACGATGGACGAATCGCTGAACGTGACACCAACGCGGATGATGTCATTGTGGCCATCGACCTGAACCTCGTAAGTGCCAGCATTGAATGCGAGCTTATGCGGACAATGGATCAACAGGATTTGACTTGTAATGATCGCAATGACAACGACCAGAAGAGCGACTATTGATAAGATCTTTTTCATTCGGGAATATGCTTATAATGGGTTAATGGAAGAGCGGGTTTACATCCGTTCTGGCATTTCGATGCCCAGGAGTCCCATACCGAGACTGATGACTTTTGCCACAGCTTTGGCGAGGGAGAGACGGAATAACTTGAGGTTTTCATCCGGTTCGTTCAGGATGGAGAAATCGTGATAGAACTGGTTGAATGCCTTCGTGAGTTCGTAGCAGTAGTTGCAGATGCCAGAGGGGCTGTAGTCGGTGCCTGCCTGACGAACGGCCACTGGGAACTGGTTGAGCTTCTGAATGAGTTCGGATTCCTTCGTTGACAGTTGACAGTTGACAGTTGACAGTTCTGCTGGAATCTCGATGCCCTGCTCCTTTGCCTTGCGGAGGATGGAAGCGATGCGGGCGTAGGTGTACTGGATGAATGGTCCAGTGTTGCCGTTGAAGTCGATGGACTCTTCTGGATTGAAGAGCATGTTCTTGCGGGCATCCACCTTGAGGATGAAGTATTTGAGGGCACCCAAACCGACCTTGCGAGCCACCTCACGGGCTTCTTCTTCCGGCATCTCGGTCTGTTTGGTGCGCTCCTTGCTGGCATCGTAGGCATCGGCAATCATGGCTGCCATGAGGTCGTCGGCATCCACCACCGTACCTTCGCGGCTCTTCATCTTTCCGTTGGGGAGTTCCACCATTCCGTAGGAGAAGTGGACAAGGTCTTTACCCCACTTGAAGCCGAGTTTGTCGAGGAGGATGGAGAGTACCTGGAAGTGGTAGTTCTGCTCATTGCCCACCACATAGATCATCTTGTCGATGGGGAAGTCCTGGAAACGGAGTTTGGCAGTACCGATGTCCTGGGTCATATAGACGGAGGTGCCGTCGGAACGGAGGAGGAGTTTCTCGTCCAATCCTTCACCGGTGAGGTCAGCCCATACGGAGCCATCGTCACGACGGTAGAAGAGCCCCTTTTCAAGTCCCTCGATGACTTTCTCCTTACCTTCGAGATAAGTATCTGATTCGTAGTATATCTTGTCGAAGCTGACGCCCATCATCTTATAGGTCTCGTCGAATCCTGCATAGACCCACTCGTTCATCTTCTTCCAGAGACTGCGCACTTCAGGGTCGTTCTTCTCCCACTTGACCAGCATCTCGTGGGCTTCCTTGATGAGGGGTGCTTCCTGCTTGGCCTGCTCCTCGTCCATACCCTGTGCGACGAGCTGCTTGACCTCCTCGCGGTAGTGCTTGTCGAAGGCTACGTAGTAGTCGCCAATGAGGTGGTCGCCCTTCTTGCCAGAGGATTCGGGTGTCTCACCATTACCCCACTTGAGCCATGCGAGCATCGACTTGCAGATATGGATGCCTCGGTCATTGACGATGTTGGTCTTGACCACCTTGTTGCCATTCGCCTCGACGATACGTGCCAAAGCAGATCCGAGGAGGTTGTTGCGCACGTGTCCAAGGTGGAGGGGTTTGTTGGTGTTGGGCGATGAGTATTCAATCATCACCAACGGACTCTTTTCCGTGACAGGTGTGAAGCCGAATTTCTCTTCGGCATTGATCTGGTTGAGCAGCGTAATCCAAGGGGCATCGCTGATGACGAGGTTGAGGAAACCCTTGACCACGTTGTACTTGGCAACGGTGTCGCTCAGGTTCTCCACAAGGTACTTTCCGATGTCTTCTCCCACCATCTCGGGCGACTTGCGTGCCGCCTTGACAAAGGGAAACACCACCACGGTGAGGTGTCCTTCAAACTCCTCACGAGTCTTTTGCAACTGCACCTGCTGGGCAGGAGCTTCAAGGCCATAGAGCGACTTGACTGCCGCCTGCACGCCTGCTATCAATTTATCTTCTATTGTCATCGTTTTGATTTTCAATTATCAATTTAGGTGCAAAGGTACGAAGAATAATTGACAATTGACGATTGATGATTGATAATTAAGCCATTCGGAGGGAAAAGAACACAAAAAGGACTGCTTTTCTCACGAAGAGCAGTCCCAAACCAATAAAAATCAATTTACCAATATATAGTAGAAAGAGAGAGAAATTATGTAGAAAATTCTTTTTTATCTGCGTCCTCCGCCTGTGCGTCCACCCACTGCTGCACCACCTACGCTGCGAGTACCCATGCTTGCGCCTGCGCTGCTACGTGTGCCGATAGATGCTCCTGCACTGGTGCGAGTGTTGATGTTGCTGCTGCTGCGAGTTGGCATAGAAGGCGTGGAGGTTGTAGTTGTACGAGTGGCACCGTTGAAGCGAGAAGAGCTGTTGATGTTGCTACCGCTGCGCATGCTGTTGTTAGGAGCCACATTCGTATTAGGAGCAGTTGGACGATTCACGTTCGTGTTAGGAGCAGTTGAACGATTCGCATTTACGTTCACGTTCGTATTGCGGTTCACGTTCACGTTCACGTTGTTATTCACGTTGCCGTTCATACGTGGGGCCATATCGTTCGCTCTGCCGGCGCGAGGCGCTGCACCGCGGTATGCACCATTGTTAGGAGCTGGAGCCATACCACCACGTGGACCCATGTCGCGACCTGGAGGAGGAGCCATTCTGTTGTCCCTTCTTGGAGCCATTCTGTGGAAGAAATGACCTCCGGTGTAGGTTACCAATGGACGCGGTGCGTGGAAGTAGAAGCGGTTCACACCATAACGGTCGTAGTCGTAGATGCTGAAGCGCCAGCCACGGTTTGCGAACACAATGGGACGATAGAAGTAGGAGTAGTTGACTACGCGATTCCAAAGTCTTACACCCAAGAGGTTGCGAAGAGCGATGTCGCGGGCAGTCACCACTGCCATGTAGTCGTCGTAGTAGTAACCCACCGCCACGTCATCCAGATATTCGTTCACGCCCCAGATGTAGTCGTAGTTGATGCGATATATCTCATCGATGACGAATGGGTCGCTGATGCCAAGTGTGTAAGCCATGCGGTCGGTCAAGAACCGTGCATTGCTGCGCATAGCTGCGATGCTCATGCTCTGAGCGTTTACTGTCATTGCTCCGATGAAGAGAACGACTGCTGCGAGTGTAGTTCTTAAAGCCTTCATAATCGTATTCTTTTTAAAGTGTTAATACTTTGTTTATTTCTTAATCTCTGACTTTTGAATATCGCCCAGCGTGTGGGTTTTATTTCTTTTGTCGATGCAAAGTTACGGCAAAATATAACCCCTGCAAATGGAGTTTTCCTATTTGCAAGGGGTTTTTCCCTATTGTGTGTGGGGTCAAGCGAAAGGAAGTTCGAGCTGGACGGCTCCCAAGAGATTGAATGTCATTCTGTGATAAGGCGTAGTACCATGATTCTCAATACCTTGTCGATGTTCCTTCGTCGGATAGCCTGCATTGTGATCCCATCCATAGAAAGGATATTCTTTGTGCAAATCTTTCATGTAATCGTCACGATATGTCTTTGCCAAGATGGATGCTGCCGCAATGGAGAGGTATTTCCCATCGCCCTTCACGATGGTGGTGTAAGGGACAGCCCCTTTCTTATAAGGAAGGAATCTGTTGCCGTCGATGATCAGATGCTCAGGACGCACTTTCAATCCGTCAATGGCTCTGTGCATGGCCGTGATGCTGGCACGCAGGATGTTCATCTCGTCAATCTCCTGTGGGGTCACGATACCCAACGCCCAAGCCACCGCATCACGCTCAATCTCTTCGCGCAAGCGATACCTTTGCTTGGCCGTCAACTGCTTCGAGTCGTTCAGCAGGTCATTGTGGTAGTCCGTCGGCAAGATGACTGCCGCAGCATACACGCTGCCAGCCAAACACCCTCTGCCAGCCTCATCACAGCCAGCCTCAATCACTCCTTCTTTATAATAGGGTAATAACATTCCTCTTGCTCCTTCTCTCTTGCTCCTTGCCCCTACACTATTTAGGTTGTTTGCCAATGTAAGCCAAAATGCCTCCATCCACATAGAGGATGTGACCGTTCACGGCATCGGAAGCACGGGAAGCCAGGAACACAGCAGGACCACCCAATTCCTCTGGGTCGAGCCAACGACCAGCAGGGGTCTTGGCACAGATGAAGGAGTCGAATGGATGACGGCTGCCGTCTGCTTGACGTTCACGAAGTGGAGCCGTCTGTGGGGTGGCGATATAGCCTGGGCCAATAGCATTGCACTGGATGTTGTACTCGCCATACTCCGAACAGATGTTGCGTGTCAGCATCTTCAGTCCGCCTTTGGCAGCAGCGTAGGCAGAGACGGTCTCACGTCCCAGTTCACTCATCATCGAACAGATATTGATAATCTTACCCTCCCTGCGTTCCATCATCTCAGGCAACACGGCGCTGGCGCAGATGTAGGGAGCCACGAGGTCGATGTCAATCACCTCCTGAAACTCAGCACGTGCCATCTCGTGCATCGGGATGCGCTTGATGATACCGGCATTGTTCACGAGGATGTCAATCTGACCCACTTCCTGGTGAATCTTCTCCACCAATGCCTTCACACCCTTCTCGTCCGTCACGTCACACAGGTAGCCCTTCACATTCGTGATACCGGCTGCCTTGTAGTTGTCGAGACCCACCTGCAAGGATGCTTCACTCCTGGCATTGAACACCACCGTCTTCGCACCAGCTTTCACAAAAGCTTTGGCGATGTTGAAACCTATACCATAAGACGCACCAGTAACCCATGCGTTCTTTCCTTCCAAAGAAAATTCAGATAAATCTGCCATTGTAGTTGTTAGTTTGTTAGTTGTTTAGTTATTTAGTTTGTTAGTTTGTTAGTTTGTTGGTTTGTTAGTTGTTTAGTTCGAGACCTTCGATTCGTTGTTTTGCTTCGTCTAGGAGTTCGAAGAGTTCCTCCTGTGTCTCTGCACGAAGAATTTTCACACGGGTCTGACGGAAGTCGGGGATGCCCTTGAAGAGAGGGCTGTTGGCAAGATGACGACGTACGTGCATGATGCCACCTAATTCTGTACGCTTACGTTCCTTGAGGGCATTGTCCTCACGCAGAGAGTACGCCACACTGGTACGCACCTGACGTTTGAGCACATCCATCTTCCAGTCGAGGGTCATGGTGTCGTCGTGCTTGCCTGTGTCGAGATAGGTGCGCACATCCTTGAAGAGCCAAGGTTGACCAAAAGTGGCACGACCAATCATCACGGCATCCACTCCATATTGCTCGAAGGCATTTGCGGCTTGTTCGGCCGTGCAGATGTCGCCATTACCAATGATGGGGATGTGCATACGAGGGTTCCGTTTCACCTCACCAATAAGTGTCCAGTCCGCTTCACCCTGATACATCTGGCTACGTGTCCTGCCATGAATGGTCAGTGCTTCGATGCCACAATCCTGCAACTGCTCCGCCAGTTCGACGATAATCTTGTTCTGACAATCCCAACCCAGACGTGTCTTTACGGTGACAGGAATCTGGACGGCTTTCACCACCTCACGGGTGATGTCGAGCATCAACTCTGGGGTGCGTAACATACCGGCACCAGCTCCCTTGCCTGCCACCTTCTTGACAGGACATCCGAAGTTGATGTCGAGGATGTCGGGATGGGCTTCACTCTCCACAATCTGCGCTGCCTCCACCATACTCGGCACATCGCGTCCATAAATTTGAATGGCAACAGGGCGTTCGCTGTCATCCACCCGAATCTTCTCCAACGAGCGGTTGACACTACGGATGAGGGCATCGGCACTGACGAACTCGGAATAAACCATGCTCGCCCCAAACTCCTTACACAAAAGCCTGAAAGCCTGATCTGTCACGTCCTCCATAGGCGCCAACAGAACAGGCTTATCACCAAGATTGATGTCTCTAATTTTCAATTTGCAATAGTTTAAGCTTCCGAAAATTCGCTCTTACCTACGCCACAAAGCGGGCATTCGAAATCATCAGGAAGGTCTTCAAATGCAGTACCTGGCTCAATGCCACCTTCTGGATAACCTACTTCTGGGTCATACTCCCAACCGCAGGTGTCACATACATATTTCTTCATAAGTTCTTTTGTATTACGCTCAGCGCGTGGGCTGACTACTTATTAAAATATCTGTTGAACAATCCCTGGAAACCTGCACCGTGACGTGCTTCGTCCTTTGCCATCTCATGTACGGTATCATGGATTGCATCGAGGTTCAGCTTCTTGGCCACCTTTGCAATCTCCAGCTTGCCAGCGCAAGCACCTTCCTCTGCTTCCATACGAGCCTTGAGGTTGGTCTTGGTGTCCCAAACAACCTCACCAAGCAGTTCTGCAAAGCGAGATGCATGATCTGCCTCCTCATATGCATAGCGACGGAAAGCTTCAGATACCTCTGGATAGCCTTCACGATCTGCCTGACGAGCCATCGCCAGATACATACCTACTTCTGTGCACTCACCCATGAAGTGGTCTTTCAAACCTTGCAATACGAAAGCGCCTTCTTCACCTGCTGGAATAGCCTTAGCCACGCCCAACTCGTGCTCACATGCGAAATTCAAACCTTCGGTCTCCTTCAGCTTGAACTTGTCGCCTGGAACCTTACACTGAGGACACTTCTCTGGAGGGTTTTCGCCCTCATAAACATAGCCACATACTGGGCATACCCATTTTTTTGCCATAATTGTTAGAGTTTAAGGGTTAGTAATATTTTTTGTTTGTTGGTTTGTTAGTTTTATAGTTTGTTAGTTTGTTGGTTTGTTAGTTGTTTAGTTTGTTGGTTGTTTAGGTTGCAAAGGTAAAGAAAAGCGTTTAACTTCCAAAACTTTCCCCCACTTTTTTTCGCAAATTGAAAAAAAAGTGGGGGAATTATACTTTTTTAAGCACCTTTTTCACTGAAAGACTCCTACTTCAACGATTCGGATAGGTCACTTCGTTGCTTCTGTCACCCAATCCACCATAGTAGTTGGCGCAACGAATAGAATAGCTTACGTTCATGGGTGATCCCTTGGGAACATTGTAGAAGGGTTGTGTCGTGAAGGCCACCACATCGCGGTTTCTGCACACAGCATACAAGCAAGCCTCGGGCACATCATCCCAATAGATACTGCCTGTATCCTTGATCTTCACCACAGGTGGGTTGACCTGTTCAGACTTCTGTTCCGGGTGCCATTGGGGAAACACATTATTAATATCGTATTTTTCTGCCTCCGCAGTGGTCAAGTAGGTATTGTAACGCATGTTGGTCGTCACGTTGTTGGCATCCTTGAACTGCTTCCTGCGTTGACTCGTCGGTGCCAGTTGGAACTCGTTGTCGAGGCTCTCATATTCAGAGAACAGACGGGGAAGTGTACCTTGCATCTCTGTCCAACCCAACGAATCGGGCAGCAGTTCCATCAGTGTACTCAGGAAAACAGCACGTGGCGCATTCTTCCAAGGGCGTCCCAACATATACTTCCCCTCTTGCTGCTTGTCACCATAGATTCGGCAACTGTTGAATACATAGCCGTAGGCACGATTCGCCTCCGTAGTGGGTGCACAAATCACATTACCTTTGCCACCCCGTTCACGCAGTTCGATTTCGCAACGATTGAAGTAGATGGTGCCACCCCCACAGATGAAATCCATCGTACCCTTGATGGTGCAATCCTCCAAATAGGTGGTGCCTCCATCGTTCGTGTAGTACGTGTACTGATTGCTCATCAACGAGAGGTTCTTGAAGATGTTCCCTCGACAGTTCTTCTCGTTCAATGCCACAGCCTTACTGGTGACTGCGCTCATGTCGTCACGATAGTTCGACCACAGCTCAAGATCCTGAATGTAGGTGCTGTCAGCCCCTTTCAGGAAGAGCGTCGAGGTACAATTAATACCCTCGTGCATGGGCATCGACTCAATCTGCGTATTCTTCATACCCTCGCCACAGATGCTCGTGTTGGGGGCAGTGAGGATGGTCATCGGACTGGAAATCGTCAGTTGCTTGCCGTTTTCAGTGATAGTGATGGGATTGCCCTCACCCTTGATACGGTACATGCTCGACTTGACGAAGATGCGATAGCGTTTCGACTTATCAGGACGGTTGTTGGCAGCACTGATGGCAGCCACGAAGCTACCATCAGTAGGCACTACGAAATCATACTTGTAACGGATGCGTCCAAGTGAGTCAGGAGTCTGAGCCCCTGCCGGACTTGCCAACAGGGACATCAGAGAAAATACGATAATATAATATAAATGTGTCCTCAAATTCTTACTTCAGCTTTTCCAATTTGTCATTCTTCTCAATCGTCCAGCCCTCACGCTTCGAGATGCCGCAGTCAGCGCCCTTGAACATCTTGGCTGCTTCCTGGTCACCTTTCAGCTGCCAGTTCAACCACGCCAGAGCCACCACTGAGAACTCGCCACCATGAGGTTGACGGTAAGTGCCACCATGACCTACGGGGAAGTTGGTTGCACAAGCTGGTACGTGGTCAATGCGGTGGAAGTCATCCATACCGTTACCATAAGCTATATCGCTCTCACCACCAAGCAAGTACATGATAGGAGAATGGATTTCCTTCAGCTTCGACTTTGGAGGCATTGGCATACCACCTACAGCCTGGCTGGCGTTCTGCTGATTGAACAGACCGCTGTTGCAAATCATCAGGGCCTTGATGCGCTTATCTGCACAGTTGAAGAGGGTCTGAAGACCACCGCATGACATACCTGCCACACAGATGTTCTTCAAGTCAATCTTACCATAATAAGGTGAGTTCTTGTCTGCATTCACTTTCTCCACCCAGTCCATCGACTCAATCTGCTGTTCGGTCGTTGACATTGGGCCACGATAGCCATCCTCCTTGGGGAAGTAACCCGTAGCCACCACGATGTAGCCGTGAGAAGCAATCTCGTTCAGGAAAAGGTAATGCTCC
>JAEEGG010025939.1_pt1 | contig 11234 bp, 5 predicted proteins | sample 9134161 | NCBI WGS metagenome assembly JAEEGG01 (sample SAMN16246543, study PRJNA631951) | gut metagenome | biome: gut microbiome; feature: rumen; material: CR-attached | host: Bos | place: Iran: Karaj | collected 2018-10
TCGGGGTGGGGAGCACCACGTCAAAAGCGGAAAGACGGTCGCTGGCGACCATCAGGAAGCTGTCGCCCAGGTCGTACATGTCGCGTACTTTGCCCTGGTGGAACAGCGGAACTTCGGTAATGGGGGTATCAAATTTTAAGCTCATAGTGGCCGTAAATTTAGCAAAATTTGCGCCATTCGGGCATGTTTTGAGTTGCAAGTTACTAGTTACTGGCTAATTGTTAAATAGGATTCCGTGTGATAATAATGTTTTTTACTTGCGTTCAGGCCGGAAAAGTGTATTTTTGGATTAGGAGATATGGGATTATGAAAAAACTTGGTGCGGCTTTAGTCACGGTAATGCTTGTTGCGGGGGCATCTCTTGCTGCCCCGTTCAACCCTGCTCCCAGGAAAATCGACAACGGGGGAGATTCGCTTACGGTTGTTGTCGTGGGCGACGAGCGCTTTTTCTACGTTACCACGGAATCGGGCGACCTGCTCGTTCAGGGGAAAGACAACCTGTACTACTATGCCGACCAGGACGGCCTCCCCACGAAGGTAAAGGCCCGCGATGCCGATGCACGTGCCTCCGTTGCCCGCGATGCAGGCGGTTCGGCGCTCGAAGGGTCGCGTCCAGGTGCATCGAGGGCGAGGCAGTTCCGGCCCGCCGTGAACCGCGAAAAGCAGATGGAGGCCTACCGCAGGCTCCACCCGGCGAGGGTAATGCCGCAGGATACCGCAAAGGCGGAACGTGCCCCGTGGGTCCCGACCCGGGCGAGGAATTCCTCGGATGCGGGCAAGCGCGCCCTGCTCAAGATGGTCTCGCCGAACGGGTTCGTGAATGGCGAGAACCGCTTTCCCGTTGCCTTCGTGGAATTCGGGAGTGAGACGAACCTCGATTCGACCTCCATGTACAACAGGTTCAACAGGGAAGGCGACACCAAGGGCGGCTATGTGGGCTCGGTGCGGGACTATTTTCACGACCAGTCGATGGGAGTATTCACGCCCGGCTTCGACCTCTATTTCGTGAAGGTGAACGCGAACCTTGCCGACTATATCAAGAAGGAAGCGTTCTTTGTAAAGCTCACGATAGATGCCATCAAGCAGAAGTATCCGTCGTTCGATGCCCGCCGGTACGATGCCGATAACGACGGCGAGGTGGACATGCTTGGCGTGATTCATGCCGGGCCGACTTTCTATTCCAATAACGTATCGTTTGGCGGATTCCATTACCAGCTGAAGTACAGGAACAACGGCGATGTCGGCGTTCAGGATGCGGGCAACGGGAAAAAGTTCAACCGTTACCTGGTTATAAGCCAGAAGTCCGACCTTTTCCCGTCTTTTCTGCACGAGTTCAGCCATTCCATGGGGCTCAAGGACCACTACTGCGTGCACGGGTGCCACAATTCGAGCGACTATACCGATTCGCTCTACCAGTCGCCGGGAGTGTATTACTGGGACGTGATGGCTACGGGGATGTATGCGAACAACAGCGTCTCTCCGCCCGGGTATAGCGCGTTTGAACGCAATTTCATGGGTTGGATGGACTATGTGGAGTTGGACCCGTCGGTGGATATAACGGCGATTCTGCCTCTGAATACGAGCAACGTTGCCTACAAGGTTCCGGTTCCCTCGACTGAGGACGAATGGTTCGTGCTGGAGAACCGTCAGCTTACCGGCTGGGATGCAAAGCTCCCGAATCACGGCCTGCTCGTGTGGCATATCGACTACGATTATGACTCGTGGTTCAACAATACCCTAAACGACAATCCCGCTCACCAGCGTGTTGACGTGGTCGAGGCGGGCAATATCAAGGTGCCGGACTACAGCGGCGGATTCAGGGCGAAGAACTTTGTCGACGACCCGTTCCCGGGCTCGCAGAACGTGACCAGGCTGGAACGGTTCCCCACGTGGAAGAACCCCGTGTCTTTCGGGCTGTTCTCTATTACCGAGAAAGATACTGTGGTCTGCTTCGCGACGCGGAGCGGCGTGCGGGTAGACAACTGCACTTACGGCGCGGAATCCAGCAGCAGTGCGGAATCCAGCAGTTCCGCGAATTCCTCTTCTAGCGTCACACCGCAGAATGTCACCCTGAGCGAAGTCGAAGGGTCGAGCAGCAGCGAGACAAGTGTGTCCAGCAGTAGCGGGCTTATCGAATCGAGTTCTGCGACGACGGTTGCATCGCCTGTGCACGGTGCGGGAACGTTCCGCCTGCGGGTTGAGGGTTCGCGCCTGCATGTCGATGCGCTTGTAGCGGGTGAGAAGTTGCTCCAGGTGTTCGACCTGCAGGGGAACTTGCTTCTCCAGGACCGCCTTGCGGGCGAATCTGTGGAGTATGACCTGGCCCACTTTGGGCATGGCGCGCGTGTTGTACGCGTGTCGGGTGCGGGCGTTTCGGCGGTCCGTGCAATCCGCCTGAAATAAACGGTATTTATAAATGCCAGAGGAGGGACCTGCCTGTTCAGGCTGGCTGGCCTTTTGTGCTCCCGGCCTTTCGTATATAGAACAATGTGTTGCATATAGATGTATTTTGTGATAAAACTTATTAAAAATGTTGAAAAACATCTAAAAAATTTAATTTTTGTTGCATAAAACTATTGACTTTTGAAAGTTTTAGATTTATATTTAGGAGCGTAAGAATAATTGAAAAGGAGGAATCCATGAAAAAGAATTCGATTTTCGCGACGGTCGCCTCTGCTGCGGCAGCGATGGCGCTCTCGTTTACCCTTGCGGCTTGCGGCGATGACTCGTCGTCGACAGCGCCTGTTACCGGCGGCGATGAAAGCTCGTCGTCGGGCGCATTTTCTTCGGGCGAGGACCCGACATCGAGCGCGGGCGTGGAATCGTCCGGTTCGCAGCCTGCATCCTCTGGTTCCCTGAATCCGGAATCCTCGAGCGGAACGGAAAAATCGTCTTCGTCCATTGCGGGTAACCCGGTGCAGAAGGTGAAGGTTTTTGGCAAGTGCATGGAATCCAAAGGGCGTTCCAATATCGATATTCCGGGTGGTGATGGCCTCGCTCTCCCGCCGCACGCCCTCATGGGGCAGGAAGATGGTTCCGACAAGGTGATTGTTGCCGTGGACCATGTGATGATGCCGGTTTACCAGATTGGCGGCTTTGCCGGGATGATTGTGAATCCGGCGCTTCTCGACAGCATCGAGGTCATGGCGGTGGGCGATACCCTCTACGTGAAGCAGATTGTGGACGAGGCCAAGGCGGAGGATGACTCCCAGTGCGTGGCTGAATTCCATTTCGTGATGAAGGATGAGCCCGCCTTTACGAACGCCACCTTTATAGTCGTGGAAGGGGTCATTCGCTCGACCATCGACAAGGAATCCTATGTAGCCTCTTCTTCGTCGGTCGCGAGTTCCTCGTCGGCCTTTAGCGGGAGTGTCGCGGTGCCGGTGAGCAATGTATCGCTTGCCTGTACGGCGAACGAGTGGTTTGACGGGAACTCGGCCCAGTGCGAGGCGGAACCTTACCCCAACCTTGGACAGATTACGAGAATTGACGGAATGGCGCAACTCACTATCATCAATGCGCGCTTGGATTTGCCTTGCAGCGGCGACAGCGCTGTTGTTAACGCTGCAGTGAAAGAAGCCAAGTTTGCCATTTCTCGTTACGGCGCGAACCTTGTTGATGACACTCTCTACGTGAACATTGACCGCACTAAGGGCGAGGATTACACGTGCGGGTGCAATGCCCGAGTGGAATTCCTGTTTGACGCGCAATATGCCGATTTCGGCTATACCGTCTTTGATAACAAATGGCCTATAGAAGTTTTCGATGCGGCAAAGCAGCGCCCGCGCCAGATTATCGAGGATGCGACGGCCCAGTGCCGCAACTCGAACAACGGGGATGACCCGCTGGTGGACGGTGGTTCAGATGATGGGAGCCGCGCCGGCGACATGGCTCTGCCTCCGGTAGCCAACATGTATGAATTGGGAAACAAGGCGGAGATTGTCATTGAGACGGTCCAGATGCCTTGCGGCGTGCAGTTCAAAGATATCGATGTTTCCGTTGGGGGCGATACCCTCTATGTGAAGCCGGATATTGACGAGTCCGCACCGCAAGCCAATTGCATTTGCCCGACGCAACTCGACTTCTATATCGAAGCGGAGGAGGCCTTTAGGAATGCGACGCTCCTCGTGTTCGACTACGGCTGGAACACTAACCCGAGCAACAAGATGCCTATTGTAAAGGAAACTCACGTCACACCGGCGAACTAGTCCGAAAGAATCTCCTTGGAATGACAAAAAGGGTGTCCCTCCGGGACACCTCTTTTTTACTGTTAGGCTGTTTTTTAACGCAAATTTTGCGTAAAATGATTAAATTTTAAGGAAAATGTGGGACTTTATTGAAAAAGTCGGTAGGAAAATGTATATTTTTGTGTAAAAAGTGAGCAGGAAAACGTGTTTGAGAGAAAAATAGACAAAATTTTGGAAGAATGGATTGGCGAGCCCCATCATAAGCCGATAGTTGTGAAAGGCATCCGTCAGTGTGGCAAGACAAGCAGCGTGATGGATTTCGCCACGCGGCATTTTAAGCATGTTGTATATCTGGATTTTCGCATGCATCCCGATTACAAAAAATTCTTTGTTCCCGACATTTCCGTCTCGTCAATTATCATGCGAATTTCTGCGGCGATTCCCACAGCAGAAATCGAACCTCACGAAACGTGTTTTGTTTTCGATGAAATACAGGACTGTCCCCTAGCCCGTAGTTCTCTCAAATACTTTTTCCTTGATGGACGATTTGAAGTCATGTGTACCGGTTCGCTTCTTGGCGTTCATGGGTACAAGACAAAAGAACAGAAAGATGAACCAGAAGCTTCCATCCCAGTTGGCTTTGAACATATCGTCGAAATGTACCCCATGGATTTTGAGGAGTGGCTCTGGGCAAACGGAATCAAGCTGATGCATTTCGATTATCTAAACGAATGCTTGCAAAAAGAGACCCCCGTTGATCCTGCATTGCATGATCGTTTTCGCGAGTTGCTCCACCAGTATGTAGTTGTTGGCGGCATGCCTGAAGTCGTAACAACTTTTATAGAGACGGGGCACGTGGGTAAAGTGCTGACGGTCCAAAAGCGGATTGTAGATGAATATAAAGCCGACATGGTGAAGTATGCTGCGCCTGCTGACAAGGCGCACATCCGCGAATGCTTTGAATCCATCCCGGCACAACTTGCTCGTGAATACAAGAAATTCTCGTACAATATTGTGCGAAAAGGAGGTCGTGGACGAGATTATGCCGGGAGCTTGCAATGGATTGAGGATGCGGGAATCGTTCGCCGATGCTATAACATCGAGAAAACGGAACTGCCTCTGGATGGCAACAAGATTCAGAGCGAGTTTAAAGTCTATATGTCCGATATCGGGTTGCTCATTTCGATGCTCGAAGACGGGACCCAGTCTAACATCCTAAGTGGGGACCTTCTTGGCTACAAGGGAGCGATTTTCGAGAACCTTGTTGCTGATTTACTCGGTAAAATGGGTCGAAAGCTATACTACTATCACAAGGATAGTGGGGTTGAACTCGATTTTGTCATGCGTTACAAGGGCAAATGTACTCCTGTCGAATGCAAGGCTCAAACCGGAAATGCAAAGTCGCTAAAGACAGTTCTCAAGAATACGGAAAAATATCATGTAGAGCAGGCGATAAAACTTGGCGACTACAATATTGGGCGGAATGGATCTGTGCTTACGCTTCCCCTGTATATGGGATTTTTACTGACGCAACCTTAAATTGTTGTTCTTTATGAAAAAAATAATTTCTTTATTGCTGATTTGCCTTTCTTGTTCACTTGGGGAAGAAAACGGTTTAAAAAATTATTATGTTGCTCAAAAAGAGAAAAACATTGCGGTGAGGCAATCTTATAAAACAGTGAATCCGAGAAAAACTGTTGGCCGTAAGAAATGGTATGAAGTGGATTGGAATCAGGGTGTGAAACTTTGTCCTGAAAAGGATTTTATTACGGGAAATGGAACCTGGATTGTAAATGGAACTTCCCATGTTGATTCCTTAAATTGTGTTTATGTAGACGGCTCGCCTTATACTAGAAGTATTTTGGTCTTATTTGCTAGAAATAGAAATGACCTGAAAGATGCTGATTCAAGTTGGATTCTGGTAAATCAAACTATCATAGATCTCAAAGGGAAAGATTTTATTGTTTACAAGGGAATTGGACGCATTGACGATAGGTATGTAAAAGATACTTCCTACGCCGTCCGAATGGAATATGATTTGATTGTGGATAAAACAGAATTGCGAGTCCGAGATGCACTCTGGTTGCGAAAAGGGGAAAAAGTCAATGAAAAACAATCTGTTCTAGCTCTCAATAGTGATTATTATCCATCGTCAGATTCCTTGGAAGTGTTGGATTATCCTTCTAAATATTATCAATATTATTTGGGTTTCCGTTCCAAAAAAGATGGGCTTGAAAGCTTCTTGAACTGCCCCAAACTCACTCAATGCACATATAACAAATCTGCCAATGGTTATAGACTACCTTACTATGACGAATGGTATATTCTTCAAAACGCAGGGCGTTCAAAAGTTTTTTCTTGGGGAAATGAATTTGTTAAGGATTCTTTGAAAAAATATGCCGATATTCATTGCGCAGAAAATGTAGCTGGTCTTTATCCGGTAAAGCGGTATGCTCCAAATCAGTTTGGCTTGTATGATACTTATGGAAATGCTTATGAAACGTATTTTGCGCTTTATGATGATGGTGGCTATTTGGCGGTGAACCCCTGCAGTATATCAGGTTTCAAGAATCCCGGTAAAGCATGTCGTGAATTACTTAGATACAAGTGTCTTCGTCGTAATACAATTGTAAACAACGCAACCTTTAAAACGCCCGGTTTTCAAGGTTTGCGCATGGTTCGCAAACTTGAATAAAGCCTAAAATGGTGGCGTAAAAAAAGAGAACTGCATGAGCAGTTCTCTTAAAGTTTATGGATATCCGAAAAAACGGAGCTTATTAGTGATGCGATGAAGGCGCAGAAGTTAAGTCGCTAAGCAAACAATTCGCAGCCGAAGGCGAGGACCTGTTTGCGTGCGAGCTTAACTTTGGAGCCGCTGCATGACTAATAAAGCAGAGCGAACACCATACCCGGCCTTGTTCAGGAGGGCTGCAGTGCGGTCGCTCCATTCGATGTTCCAGCGGTCGAAGGCGGCCTTGTTGTTCTTGAAGAAATCCTTTTCGGCGATGGCCTTGTCAGAATTGTGCAAAATATTTTTCTATTCTTTCAAAAAAAGTTAGATTTAGTATAATGAGGCTGACGAACCTAGTCTATACCTTTGCCCTGGTTGTTACGGGAATGCTCGTGACCGGTTGCTATTTTGAAACCATAGACAATTTTCGCTTGGAAGTTTCCGAGGCACCCGAAGTATACGGTATAAACAGGAATCTGGATAAACATTCTGAAATTCATCGTTTTCATGGAAGAATCGGTATTGAGCCAGAGGAGTCTATCTACTTAGATATTCCTGAATGGACGGATTCTTTGAACAATCCTCAAGGAATGATAACGAAAGGTATATACGATTTCGGAGGGTTTCGTTTTGAGTGCGGCTGGGATGTGTTCTATAAATGGGATTTATTTGTTTTTGGGTTCGGAGCAACCATCAGCGACGACTTGCACCACCATGTTTCGTTAGGGATAAATACGAAATATTTTGAAATAGGTTTCTTTATGGGGTTTTTCCACCAGTATTCTCTCCTTTCTTACAAGGATAACGATTTTAAAAGAACAGACATTGTCAAGCACATTACTGAGACAAGTCTTTTTGAAGGTATGTATGTAGCTCTATTCTTCGGGGATATGTTCCTGAACTATAGTTTTAGTAAGTATACCCCAGGATTTGGATCTGCTGCAATAAGCAATCCTATTCCTTCGATCGGCACGCACTATATCACTCTCGGTTATCGGTTCAAGGACGCCTATGAGATTGTGGGAGGAGCGATTATCTCCGTTGTTGAAGATAAACAACACACCGGTGCTGGTTTGAGTGTGAATTTTTATCCGTTTGAAATATAAGTCTCTCAATAAGCAGAATCTTTTATACTTAAAAAAAGCAAAAAAGACTTGTCTTAGACAGGTCTTTTGTATTAAATGAATGGAAATCCCCGCCGGAGTTTACCCCGTACTTGTTACGGGGCGGGGATGACATGACGCTACTACTAGTACAACAGGGCGAACACCATGCCAGGGCGGAAGTACTTACCGGCGGTGTACTTGAGTGCCGTGCTGTGGAGCAGCATGAACAGAGCACTTGCTTCAACCTTGTTGGCCTTCGCGATGCTACCGAATGCCTTGGTGAAGGCGGGCAGGTTTCGCGGGAGCTTCGGGCTGATGCGGGAATCTGCAAGCAGGGCGCCCTTCTTCAGGAGTTCCTTATGCATCTTGTCGGCGGCTGTAGCGCTAAGGCCGAAGGCCTTCACGAGTGCTTCCGGGTGCAGGCGGCAGGAGCCGTTGAATCCTTCCGGTGCGGCGAACGGGATGCGGGCTTCTTCGTAGAGGTTGCGAATCATGGAATCACCCATGTCGGCAGCCTGCTTTTCGAGGCCGTGGTGCATCATGGCGCACATGATGCTGTACTGGATGCCAATCCACACGTCGTGTGCCTGGAAGTTGAATTCATCGAGCGGAGAGCCGTCCTTACGGACAAGGTTTGCGGCACCGATGAGCGGGCTGTTGGCCTTGTAGTTCGTATTGAATACACGGAGCAAGTTGGCCTTGGCCTTCTTCTCGTCGCTGATGGGCTTGAGACCGAGCAGACGGAGGTAGGTGTCGGCGAGCATCGTGTCAGCGAAGACGTCGTCGCAGTCGTTTGCAATCTTTGCGTTCCAGCTGGCGGTAAAGGCGTCCTTGCACTGGGCGGTGAGCCATGCCTTCTTGAGGCCGCGGAGTTCGTTCTTGGAAAGTTCCACGTCGCTCGGGATTTCGCCGGAGTTCAGCCATTCGTTGATGGTCTTGAGGGCTGCCTTCACGTTGGAACCGTCGATAACGAGCGTTTCCTTGATGGCGTCAGCGAGTTGCGGGAGCTTATCAGCCACAACGTCCTTCGCTTCCATCGGGGTCACGAAGAAGTGGTAGTAGCCTTCGGCTTCGTCCCACAGAGCTTCGTCGAATTCCTTGTTGGCGGCATCGGCTTTGGCGTTCCAAGTGTCGGCCTGTGCCTTGTCGCCGAGGATTTCAGCAATCTTTGCTGCTGCGCGGAGGCCTGCAATCCAGAGGCTACCGCAGTACACGGAAATGCCGTGGCTGGAGAGGTTGTCGAAGGTGTCGTCGGTACCGTGGGTGAGCGGGAAGTTTTCGCCTTCGTTCACCATCTTTTCGAGGTACTGCATGGCGGCGTAAACAGCTTCCTTGCAATCCTGCAAGTTCTGCTTGTCCTGCGTCTTCACGTAATGACGGAGAACCATGAGCACATACTTCGGAGCGAGATCCTTCCATTCCTTCACGTTGTGCCAGTCGTAGGCATCAGGTTCAGCATCGAAGGGGCTTCCGAGGTCGTGAATCACGGCACCACGCACGGCGCGCGGGCCTTCGAGTTTCGGGTCCGGAAGGTCGGCGAACGGGTGGTTCACGTATTCGTGGTGACGGCGACGGTTGTTGTTCACGGCGAGAATCGCATCACCGAAGCGCTTCATCACCACACCGTCGAGGCGCGGCATCAGGGCCATCAGGCTGAAGCTGCCGTAGAAGTAAACGTCGAGGGAGTTGAAGAACGGATAGTCAGCGCATTCACGGACGAGGAAGCGGTCATCCTTGTCCCACACGGTGGCTTCGGCGAGGAAGCTGAGCGTGTTGATGGCGAGGCTCTTGAATTCGTCCTGCTTGGCGGCAGTCTTGTAGAGCTTTGCAACGGCCTTCTTCGGCACGAGGGCTTCGAATGCCTTGAGGCGAGCGTCCAAGTTCTTGTCTGCAGCGAGGGCTTCTTCGAGGATAGCGCCCACGCGGCCATAAGCTTCGGGGAAGAATGCGGTGTACTTCTTGGCGGAAGTAAGCTTGTTCAGTTTGATTTCGGGGAAGTCGAGCACCAGGTTGAACTGGAAGCTGACCTTCTGCTTCGGCTTGAGAACGGCGGTAACGGCGACGGCGCCGGCCATCGTTTCGCGGCCGCTGTAAACGTTCTTGACCCAGGCTTCGCAAACGCGACCGCTACGGAGTGCGCCCTTCAGCACGCTGGCTGCGTCATCCTGGTAGAACATAGGCTTCACGGAAACGTTCAGGTTATCCTTCTTGTTCCAAGCAACAGAAACGCCCATGCAACCGTTAAAATCGCTTTCGGCGAGCGGCTTTTCGTTGTAGAATTCGAGACCGCGGACTTCACGGCCGTCCTTGGCCTGCTTGCTAAACTTGACGCCCTTCGGGAAACGTGCAGACGGCACGAGCACGAAGCTAGAGTCCTGAACACCCTGGCGGTCCTTCTTGGCCATGTAACCGGCGATGCAGTCCTGCACCTGCACGATGGTGATTTCGCGGGTTTCCTTGGTGGTATTTTCGAGAGTGAACACGGTAGCGTTCACCGGGAGGCTGGAGAGGCGTTCGTCACCCGGAGTCACGTAGCTGGACTGGGTCTTGGTAATCTGCACACCCTTGCCTTCGTACTTGGTTTCGCTCACCGGGTAGAGGGCGGCGTACTGCATCTTGGCGGCATCGTAACCGGCCTGACCCAGGAATTCGCTGTCGTTTGCCCAAGCGGCGGTGAGGGCGCCCTGACGCACAGCCTTTTCGCCCACGACACCGTTGAAGAAGTCGATGACGGCGCTGCGGTTGAGTTCGGCACCGGCCTTGTTCAGGAGGGCGGCGGTGCGGTCGCTCCATTCGATGTGCCAGCGTTCAAACGCGGCCTTGTTGTTCTTGAAGAAATCCTTTTCGGCAATAGCCTTGTTGAGCTTGGCTTCGGCCTTCTTCTGGTTACCCAGTTCAGCGGCGCTGAAGAGTGCTTCGCCCTTCGCGTCCACGAGCGGGTACTTGGCGAGCATCTGCGTAAAGCCGGCAAAGTCGACGATTTCAAGTGCTGCCTTCGCGTCAATCACGGATTCGCGGAAGAAGAAGTTGTTGAAGCGGAGGTCGGAGGGCTTTTCGGTGCGGACCTGCACGCCCGGCATCACGTTCATTACGGGAGTAGTGCCAGCAGGCGTTGCGGTGAATGTCGAGCCGATACCGCCGACAGCAATACCCGTGGTAGAAGGGGTCGTAGAAAGCGGGGTGTACCAGGGCTGGATAAATTCCACGGCG
>JAEEGG010025940.1_pt1 | contig 11234 bp, 9 predicted proteins | sample 9134161 | NCBI WGS metagenome assembly JAEEGG01 (sample SAMN16246543, study PRJNA631951) | gut metagenome | biome: gut microbiome; feature: rumen; material: CR-attached | host: Bos | place: Iran: Karaj | collected 2018-10
CTGCCGCGCGAGGTAGGCCTGCACGGAGGTCTCGACCGAGAGGGCGAGGACCTCGTTGAGCGAGTACATGCCGCGGTGCTTCTCGGGGCCGAGGAACATGACGCGGCGGAGGTGCGGGTAGCGCTTGCAGTGAAGCTCGCCGCGCGGCTGCTCCTGGAGCTCGGGAATGAGCTTGTAGAGCGTCTGGACGTAGTCGCAGTCGCGGTAGCCGTTGATGACGAAGATGTTCTCGGTGTCCGACTGCTTGAGGGCGAAGTCGATCTCCGCCTCCTTGTAGTGGATGTTGAGCGGCAGGAGGATCGCGCCGATCTTCGCCGTCGCGAACATCAGGGCGATCCAGTGCGGCACGTTCGTCGCCCACAGCGCGACCTTCTCGCCGTGCTGGACGCCGAGCGACATGAGGCCGCGCGCGAGGCGGTCGACCTCCTCGCCGAACTCGTACCAGGTGAGGCGGTAGTCGCGGTCGGAGTAGACGAGGGCGTCCTGCGGGCCGCAGCGGGCGATCGTCTGGTCGAGAAGCTGCCCAAGGGTGTAGTTGCGCGTGATCGGCAGGTTGTTCCACGGGACGCCCGTGGAGACGGCCTGCGTGAAGGGGGGCTTGCTCGGCGCGGTGCCGAAGGGGTCGGTTAATTTAAATTCGCCCATGGCGCACCGCCAATCAGTTGTACGGCATGAAGATGGCCGCGTAGATGGTGGCGGGCTTGCCGCCGGCCGCCGCGACGCGGTGCTTCACGACCGAGTTGTAGTAGGCCGAGTCGCCCGGCTTGAGGATGGTGGTCTCCTCGCCGTACATGAGCTCGATCTCGCCGGAGATGACGACGATGAACTCCTCGCCCTCGTGGGAGGAGACGAACGCCTCGCTGTCGCCCGCGATTTCGATGTAGAAGGGGTCGATGTGGCGGTCGACCTTGCCCTGGCCGAGCGGGAAGTACTTGAAGCCGGCGGCCGTCGACTCCTGGTGGCTCTTGACGTCCTGCGTGCGGGAGTCCGCGCGCACGACGATGGGGTCGGGCGAGTACTGGTCGTCCATGAAGGTGCCGAGACGCTGGCCAAGGGCGCGGGAAAGTCGCACAAGCACGCCGAGGGCGGGGTAGACCTCGCCCGCTTCGACTGCGCGGATGACGGACGGGCTGACGCCCGACTTCTCCGCAAAGGACTCCACCGACATTTCAAGCCGGTTGCGATAGGCGGCTATGCGCTCGCCAAGTTTCATTTTCTCTGCCATTGTCTGACTCCTGAACGCCCTGCGCGACATGCGCAAAGCCAGTTAAATATCTTACCACAATGACGCTTGCATTTCATCTAAAAACTTGGAATGGCCCGCCGGCAATTGATTGCCAATGGGCCATTCAGAATTTTACCTGCGATACTTCGCCCGTTTCGTGATACAATTGTTGCATCATGAAAATCGATTTACTTCCCCAGGGCGTGAACTGGTATCGCGCCAACTTCCACTGCCACACAATCCATTCCGACGGCAAGCTCACCCCGGAACAGGTGAAGGATCTCTACAAGTCCCGTGGCTATTCCATCGTCGCATACTCCGACCACGAGCGCTACATCCCGCACCCCGAGCTCGACGACGAAAACTTCCTCGCCCTTTATGCCATTGAGTGCAATTTGCACATCGACCAGAACCCGCTCCAGCCTCCGCCCGGCCTCGAACTCAACTGGCGCCACTTCCGCTGCTACCACTTCAACCTCTTCGCGCGCCACCGCGACGTCGTCGCCACACCCCTCCGCAAAACAATCTGGGGCGCGCAGCGCAACCAGTTCGACGGAACCGAAGAGGAAAGGGCGGAACTTTACAAGTTCTCCTACGAGAAGGTCAATGACTTCCTGCGCGTAGCGAAGGAGGCCGGGTTCTTCTCGCAGCTAGACCACCCCTACTGGTCGCTCAACACGATGGAGGACTGCCTCTCGCTCGAAAACCTCTGGTCCCTTGAGATCCTCAACTGGGGCACGCAGCGCGAGACCGGCGCAGAATACTGCCCCTACATCTACGACCAGATGCTCTGGAAGTACGGCCCGTCGCTCCTCTGCACGATGGGCGACGACAACCACAACCCGCCCAGCCTCCCGCCAGAGGAGCATTGCTTCGGCGGCTCCACCTTCATCGGCGCGAACTCGCTCGACTACGATTCAATCACGGACGCCATGGCGCGCGGCGACGTCTTCTGCGCCTCCGGCTTCAACCCGCCGCGTTTCCACGCCATGTGGATTGAGGACGGCAAGGTCCACGTCGAGTTCTCGCCTGTGAACGAAATCATCTACACGGGATACGGGCGCGTCTACCGCCAGGTGCGCGGCGTCGGCCTCGCCTCCGCCACCTTCGACCTCGGCGAAAACGACCCCTACTTCCGCATAACCCTCATCGACGGCGAAGGCAACTTCGCCCACACCCACGCATACGCCATTCAAGACGGGTGGCGCGTCAAGAAACAGTAACGAAAGGACAACTACCATGGCACTTCTCATCAAGGGCGGCTACATCAAGCCCATCTCCGGACCGGACATCCCCGAAGGCGACATCCTCGTCGACCGCGGCAAGATCGCCGCAATCGGCAAGAAGGTCAAAGCCCCGGTCAATTGCAAGGTCATCGACGCGCACGGCCTCATCGTCACCCCCGGCCTGGTCGAGGCCCACTGCCACCTCGGCCTCCACGGCGAGGCCTCCCGCTGGGAGGGCGCCGACATCAACGAGCGCTCTAACCCCGTCACGCCGCACATGCGCGCAATCGACGGCTTCCGCCCCGACGACGAGGCGGTTGGAGTCGCCCTTGCCGCCGGCATCACCACGGCCGTGGCCGGCCCCGGCTCCGCGAACGTCATCGGCGGCACCTTCGCCGCAATCAAGCTCGTCGGCAACGACGTCGACGCCATGGTCCTCAAGAGCCCCGTCGCCATGAAGATCGCCTTCGGCGAGAACCCGAAGGGCTGCTACGGGCAGAACGGGAGCAAGGCGCCCGTCACCCGCATGGCCGTCGCCGGGCTTCTGCGCGAGACGCTCTACAAGGCGCGCAAGTACAAGGAGGACATTGCCGCCGCCGAAAAGGAGGGCAAACCGCGCCCCTTCGATCTCCAGATGGAGGCGATGCTGCCGGTCATCAACGGTGAAATCCCGCTCAAGGCCCACGCCCACCGCGCCGACGACATCCTCACGGCGCTCCGCATCGCAGACGAGTTCGGCGTCAAGATCACGCTCGACCACTGCACTGACGGCGCGCTCATCGTCGACCGCCTCGTCAAGGCCAAACGCCCCTGCCTCGTCGGCCCGTCCTTCGGCAGCAAGAGCAAGCAGGAGCTCGCCCACAAGACGTTTGCGACGGCGGGCATCCTCGACAAGGCCGGCGTCGAAGTCTGCATCATCACGGACGCCCCGGTCATCCCGCTCCAGTACCTGCCGCTCTGCGCCGGCCTCGCGATCAAGGCGGGCATGAAGGAGGAATCCGCCTGGCGCGCCATCACGCTCAACCCCGCGCACGTCGCCGGCATCGACGACCGCGTCGGCTCGCTTGAGCCCGGTAAGGATGCTGACATCGTACTCTTCGAGGGCAATCCGCTCCGCGAAATCGGGGCCCGCCCGCGGTACGTCATAGTCGACGGCAAGGTCGTGGTCAAGGCCTAGTCTGGATTTTCATGGCGAAGCCCGTTAGCGACCCATCCGAAATCGAGACCCTCTCCGGCAGCGTCGAAAACGTGCGCTTCCGCAACGAGGAGACGGGCTATGTCGTCTGCGACGTCAAGCCCGCCGAGTCGATGATGTCGACCGTGACGGTCGTCGGAACGTGCGCGGCGATCTGGGTCGGCGAGGAACTCACCGCAAAGGGCAAGTGGGTGACGCACCCGCAGTACGGGCGCCGCTTCCAGGCGGACTCCATCGTCTGCGTCGCCCCCGCCTCGACCGAGGGCATTCTGCGCTTCCTCTCCTGCGGCCTGATCAAGGGCATCGGCAAGATCCACGCCAAGCGCATCGTCGACAAGTTCGGTTCCGACACGCTCAAGGTCATCGAGCACAGCCACAGGCGGCTCAAGGAGGTCGAGGGCATCGGCGAGGTCCGCTGCAAGCGCATCCACGACTCGTGGACCGCCCAGAAGGGCGTCCGCGACGTCATGATCTTCTTGCAGTCGCACGGTGTCGGCACGGGGCAGGCCGCGCGCATCTACCGGCAGTACGGCATGGACGCCATAGCCGTCGTCAAGCAGAACCCCTACCGTCTCTGTCGCGACGTCTGGGGCTTCGGTTTCCTGACCGCCGACTCCATCGCGCTGAAAATCGGCGTCCCACACGACTCCCCGGAACGCGCCCGCGCCGGCCTCCTGCACTACCTCCAGACGCTCTCCGACGACGGCCACTGCTACTGCGACGAGGCCGAGCTGCTCCTCCAGGCGCAGTCCGCGCTCGACATCTCCGTCGAAAAGCTCGCCGAGGCGCTCGACGCCGTCGTCGAGGAAGGCACCGCCGTCAAGGAGGACGGGCGCGTCTACCTTGCCTCCCTCTACCGCGCCGAACGCAATGTCGCACGACGCCTCACGGCCATCGCCTCGGCACCGCTGGCCTACAAGCCCATCGACGCCGACCGCGCGCTGACTTGGGCCGAGGCGAAGATGCACCTCGTCCTGGCCGACGCCCAGCGCGCCGCCATCTCGGCCGCAGTCACGAACAAGGCGGTCGTCATCACCGGCGGTCCCGGCGTCGGCAAGACCACGATTATCCGCGCCCTCGTCGAAATCTTCGGCGGGCGGCATCTCGACATCCGCCTCGCGGCTCCCACGGGACGCGCCGCCAAGCGGATGTCCGAGGCGACGGGCCGCGAGGCCAAAACCCTCCACCGCCTCCTCAAGTACCAGCCGCAGAAACGGGCCTTCGACCATGATGAGCACAATCCGCTACAAGCCGACGTCCTCATCCTCGACGAGACCTCGATGATCGACATCGAGCTCATGGACCAGCTTCTGCGCGCCCTGCCAGACTCCATCAACCTCGTCCTCGTGGGCGACATCGACCAGCTTCCCTCCGTCGGCCCCGGCAACGTCCTCCGCGACATCATCTCCTCCGGGGCATTCCCCTGCATCCGCCTCACCGCAATTTTCCGGCAGGACGTCCGCGGACTAATCGTCCGAAACGCCCACCACATCAACAACGGCGAAAAACTCGAGGCCGGCGGTCCCGACAGCGACTTCTTCTTCATCGAGACGGCGGACCCCGACAAGGTCATCGCCCGTGTCTGCGACCTCGTGAAGAACCGCATCCCAAACCGCTTCCACTTCGCCCGCGACGACATTCAGGTCCTCACCCCGATGCGCAAGAACCAGCTCGGGGCCGACAACCTGAACCTCGTCCTCCAGAGCGTTCTGAACCCCTCGGGCCCCGGTTTGCGGCGTGGAATGGTCACCTTCCGCAAGGGTGACCGCGTGATGCAGATGCGCAACAACTACGACAAGGACGTCTTCAACGGCGACATCGGCATCGTCGCGGACGCCGATGCCGAGGAGCAGACGCTGACCGTCATCTACGACGGACGCCCCGTGACCTACGAGACCTCGGAGCTTGACGAAATCGTCCTCGCCTACGCCTCGACAATCCACAAGTCGCAGGGAAGCGAATATCCAGCCGTGGTGATCGTCCTTGCCACGCAACACTTCAAGCTGTTGCAGCGCAACCTGCTCTACACGGCGGTGACGCGCGGCCGAAAGCTCGTCTGCATCGTCGGCTCCTCAAAGGCCGAATACATCGCCGTCCGCAACAACGAGGTCCGCGAACGCCACACGACGCTCGCCGAACGCCTCCGCGCCGGAGAATCTCCCGCTACTTAACGTCCAAATGAAAAGCATATGGGAGAGCGGGGCCTTTGGGCGAGCGGCCAAGCGCAGGCTGTGGGTCATATCCGACCTGCAGCAGTCCGACCCGCGCATGGCGGAATGGTGCATGCACACCGGCGTCGATGATTTTATAGGCTTGCACCTCGATATCGACGCGGTGTGCTACCTTGGCGACGCAACGGAGGGATGCAACATCCACCATCTGCGGGAGATGGCGGACATGCAGGTACGCGAACTCGCGCGTGTCGACGCCCCTGTCTACTACGTCCTCGGCAACCATGAGTTCGACTACCACCGAAACGTGGATGGCCCCGGAAAGCTCACGATTCCGATGCGGGAACGAATCCTCCGTGAAAGCCAGTGGCACACAGCCGCCTCGATTGCCGACTGGTCGTTCTCCGCCGACTTTGGCGATTTGGCGCTCTTCTTCCTCACCGACCATGCCGACCCTGTCGAAGGACGCTGGTGCACCACGCACTGCTACCACCAGGACGTGCCACGCGAAATCCACACACCGCACAACCACGATGCCGACGCTGAAACGGTACGCGCACGCATGGCCGCGCTGGGCAAGCCGTTCTTCACATTCTCGCATTATTCTTTCCACGGCGGCAATCGCGACTTCGAAGGCGACCTTCAGGAAAAGTTGTTGCCGCTCCCTCCGGAGCATCTCGCGCACTTCTACGGCCACAGCCACATAGGCGACCACGTATGGGGACGCGAAAGTTTTCTACGGCAGATTTCGACGATAAACGAATCGGCCACAACGCAGTTTGACATCGCCTCGCTTGAAAGCCGGCGCGGCAACGCCATCCGCTCGGCTTTCGTCGAATGGTACGGCGGACGCGACTACGCCGTCTTCTTCCGCGACCATCTTCACGGCCGCTGGGAGAAGGCCCTGGCCGAATGCGACGGCGGCTGTGCGTCGCGCCTAAACGCGGTCAACTTCCGCTAGTTCGCGCGCGAGAATCAGTGCGGGCGTCCAAAGGAGGCGCGGAAGGCTGGTGGAGAGGTGCCAGGCCTCGTCCGCCGTCGAACAGGCGTAGGCGAGGCAAAAGAACGCCACTGAGAAGGCCGCGAAAAGGAGCGCCGCCATAAGTGGCCGTAAGTGGCGGCGAACTGAAGGAATCAGCGCGGCGACAACGGCGGCGGGATAGGCAAAGCCGTAGTCCCATGGCCGCAGGAAGGCGAGTTTCAGCGATTCGCCAAGCGCGCGGAGACCGCGCATGGGAGAAAGGCGCCATGGGGCTGAGTAGTCGTTGAGTGTGGCTCCTGCCATGCGGCATCCGGCATGCCAGGCGAGCGGAAGCGCTATTGCGCAGGCGAGGTCGCGCGCCCTTGCGCGCCGTGAGCCTTCGATGATTCGCCACGCCAACCAAGCGGCAATTAGAAAAAACAACCCTTCATTCTTGAACCATCCCGCCGCACCTAGCAGCAGCCAGCCGTAGCCGCGTCCGTCGCGAACGCGCTCCCATCCAACGAGCACGCCAAGCGCCATCAGGGGCTCGGGATAGAACTGGCCCGTCGTCATGAGGGCGACCGGCGTGAGGAAGAGCAAAACGAGCCAGAGACGCGCTCCGCCCTTTGTCCGTGACGCCAGAAACGCGGCGGCGACTGCGGCAAAAACGCATGGCGCAATCTGCGTCAGCCAATCGCCGCAGAATCCGGCCGCCCCGTAGCACCCGAAGGTGAGCGCGGCGCATCCAGGCGGATAGGCGGGCTCAAGAAGTCGCCAGGCTGCATCGGAAAAGAAGCCGATTGGAATGCCGCCTGAAAGGAACCAGAGCTTGGCCCTTCCACCCGTGATGGCGAGTCCGTACGGCGTCACGAATGGATGCGCCCGTGCGATAAGCCCCGTCGCGCCCAGAACGAGTGCGCCGATGAGAAGCGGCACGGAGTACTCCCCCCTGCCCCTTAGGGGTATCCCCCCTCTCGGAGGGGGGAGAAAAAGACTGAAAAAGCCTCCCTTGTGGCACACTTGCCCCCTCCGAGAGGGGGCTGTCGGCGAAGCCGACTGGGGGAGTAATCCGTAGACCACCGTTACCGAAAGTGCGGCCGCAAGCCAGACTGAAATGGACGATGTGATGCCGCAGAGAACCAGCATGAAGAGGAGGAGGGAGAAGAGCGTTGTCGCCGCAAAAACGCCCGTCGCGCCCGTCGCAATTCCACCGGCTAGACAGACGCCCAGAAGCGGCAGCAAACCTGCCGCTTCGGCAGTTGGACGGTTGGACAGTTTGACGGTTTGACGGTTGGGGGCGGAATGCCGGAGCGCGGACGGCTCGTCCGCCCCGCGTTGCATTTGAAGATGCGTGGAATCATTGGAGGCAACCCATTCGTCAACGGCCTCAAAGTAGGCGGACGAGCCGTCCGCGCTCCGGCAATTGCCGTTAGGACTTGCGACTTGCGACTTGCGACTTGCGGCTTGAATCCAAAGTCGGCGCCCCGCCACCGCACCAGCTTCTCGATAGCGCCTCGTCGCCGCGATGGCCGCATTCACATCTTCGTCGAAATACGGCGTAAGGACAGCCTGCGCCGTTCCCCATTCCCCGTTCCCCGTTCCCCATCGCACGGGCGCAGGCATCGTCACCCAAGCCGCCGCCTGGCACAAGGCCCGCTCCACGCTCGCCTCGCGCGCATCGCCCGAAGAGATGAAGAAAACTTCGTCGCCAGGGGCGACATGTCCCGCGAGAAGTCGGCAAAGGGCGGTTTCAAAGGTATAATTCGAATCGCGGGACAGTGCGAAAAGGGATGGACGCGGATTCATGCCGATATGGAAGTCGAGGCGAAATATGCGCCTCAGTTCCGGCACATTCAAAAGAAGCGTCGCGACGACCAGGAGCGCAAATGGTATTTTACGCCCTCTTGATCTCCAAAACCCCGAATCTCCCAGTAGCGAAAGCAATTCTCTTCCTCTTCCCTGCCCGCCGCTGGGCGTTCGCGTCTCAGAAGTAGCCGCCCTTGGCGATGATTTCGGAGATGGTGTCTCCTTGGTGGACCCAGGAGAAGATGTCGATTTCGTTCTTCTCGATTCCCTCGGCGCGGAGGAGTACGTCGTAGGCGATTTCGCGCGGGATGCAGAGGACGCCGTCGATGTCGCCGAAGATGATGTCGCCGGGGCGGACCGTCACCTTGCCGATGCGCACCGGCACCTGGTAGTGGGTGATCATGCAGCGGCCGAGCGAGCCGTTGGAGGTGCGGTACTTGTAGAAGATCGGAAAGTTCTGCTCGAGAATCTGCTTGGTGTCGCGAATGCCGCCGGCGATGACTGCGCCGCGGATGCCCTTGGTCTTGGCCGTGGCGGTCATGACGCCGCCCCAGAGCGACGCCTCGACATCCTCGGAGGTATCCCAGACGACGACGCCATCGGGCTTGAAGTCATCGAGCATTTGCGCGCGGAAGGTCATCTCACCCTCGATCATGACGTTCGGGGCGGACTTGACCGTGAAGGCCTCGCCGCAGAGAGTCATCTCGTCGCGGAGCGGCATGATGTCGCTCGGGAGGTTCTGGTTGAGAAGGCAGAGTTCGCGCATGACGTCGTTGATGCAGCCAGTGTAGAGGCGCTCGTAGCGCTCGCACAGCTCCTTCACGGGAATCGGGAACGTGTTGGTGGGAATGTGCTGACGGACCTTGATGAGCTTGTCGAGCTTCATGAGTCCGGCTTCCTGCGCCTTCTGGCGCATGTCTGCTAGTGATGGCATGGTTCCTCAGTTGTTAGTGGCTAGTGGTCAGTGGCTAGTGGCTAGTTACACAACCAAACGAACAAACGAACAAACGATTAAACGGTTAAACGGTTAAACGGTCCAACGGTTCAACGGCCGATCGCGTCAGCGAGCGGCTCGAGCGCTGGACAAACCAGTTCCTCGACCTTGCCTTCGTCGGTGGCGCAGGCGTAGTCGGGGTCGATGGGGAGCTTGCAGACCACGGGGATGCCGTGGCGCTTGGCGAGTTCGTCGGCATGGCTTTCGCCGAAGATGGCGTGCTTCTCGCCGCACTTCGGGCACTGGAAGTAGCTCATGTTCTCGACGAGGCCGATGACGGGGATCTTCATCATCGCGGCCATGTTCGCGGCCTTCTCGACGATCATTCCAACCAGCTCCTGCGGCGAGGCGACGATGATCACGCCGTCCACCGGCAGCGACTGGAAGACCGTGAGGGGCACGTCGCCCGTGCCCGGGGGCATGTCGACGAACATGACGTCGATGTCGCCCCAGACCACGTCGGTCCAGAATTGCTTGACGCACCCGGCGATGACGGGGCCGCGCCAGACGACCGGATCGGTCTGGTTTTCGAGGAGGAGGTTGAGCGACATGATTTTGATGCCGCCTTCGGACTGCGCCGGGATAAGGCCGTCCTCGCTGCCCTGGATTTTGTCCGTGACGCCAAAGGCCTTGGGAATGGAGGGGCCGGTGATGTCCGCGTCGAGCACGGCGGTCTTCAGACCCTTGCCGTTGGCGAGGCAGGCGAGGAGGGAGGTGACGAGGCTCTTGCCGACGCCGCCCTTGCCGCTCGCGACGGCGATGACCTTCTTCACGCTGGACTTGGGATTCAGCGTGGCGCGCAGATCCTGCGGGGCGGTGCGCTCGGAGCAGTTCTGCCCGCACGTCTCGCAGTTATGGGTGCATTCTTCGCTCATGATGTTTCGTCGTTGAACCGTTGAACTCTTCAACTTTTCAACCCTTCAACCCTTCAACCCTACTTAATCTGCTTGGCCTTGGCCATGGAGCGGGCTTCGACGGACTGGATTTCGGCAAAGCCCTGGCTGGAGACGGGGTTGAGCCCCTTCTGCGCGTCCTCCATCGAGGCGTTCTCCTCGAAGTAGAGCGAGGCCTTCACGCCGGTGAGCGACTGGAAGAGGATGTTGCCCTTGTAGAGGCCGACCTTGACGGTGCCCGTGGCGAGCTCGGCGTAGGTGTCGACCGCGGCGAAGGCGGCCTGCGTGGCGAGGTCGAAGTAGCGGCCGTCGTAGACCTGGTTGGCAATGAACTTCGAGAGGTAGGCGAACATGTCCGTCGCGCGGCGGTCGAGGATCGCCTGATAGATGTAGCGAAGAGACTTGCCGAGGAGCTCCATGCCGGGGGCCTCGTAGACGCCGCGGCTCTTCGTGCCGATGATGCGGTTCTCAAGGGCGTGGGAGAGGCCGAGGCCGTTGCGTCCGCCGATTTCGTTCGCGGCGACGATGAGGTCGAAGGGCTCCATCTTCTTGCCGTTGAGGGCAACGGCGCGGCCCTTTTCAAACTTGATCGTGACGCTCTCGATCTTGTCGGGGGCGCCCATGGGCCAGTTGCCCATCGTCGTCTGGACGATCGTCATCGGCGTCTGCATGCTCTCGAGGTCCTCAGCCTCGTGGGAGAGGCCGGCGATGTTGCAGTCGGTCGAGTAGCGCTTCGCGCCGCCGGGGAAGGCGACGATGC
>JAEEGG010025941.1_pt1 | contig 11234 bp, 10 predicted proteins | sample 9134161 | NCBI WGS metagenome assembly JAEEGG01 (sample SAMN16246543, study PRJNA631951) | gut metagenome | biome: gut microbiome; feature: rumen; material: CR-attached | host: Bos | place: Iran: Karaj | collected 2018-10
TACAATATAAATAAAGGTTTACTATGAAGCGACGAATTGTCATAACCGGTTTGGGAACCGTCAATCCGCTGGGGAACACCGTGGAGGCCACATGGCAGGCCGTCCGCGAGGGACGCAGCGGCATTGGACCCGTGACCAAATTCGACCCGACCGATATCGACTCCAAGGTCGCCGGCGAAGTCAAGGATTTCAAGGCCGACGAGTGGATTGATCCCAAGAACGCCCGCAAGATGGCGCTCTTCTCGCAGTATGCCGTCGCAGCCTCCGTGCAGGCGGCGCGCGATGCCGGACTCGAGGGCAAAATCGATGCCGAGCGCACCGGCGTCGTCATAGGGAACGGCGTCGGCGGCTATGAGATTCTCTACGAGTCCATGCGCCGTTTCATCGAGCGCGGCCCGCGCCACGTCCTTCCCCTGACAGTTCCCGAGATCATCAACAACGAGGCCCCGGCCAACGTCGCCAAGGAACTTGGAATAAAGGGCTTCGCGCTTACGGCCATGACGGCCTGCACTTCGGGCACTGACGCCATCGGCGCCGCGCTCGACCACATACGTTCCGGCAGATGCGACGTCTGCTTCGCAGGCGGCACCGAAGGCGCCCTGATTGGCTTCACCCTTACCGGCTTTACGATTATAAAGGCCCTCTGCACGAAGTACAATGACGCCCCCGAAAAGGCAAGCCGTCCATTCGACAAGGATCGCAGCGGGTTCGTCATGTCCGAAGGCGCGGCGGTGCTTGTCCTTGAAGAGCTTGAACACGCCAAGGCCCGCGGCGCGAAAATCTACGCGGAACTCGCCGGATACGGCCTTTCGTGCGACGCCTACCACCTCACGGCGCCAGACCCTTCGGGCGAGCAGGGGGCCCGCGCCATCCGCCTCGCGCTCGAGGACGCCGGACTGAAGCCCGAGGAGGTCCAGTACTACAACGCCCACGGCACCTCGACGCCTTTGAACGACCCGCTTGAGACGAAGATGCTCAAAATGGTCTTCGGCGACCACGCCTACAAGATGAAGGTCTCAAGCACGAAGAGCATGACCGGCCACCTCATCGCCGCTTCTGGCGCCTTGGAGGCGCTCTTCTGCACGCTCGCGATCCGCGATGGCTTCTATCCGCCCACAATCAACCTCGACAACCCCGACATCGAGGCCGGATGCGACCTCGACTACGTTCCCAACAAGGGCGTCGAAGGCGAAATCGAGGTTGCCCTCTCCGGCTCGCTCGGATTTGGTGGTCACAACGGCGTCATAGCCATCAGGAAGTACCGCGAATGATGGATCGTGACATCCAGAAGTACCTGCCGCACCGCCCGCCCTTCGTATTCGTCGACGAGTTCGAGACGGACGAAAAGGGCGAGACAACCGTCGGCAACCGCCTCTTCACAGAGAACGACTTCTTTTTCCAGGGCCACTTCCCCGGCATGCCGGTAGTCCCCGGCGTCATTCTTGTCGAATGCCTGGCGCAGTGCGGCGGCGCGGGAATCGTCAAGTCGGGACGAGTACCATCGAATAGCGACTTTTTCCTCGCCACCGTAAAGGAGGCGAAGTTCCACGCCAAGGTCGGCCTTGGCGACAGGCTCGACATGGAGATTGAAACGCTACGAATCGCCCGCAACCGCTTCATCGTGCAGCACGGCAAGGGCATGGTGAACGGCGAGCTCGCCGTAGAGGCGTCATGGGTCTGCGCCGTTGTCCCCAAGGACCAGAATCCGGAGGCTTGACGGCATGGCGAAGTTTGTCATTAAAAAAGGCGAACTGTCTCATCCCGAACCGGAGCCCCCCCAGCAGGCGGGGCCGCGCTTCGTCATCCACCGCAACGAGTCCGAAGCGCCGCAGCAAGCTCCCGCTGCCGCGCCGAGATTCGTCATACGCAAGGGCGAGGCCGCCCAATCGGCGCACATCACGCACCAGATTCGCATTGGAAAGGCCGCCGTCGGCTCCTACCCAAATGTCCGCGACACCGTCGAGGGCGGACGCTACCGCATCGACGAGGTAATTGGCGAAGGAGGCTCCGGACGCGTCTGCCGGGCCTACGACCTTCTGCTCGACATGGTTGTGGCAATCAAGTTCCTCAACCCAGAGCTTGTCCGCGACGAAGAATCGATCGCCGCGCTCAAATCAGAGACCCGCATATGCCTCCAGCTGGTCCACAAGCACATAGTCCGCATCTACAACCTTGAGAAACGCGGCGCGAACTTCATGCTCATCATGGAGTACCTGAAGGGGTCGACCCTCTTCTCGCTCCTGCAACAGTATCCCGAGGGCCTGCCACTTGACTTTGTCGCGCAAATAGTCGCCGTCGCCACCGACGCGCTCGGTTACGCGCACGCGCACGGGGTTCTCCACAAGGATATCACACCAGGCAACTTGTTCCTGACGGACGACGACGTCCTCAAGATCATCGACTTCGGCATCGCCTCCACCGTCGGCGCACAGAACAAGGACACGGATACGGTTATCGGCACCCCGGTTTACATGAGCCCCGAGCAATTGCGGGGGGAGATTCTTGACTGCCGCACCGACATCTATTCCCTCGGCGTGCTCGTGCACCAGCTTCTCACCGGTCGCACCGTCAACGCCCCCGACGCAACAGTGCAGGACATGGCATACCACCCGCGGCCGCCAATCACGGACCTCCCCCAGAAGCTGGCGGACGTCATCGCCGTTGCCACGTCCTTCTCCCCGGCAGACCGCTGGGAGTCGATGGAGCGGTTCGGCGCGGCCTTCGCGGCCGCCGCCGCGGAAGCTGGCGCCGAACCGAGATAACAGATAATAGATAACAGATATTTGCCTGAGTTCTGGAACCTTTTCGCGAAGAACCCGAAACTCTAAACCCGAAACCCGAAACCAAGAACTGAGAACTAGGAACTGAGAACCAGGAACTTGAAATGAAGAAGACCGATCTTCTCGCCGCGCTGGCGGACAAAATGGCGATCGACACCTTTGAGGACGTCTCCAACAACGGACTTCAGGTCGATTCGAGACGGACTGAGATTGGAAAGGTCGTCACGGGCGTCGACGCCACGTTGCCGCTTTTCAAGGCCGCGGCCGAATCCGGCGCCGACCTCGTCATCTGCCACCACGGCATCAGCTGGGGCGACTCGCTCAAGCGCCTTGCCGGACTCAACTTCGATCTCGTCAAGTTCCTCATGGACCACGATCTCGCGCTTTGGGCCTGCCATCTTCCGCTCGACGCCCACCCCGAACTGGGTAACAACGCCGGCATCTGCGCAGCCCTCGGTCTTGTCGAACGCAAGCCTTTTGGCGAATACCACGGCAACACCATCGGCTTTTCCGGGAGGCTTTCGTCGCCCCTGTCTCGCGATGCATTCGCCAATCTTGTCCGTGACAAAATAGGCGGCAATCTCCATACGGCTTTGTTCGGCAAGGAGACGATTGAAACAGTCGGGGTGATTTCCGGCGGCGCGGCCAACATGGCCGGTCAGGCGGCGGACGCGGGCTTCGACGCCTACGTCGACGGTGAAATGGACCTTGGCTCCTACAACCTCTGCCTCCAGCGCGGACTCAACATGTTCGCACCCGGGCACTACGCCACGGAACGCTTTGGCGTTCGCGCCCTGGGCGGCTGGATCGAGCGCACCTTCGGCATCGAGCACCAGTTCGTAGACTTTGACCTTCCATGGTAGGGACGTTTCCCCGAAACGTCCGCATTGTAATCTACATTGGAGCCGACACGGCCCGCAGTCACTTCATCTGCGCTGCGACTGCGGCGCAAATGGCTTCCAGATCGGCGAGACGGCCGCGGCCGGAGGTGCCGCAGGCGAGTTCTCCTTCGTCGGGCGAGACGATGGTCGCGCCGCGCGAGGCGAGAGTGGCGAGATTGGCCTGTGTGGCGGGATTCGCGAACATGGCGTCGTTCATCGCGGGGGCGATGACGAGCCTTGGCCCGAAGGCTAGGGCGGCTGCGGTCAGGGTGTCGTCCGCAAGGCCGTTCGCGAGCTTGGCGATAACGTTCGCGGTGCATGGCGCCACAACGAATGCGTCGGCCCATGTGGCGAGGTCTATGTGTTCCGGTTTCCAGTCGGCCACTGGTTCGAACATGTCCGTGACGACCTTGTTGCGGGAAAGCGTCTGGAACGTCAGCGGCGTCACGAACTTCGTGGCGCCCTCCGTCATGACGACGCGGACACTCCACTCCCTCTTCACCATTAGCCGCACAAGCTCCGCAGCCTTATAGGCTGAAATGGATCCAGTAACTCCCAATACCACATTAGGCATAATCTTCGTCCTCTCCCTATTCTTCCTCTCTCCAAAATCGCAAGTCCTTGCAACGCAATATCTATTATCTGTTATCTATTATCTGTTATCTGTTATCTGCCCCGCCGCAGGCGGCTCCTCCGTATTTTCAGGACCTATGACGCCATTTACGAACTCGACAACGGCCTTGAGTTCCTTGTAGGCTATTTCAAGGTCGTCGTTGACGATCTTGAAGCGGTATTCCCCGGCGCGGGCGATTTCGCCGGAGGCGTTCTTCATGCGCTTCTCGATTGTCTCGGGGCTGTCTTCGCCGCGGTTGACGAGGCGGCGGCGCAGCTCCTCAAGTGACGGAGGAAGGATGAAAATGTCCGTGAAGCCTTCGCGGATGGGGTCGTCCGCCGGAAGCGAGGCGAGGCGGGCGCGGACCTGCGCGGCGCCGGCGACGTCGATGTCGAGAAGTATAGAGAGGTTGTGGGCGAAGGCGTCGCGAATCGGCTGGATGAGGGTGCCGTAGCTGTTGCCGTGTACCGTGGCGTGCTCGAGGAATGCGTCCTCGGCGACGAGCTCGTCGAAGCGCTCCTGGGTCAGGAAGTGGTAGTCCACGCCGTCCTCTTCCTCGCCGCGCGGCTCGCGCGTCGTGCATGAGACGGAGTAGACGAGCTCCGGATAGTCCTGGAGCAGTCTGTCGCAAAGAGTTGATTTGCCTGCGCCCGACGGGGCGGAGACCAGTATGAGTAGTGGCTTCATGGTTGAAAATAATTATACAACTTTTCTCGGCTTCGAACGGAGCATATTCGGGCACAAGATAATGAAAACCTTTGATTTCGTGTCCGGATTTGGCGATAATAGAAGTGTAATTTCGGAGAGGGCGTTTATGCTTGTCGTACAGAAAACAGCGGATAACTCCGCTGCAATTGAGGGGTTGCCACCCGGAAAGAACTTCTCAAAAATGGCTGGAATCACCAACTTGCCCATCCAGTTGGCCTATCTGTATCTTTCTGTGCCCATGTTTTGTTTTTTTTCCGGATGGCTGAGGATTCCTGTGGCGCTGGGCATGGAACTGGTTCTTGCCCTCGGTCTTTTCTTTGCGCTCAGGAGCGCTCCCAAAATGGAAGTGTCGCCATTCACGCGAGGCCATATTCCGCAGTTGTTATTGCTGTTGCTCCTATCGGTGGTGTGGGTCTACCTTTCAGGCATCGGAAAATACGCCTTCCAGAACGAAGATCACATGTTCCGAAACGCGATATTTGAAAAACTTGTGGAAAATGACTGGCCAGTGATCATTCAGGACGGGAAACCGTATTTCCAGAAACCCATTGCGTTGGTTTACTACTTCGCGCTTTGGCTACCTGCCGCTTGTTTAGGTAAGGCCTGGGGCATGGACGCCGCGTATTTCTTCCTTTTCTGCTGGTGCGTCTTGGGCGTATTCCTTGTGATGATTCTCTTGGAAGGGCTGATGAAAAAGATTTCCCCGTGGTTAGTTATGGCTTTCATATTCTTCAGTGGTCTTGACGTTGTAGGGTATTTAATTCGAGACTGCTTTCTTCATAATTCCCCGGTGCATCTGTTGTTCGCTGTCGACCATATTGAACACTGGGCACCGGGTTTTCAGATGTCATCCATGTCAACACAACTGTTCTGGGTGTTCAATCAGGCCATACCGGCATGGTTAATCACGCTTCTTCTCCTTCTTCAAAAGGATAACCGCTCAATCATCTGGATATACTCCTTCGGCTTTTTGAGCTGCACCCTGCCGTCCATCGGACTTATCCCCATAGTCGCCTACATCGGGATAAGACGGATGGCCGAGGTTTATGACACGGGAAAAACGTTTAAGAGGAATGCTCTTTCGATTCTGCATGAGGCGTTCACCTTTCAAAATGCCATCTGCGGACTTCTTGTCGCAGCGGTGTCATATCTGTTCCTAAAAACAAATGCCGCCAGTAGAGGCGGTTTCCACATGACGGACATGACTGGACATGTAGCATTTTACCTTCTTACGGTACTGCTAGAGTTCCTCGTTTATTACATGGCCATCTACTCTAGGAAGAGGCACGATCCCCTCTATTGGCTTTCCCTCGCCATACTGTTTGTGGTGCCCGCCATTTCTCTGGGTAGTTTCATGGATTTTTGCATGCGGGCGTCTATTCCGGCCTTGGTGGTTCTTTTCGTGTTGACCATCGGCGCTTTGGACGAATACCATGAAGCCAAAGATTTAAAGCATGCGTTTGCACTGGTTGTGTTTTTGGCGTTGGGTGCGGTTACGCCTTTTCATGAGATCGCCCGATCCATCAAAACCACCATTGAGCATGGCAAGGATCCAGAGGTTCGCATTGTTGCCAAAGAACTGGATATTCTTGGTCATAAGGCCAGAAACAACTTTTTCGGTGAGTATGAAGATTCCTTTTTCTTCAAATACTTAGCCCGAGAATCCCGCGTGACGGGGCCGAAATAGGAGCACGCGCGAATATATTGCGAAGATGACGATTAGACGCCTACTCGAAATTCTGGACCTGTTCGCGGATGATTTCGAGGATGGACTTGAACTCGACTACGGTGCGGGCGATTTCGGCGTCGGAGCACTTGGAGCCGGTCGTGTTGATCTCGCGCAGAAGCTCCTGGCAGAGGAAGTCAAGCTGGCGTCCGCAAGGTTCGTCGCCCTTCATGATGCGCGTGGCCTGCTCCAAATGGCTGCCGAGCCGGGTCAGCTCCTCGGTGACGTCGGTGCGGTCGGCGAAGAGGACCAGTTCCCGCGCTAGGATTTCGGGGTCGGCCTGGACACCGCCGGCGAGCTTCTTCAGGCGCTCGGCGAGCTTGTCGCGGTATTCGATTGGCGACAGTTTCGCGCGCTTCACAAGTTCGGTGCGGAGCTTGCGGAGGTGCGCGAGACGGGCCGCCACGTCCTTCGCCAGCGTCTTGCCCTCGCGGACGCGCATGGCGACAAGCTGCCTTGCGGCGGCTTCGACGGCCTTGGATACGACGGGCCAGAGAACCTCGGAGTCGGCTTCAGGCGCGTTGAAGACGAGGACGTCGGGCAGCTGGAAGAGGTCGCGAGCCGCGAGGTCATCGCGGAGGCCGAGCTTTTGGGCGGCTTCGCGTATGGCGGCGACCTGCGCCTGGGCGAGGTCCAGGTTCACCGTAAGCCCGCCTGTCGACTTGGCAAAGGCGATGGTGACGGTTCCCTTGATTTGTCCGCGACGGATGAACTGGTGAAGGAGCGTCTCTATGCGCGACTCAAGTGCCGAGAGTTCCTTCGGGAGCGAAAGATGGCAGTCGAACTGCTTGCGGTTCACGGTGCTCAACTCGGCGACCGCGGTTATTTGGCCGTCGGAGGCCTCGCCACGCCCAAAGCCCGTCATGCTTACAGTGCTCATTCGTCTTCCCCTTCGTCATCTTCTGTCGCCGCGCCGCCGGACTTGAGCGTCCCGCGCGCGAGGGCCTGAAGATATGCGTCGATGAAATTGCCGATGTCGCCATCGAGGACGGCGCTTACGTTGGATGTCTGCTCGCCGGTCCGCACGTCCTTCACAAGCGTGTATGGCTGGAGGACGTAGGAGCGGATCTGGCTTCCCCAGGCGATTTCGCCCTTCGCGCCGTAGAAGCGTTCGAGGTCTTTGCGCTTCTTGTCCTGCTCGTACTCGTAGAGCTTGGCCTTGAGCATGCTCATGGCCCGCGCGCGGTTCTTGTGCTGCGAGCGTTCCGACTGGCAGGCCACGACGATGCCCGTCGGAATGTGCGTGAGGCGTATGGCCGAGTCGGTCTTGTTGATGTGCTGGCCGCCGGCGCCGCCGCTGCGGTAGGTGTCGACGCGGAGGTCCTCCTCTTTGACCTCGACGTCGATGTCGTCGTCCAGCTCGGCGATGACGTCAAGCGCGGCGAAGGAGGTGTGGCGTCGCTTGTTGGCGTCGAAGGGGCTGATGCGCACGAGACGGTGGACGCCGCGCTCGGCCTTCATGCGGCCGTAGGCGTACGGGCCGGCGACGCGGAAGGTGACGCTCTTGATTCCGGCTTCGTCGCCTGGGAGAAGGTCCATGACCTCGCATTCGTATCCGCTCTTCTCGCAATAGCGCTGGTACATGCGGAACAGCATGTCGGCCCAGTCGCAGGCCTCCGTGCCGCCGGCGCCGGGATGGAGCGTCAGGAAGGCGTTGCAGGCGTCCATGCGGCCGCTAAGCAGCGACTGCATGCGCAGGGAGGCCGCGACCTTCTCGCCCTCGGAGACAATGTCGGAGAACTCTCCTTCGGCGGCTTCGCGCTGCGCGGGGTCATCCTCGAGTTCGGCCATCTCCTGCATGACCTTGGCGTCTTCCACAATCTGGGAAAGCTGGTCGAATGGCTTGACGAAGGCGCGCTCCGCCGTCGTCTGGTCGATTATCTTCTTTGCGCGGGCCTGGTCGAGCCAGAAATCCGGCTCGGCGGCGGCGGCCTCTAGCTGCTGCAGCTTCTGACGTCGCGTTTCGACGTCAAAGATAGCCTCGCATTTCTGCCAGTCCTTCGCACAACTGGCGGAAACGCACGGCGATTTCCTCGTAGTCAGGTGTCACACGGGTTTCCCTTCTGCTACCGCTTCAACGGCGGCGTCTGCCGTCTGCGGCGATGCTACATTCATTTTCCGCCCGGCGGAACAAGCTGGAACGAAAGGTCGCAGGTCTCGCCGGGGTTGTGGAGGACGGCGCCAATCAGGACGCGCAGCTTCGCACTGGACGGGATTTCGAACACGGCGGACTTAGAACCAAGGGGCCAGAAAAGGGAAAAGCGGTTCCCATTCGATGCGTCGCGAACGATTCTCACAATGTCTTCGGTCTTGCAGACCTGAACGGAAAGGGACTTGATTCGTACGCCGTTCGCAAGAACGGCAAGTTCCAGCTGGGGGCCTCTGTCCGCGCCGCTGGAAAGTGTCCGGGACTTAACGCGGATGTCAGTTGCCAGGTCGTCGGCGCTTGCCACATCCCAGATGAAGGCGCGTCCGTTCCACGAGCAAAGGACATCTCCAACCTGCGCGGCAGCGACCGTGCATCGGCCGGAGAGGGTGCAGACGGCCTTTTCGGCATTGTAGTCGGCCTTCAACTCGTTGGGCACGTCCGGGGCGAGGTATCGCGGAAGGTCACGGGAGAAGGGGTAGGTGCCGAGAAGCTGCCATTTCGTCGCAGAGGGCTGCGTTTTTTTGCCATTGTCGCGTCGGGGCTGTTGCGACACGGGCGGAGGCGTGGCAGGAGTGGGCATGGATGCAACAGGGCCAAGAAGCTCCGCGATGTCTCCGGATTCAAGGATCTTCGCGACACGGTCACTTTCGTTGCGGACGGCTATGGCTTCATCGATTTTTCCAGCCTTGGTCAAGGCAGTCTGCAAGGACTTTATTTGGGAGCGGTACTTGTCGCCGCGCTCGGAAATGTTGTTCTTCAAGGTCGCGGCCGCTTCGGCAAAACGGGACACGTACTGCCTTTGGAGATTGCCCAGTTCGGCCGGTTTCTGCACGATGACGTCCGCGGTCATCTCCGGCACGGCCTCAAAGGGGTCGGCCTCTTCGGTCTTCGCCTTGCGGTAGCGTTCGATTTCCTTTTTCACCGCCAAGAGCCCGTCGAGGTCGCCCGCCTCCTGAAATTTCGCCTGCAGGGTCTCCAGGTCGCGCATGTATTTCGCCGGGATGCGGTTGGTTTCGGCTGCGTAGTCCGCACGAAACCGCGCGACGTCTTTGGCGAACTCGCGGCCGTAATTCGTAACGGCGGCAGGCAACTGGCCATGGGCAGGCAATGATGCCACGCACAGGGCCAGAGTCGCCATTAGGACAAACAACCCGTTCCTTTTCAAAGCAAATTCCTCTATTAAGGTAAAGTCTGACAACGGCCAAAAAACCGCATTAGAATTGTACCGAAAAAAGGGGGCTTAAGACAAGCACAAACTAATCAGTTCGCGGCGGGTGCGGCGGTAGAGCGGGACATCCGGGGTATAGTCCGCGAATCCGCGGACTATTGCGCGGATGAGCGGTTCGACGCGCGCCGGATCTTTTCGGCGGAGACGCTCGAAAAGGTCGCGGTCCTCGAAACCCTGTCGCATCGCCTCCAGACGGGCGCTTGGCCATGGGCCGTCGAGGCCCGGGTAGACAATGTGCGTGTCACCGGCTGGCAGGGAATTCGTGCCGCCTCCCCAGTTGGGGATGACATTTTGCTTGAAGGGATCCTGCCCCTTTGCGCAGTAGTTGAGTCCCCAGTGGAGGAACCCGTCGAGGTTGTAGAGGGCGCCGCCCCAGCCGAGGTAGAGCGGGCGCAGAAGCTCGTTGTCGAGCAGGCGGTTCATGAACTTGCCGCCCGGACAGCAGCAGGTGTAATACCAGACATGGTCGCCGCGCGCCTTGGCGGCGTTGAACTTGTCCTTTGCAGACTCGTAGTGGCTGACCAGCGGACACCAGGCGTCGACTGCCCCGGCCATGTCGGGGTCCTGTGTGGCGTCCATGATCGGCACGCCTGGCATGTAGCGCCTGACCATGCCGGTGAAAATCCGGTAATCAATGGCGTTTGCCGGAATCGGCTCGTCGGCGACATGCTGCACCCAGCGGTCACCCCACCCGTTCCGCCGGATGGCGTCCATCAGCTGGCGTCCCATCGACGCGACGACTTCGCCGCCGGCAGCCGAAGTCGCCAATTCCTTCACCACGGAGGTCGAGAAGGTCGGGCAAGTCCATTCCCCTGTTGTTCGGGCGCCGAAGTGGCCGCCCTCGATGTAGTGGAGTCCCGCGTCCGTGAAAATTCGGACCAGACGCTCAAGGCGCTCCGTGTCAAGGACCGGCTTGCCGTCCTTGGCCGAGAATAGGACGGACAGCGGCAGGAGGAACATGTTCTGCCGACCATAGGCCATAAGACGCGCGTAGCGCCCGACCATTTCGAAGTACGCCTCGCTCCATTGTTCGATTCCGTGTCGCTCGGCGATTGCCGAAAATGAAATCCAATTGGTGTACGGGAAACTGTCGCGGCCGACCGGCGGCAAACCGACGGCAAAGACGTGCACGACGAATGTCAGCTGCGC
>JAEEGG010025943.1_pt1 | contig 11232 bp, 7 predicted proteins | sample 9134161 | NCBI WGS metagenome assembly JAEEGG01 (sample SAMN16246543, study PRJNA631951) | gut metagenome | biome: gut microbiome; feature: rumen; material: CR-attached | host: Bos | place: Iran: Karaj | collected 2018-10
ACCACCGGTAACTAAGCAACGCATAGGGACCTCTCTTTAATTACTCGTCGGAGTCTCGCTCCAGTTCTGCGGCGGAATTGCCATGCAACGCCACCAGGCGCACACCGTTCAGGGTCAGGTACGGGTCGTAGGTATCAATCACCTTGCTGTGCCCCATCACCATGCGACCCCAGCCACCCGTCGCAAACACGGGAACTTTCTTCTTGCCCATCTCGACCTTGATCTTTTCGACAAGCGTCTCGAGTTCAGCCATAAAGCCATATAAGAGACCCGCGCGGATGGCATCGTCGGTATTGTTCGCAATCACGTGTTCCGGCCATTCAATGCTCACCGGCAACAGGCGTGCCGCCTTCTCGGTCAAAACGTCGAGGCTCGCGCTAATGCCCGGAATAATTATACCGCCAGCGAAACCGCCGTCCTTCATCACGTCAAATGTCGTTGCCGTGCCCATGTCCACCACGATGGCATCCTTGTAGCCACGGTCGCGGAGCGCGATAATATTGCACAAGCGGTCGGCACCGAGCGACGCCGGGTTCGGGTAGGCAATCGGGCAACCGAGGCAGTTCTTGGAACTCACCACCTGCACCGGACGCTTGAGAAGCGTCTGCAAGGCCTTGATCCAAGGGCGTTCATGCGCAGGCACCACCGTCGAAAGGCCCACATGCGTAATTTCTTCCGGCTTGATTTTCGAAAAGCGCACAAGCCCGCCAATGCGGTTCATCACCTCGTCGCTCGTCGTTTCCTTGCGGGTCGTGAGCCTCCAGTGGTCCACCACCTTGTCGCCCTTAAAAATGCCCAAAACCGTGTGGGAGTTGCCCACATCCACAACGAAACTAAAAGTTTCGCGATTCGACTTCCGTACAGGTTTTTCCAAATTCTTCTTCATGTGTAAACAATGCTAAACTAACGCAAGCGGCCATCTCCTTTACAAAGAGGATAGCTCTATAGATGAAAAATAAAATTTTTTTGTCCGCTATCGGAGCACAACATAAGCTTTTGGGGGAATCTTTTCAAAAAATCCATTTTGCCTATGCAAAATCTAAAAATTCCATATCCAGTAGCCATTTATTTGTTCTTCCGAAGACGCTTCAACAGTTCCTGTAAATGTTGCAAATGTGCCATCTTTTCTGTCAACATTACCGAACTTCAGCAGATCTCCAACAACAATATCTGGCTGATGCTGTCTATGTCCTATAGCAACCAAATCAAGATTTCCGCCATCACCTCGACCATTAAAAAGAATCTCGCCGTTTAAATAATACGATCCGAGATAATTAGGAATATTCACATATAACACGATATGCTCAGATCTCGTTTTCAATTCCATATAACGTCCTGACGAATGGAAATAGCGGTCACTATCTATCCTGACTCTAGTTTTACTTCCTTCTGCGCGTTTCCGATCATTTAAATTATCGACACCCTTCACAAACACTTCTATGAAAGATTCATCTTTATCACGGACAACATCCCAACATTCCCTGCGCCATGCATTTGCCATTCTAGGAAAATCATTCGCAATGTCCCTATTGACAACGACCGAAAACTCATAATTTACTCTATAGTGCAACCCCGCTCGATCTAAAGGGATAAAATTATAAAAGCCCTTATCCTGCCTAAATTCAAGAACATCTGACGGATTTATAAAAAAAGCACCAAGGGCTTCAACACAGTTGTTAATTTGTCTAACCTTATCTGCAACTTGGTAATTTGTGGCAATTTTCCTTGATAAAACCTGATTCGAAACCTCAGAATATTTCTTTTCAAATGCAGGCAGTTCTACAGAATAAAAAATTTCGCATTTCGGATCAAGTTTGTCCGTCAATGAAATTGCCTTACAATGGTCGTTCATTTCTGAAATGTCACTGGACTGCCTTAAAAGATCCGCAACATTGGGATCATTAGGATTATCTTCGCCAAACGTCTCCAAATTAGATTTTAAAGCAGAAAATCTCTCCGACTTTTGAGAGTAATTGATGGAAGCGGATTGCATAGCACATCCCGTAAATAAGATGATTGCTAGTAAAAAGAGATGTTTGTTTTTTTTCATTTTAGTAATTCCAAATCCAAGATCCTTTCACTTGAACATTCGAAGGTCCCTCTATTGTCCCCTCAAACTTTGCGTAATACTCAGGCTTAATACTCTTATACATTGGGCAAGGCTCCGCTGTTCCAAAACATTCATTTCTTGTCCTAACGCATGGTTGTCCATAGCATAATTCTCTACTTTGAAGAATCATCGGTCGTCCGAACTTATCCTCACCAAATCCAATCAAACTCAGTTCGTTGCCTTGGCCTTCACCCTTAAACAATTCTTTTCCATTCAAGTAATATGTTCCAATAAGAGATGGCATATCTAGGAAAAAAGCGATATATTCATCATGGTCTACCCATGGTTGACCGCCAATACTTCCTAACCGAAGCGTCACATGACTTCCCTGTTTTCTTTTTTTGTCGTTAAGGATATCAACACCCTCAATAAAGATATCAAGAAAGGTTTTGTCAATATCGTGAACATCTTCCCAGCACTCATTTAACCATTGCCTTGCCATCTGGTTCAACTGATTTTCCGCATCACGATCTAATTCCACCAGGAATTCATAGTCAGCCTTAAATCTACGGCCTTTAGCATCTAGCGGAATAAAGTTATAAAAGCCCGTACTTTGATTGAATGCAAGCAAACCAGCCGGCGAGATATAGAAAGACCCCAAAGCGTCTACACATGCATTGACTTTTCCCACTCGGCCCTTAACATTTGAACTCACCGTCAAACGGCCCATCAAAATATCGCCAGACACCTGAGAGTATTTCTTTTCAAATTCAGGCAAAATAGTCGAATAAAAAAGCTCACATTGTCGATCCAGAGTGTCCGTTAGCGAGATTGTCCCACAACGAGTATTTGTTTCCATAATGTCGTTTGCCATTTCAGCAAGATCGGCGACATCTTGATTGTCGGGATTTGACTGGCTCAAATAGTCAAGTTCAGCCTTAAGCGAAGAAAACCGGGACGACTTTTTGGAGTAATCCATAGAAGCAATCTGCAACGCGCATCCCCACAGCAAAACCAAAGAGATAAACAAAAAAAATCTTTTTGCTTTCATCAATGTTCTCTCCCATTTAGCGAAACAAGGATATCAAATTCGCATCGAGATGTCGAGAGCCTTCACGCTGTGCGTAAGTGCGCCGACAGAGATGTAGTCGAGGCCAAGCGTCGCGATTTCCTTCGCGCGTTCGAGCGTCATGTTGCCGGAGCCTTCCACCAGGCACTTGTCGCCGCTTTCCTTGATAATCTTGAGGGCCTCGGCCATCATCTCGTTGCTCATGTTGTCGAGCATGATGACATCCACGCCCTTGTTGAGGAGAGCGCGCAGCTGATCAAAATTTTCGACTTCCATTTCGACCATCAGGTTCTGCGTGTTGTTCTTCTTCACGACTTCAAGCGCTTCGAGCACACCACCCGCCGCAGCGATGTGGTTGTCCTTCACAAGCACCATGTCAAAAAGGCCCATGCGGTGGTTGGAACCGCCACCCACGCGAACCGCATACTTCTGCAGAGTGCGAAAACCGGGAACCGTCTTGCGGGTATCGAGAACCTTGGTCTTGCCCGCCTTCAGGGCTTCCTGGAACGTGTGAGCGACCGTCGCCACACCAGAAAGCTGCTGGATAAAGTTCAAAAGCGTACGTTCGCCCGTCAAAAGCTCGTGCGTCGTGCCGTCCATTTCGGCAATCAGGTCACCCTTCTTGACCACGTCACCATCTTTCTTGTGGAGCGTGACCTCCACATTCGCCTTGAGTTCCTGGAACACGAGCTCAATCACCGGGAGACCCGCGAGCACGCCATCTTCCTTGGCAATCAGGCGGGCATGCTGCTTCTGGTCGGCAGGGATGGTCCATTCGCTCGTCACGTCGCCCGTGCGCACGTCTTCGGCAAGCGCCAAGCGGATCATCGTGAGGGCATCATTAACCGGGAAAATCGGAGTAGAATTGTCTCCGTACATTATTGCGCTCCTTTACCGGTCAACACAACGTAGACCGTCCGCACGAGAATCTGGAAATCCAAGAGCAGGCTCATATTCTCGTAGTAATACATGTCGTACTGCAGCTTAATCTGCACATCCTCGATGCTCGTGTCGTAGTGGTGACGCACCTGCGCCCAGCCCGTAAGGCCCGGCTTCATCTTGAGGCGGCTGATGTAGAACGGAATCTGTTCGCGAAGTTTGCTGATAAACACGGCACGTTCAGGGCGCGGGCCCACCATGCTCATGTCACCCTTCAATACACAAAGAATCTGCGGGAGCTCGTCTATACGGGTCTTGCGCAGGAACTTGCCCACCTTCGTGATGCGCGGGTCGTCCTTGGTAGCCCACTGGGCGCCAAACTTTTCGGCATCGGTACGCATGGTGCGGAACTTGTAGACCATAAACGGCTTGCCGTACAGGCCAATGCGTTCCTGCGAGTAGAAAATTGGACCGCGGTCCTCGAGCTTGATGGCAATAGCCGCAAGCAGGCAGACCGGCAGGGAGCATAGACCAAGGAACGCTCCAAACAGCACGTCGATAATGCGCTTCACCCGCACCTGCCAGGGCGGCATCGTAAACGCAAAAAGTTCCTGAAGTTCAAAGCCGTTCACGAGGTTTGCCTTGAACCGGCCGTTTACCACCGGGTAGAGTTCTGGCACAATATAGATATGCAGCTGCAGTTCACAAATCCATACGAGCACACGCATGATTTCTTGCGGGGAAGAACTGTCGTGCGCAATGACAATCCCAGTCACGCGATTCTTTTTCACAAGCGCCGGAAGATCGGCGTACTTGCCCAGAACCGGGAATCCAGCAAATTCACGTTCCAGCACCTGGAAGCGTTCATCGACAAAACCGACAACTCGCTGCCCGAGAGCAGGCGTATTCTTCAAGTCCTCGGCAATCTTTTTGCCCGCATCGGTCGCCCCGAGCACCAGAATGTTGTTCGCCCCGTAACCCAAGCGCAAAAGCCCGCGCAAGCAGAAATAGATGAACATGCGGAACCCGGCCACAAGCACCATCGCCATTCCTCCGTAGATAAAAATCCACGGGAAGCGGGAGCCATAAAGGTAGCCCTGGCTCAACGGTTGATTTGAAAAAATCTTACCCAGGAATTCCGTACCGAAGAGGCTCACAATGATGAGCACCACACCAACGACCACGGCACGCAGTACACGCAAAATCTGGTGGGTTCTCGAAAGGAGCAACCAGGAGCGGTAAAGACCAGCAAACGTAAAAAGGACAAGCCAAGCAACACCTAGCGTTACACCCATGTTCAAGTACTGGTCGAACGTCTTGGTGGGGTCAAACTTGTCAACGATCCAACCACTATGGAACTGCACCCAGAACGCACCGTAGAAACAAATCGATACGGCGGCGAAGTCCGAAAGGACAAGGAGGATGCGCTCCAATGTAGTTGCACGGAACATACGTCAATAAACTACAAAATTCAGGCTTCAGAAACTTCGCCTTAGGCGAGGAAACGGATAACCTGGCTCTTTTCGACGATTTCGGGCAGGGCGTCGATGGCGTCCACCGCCTTCGAGGCCTTGCAGTCCTGCGTCTTTTCGGTAATGACCACGATGGAGACCTTGCCCGGATCCTTCACGTTCTTCTGGATAATGGTTTCAATCGAAATCTTGTTTTCTGCCAGGATGCTCGTAATCTTCGCCAGCACGCCGCAAGCGTCGCGGGAAGTGAAGCGCAGGTAGTAGCGGGCCGAAGTTTCGGAGATGGGCACGAGCGTCGCGGAATTGTCGACGTTGAACCAGCCCATCGGGAGCGCCTTGCGGGAACCCTGGTCCACAGAGCGGGCCAAGGAAACGAGGTCGGCTACGACAGCGGATGCGGTCGGGAGGCGGCCAGCACCGGCGCCGGTCTGGACAGTTTCGCCCAGGTTGTCGCACTTGAGGTAAACCGCGTTGATCACGCCGTTCACGTTCGAAAGGAGGTTGTCGTTAGAGACAAAGCACGGATGCACACGGGCATCCACGCGGTCGCCGTCGCGGTGGTAAATGCCGAGGAGCTTCACGCAGCAGCCAAGTTCCTTGGCAAAAGCGATATCCTGGGCGGTAATCTTGGAAATGCCGGTCACGTGAATCTTCTCGAAGTCCACGCGCTTGCCGCTGCAGAGGCTAGCGAGCAGGGCCGTCTTGTGGGCGGAGTCGATGCCTTCGATATCGAAGGTCGGGTCGGCTTCAGCAAAGCCGAGCTTCTGGGCGTCCTTCAGAACCACGTCGAAGTCGAGGCCTTCGTCGGCCATGCGGCTGAGAATGTAGTTACAGGTGCCGTTGATGATGCAGCTCAGGTGTTCCACCGTAGAACCGAGCAGGCCTTCCTGCAGGCTACGGATAATGGGAATGCCACCGCCCACAGCCGCTTCAAACAGCACGTGCAGGCCGTTCTTGGCTGCAAGCGGGAAGATTTCGTGGCCGTACTTGGCCAAAAGCGCCTTGTTGGCAGTCACCACGTGTTTGCCGCTTTCGAGGGCAGCCAAAATCCACTTGCGCGGCATGTTGTAACCACCGGCGAGTTCCACGAGCACGTCGATATCGTTGCCGGCAATCATTTCGTCGGCGTTGGTCGAAACCTTGTAGCCCTTCGCCTTGTAGGGTGCGACTTCTTCTTCGGACTTCGCGCAGATGCAGGCGAGTTCGAGTTCAACACCGAGCTTTTCCTTGTACTCGGCAATCTTCTGTTCAAGAATCTGAATGACACCGCCACCGACGGTTCCAGTACCAATTAAGCCAATACGCAGCATATTGCGTCTCCATTTTTAAATTTTTTCGGAGACACAATATAGAATTTTACGCTAATAACCCACAGTCACCTTGCGGGTTCCATGCCCTATCCGGAGCACATAATTACCCGGAACAGGCACCGCCACGTTGAAATTCGCACTGTTTACAGCCCCGCGGAGCACCACGTTGCCCTGCATGTCGAACAGCACATACCTGTCGCCAACGCGGGCGCCCGCCACCTGCAGGTTGCGGTTTATAACGCTCACGCTGAACTGCGGCACCATAGCATACGCCGGCAAGGCATCCTTGCCACTGCTGGAACTGGACTTCGCGCTAGAAGACGACTTTGCAGAAGAACTGCTCTTTACGCTGCTGCTCGAAGGCGCTACGCTAGAAGAACTGCTAGACACGCTCGAAGAGGACTTCGCGGAACTGCTGCTCGACTTTGGAGGTTCCGTAGAAGAACTCGACGCCACGCTCGAAGAAGATGCCTCGCTGGAACTAGAAGCCACGGAACTGCTCGAAGGCGCTCTCTCAAAGGTCGCAACGAGATTAACATCTTCCTTGGCATCAAAGTAGCAGTAGGCCTTTGTTCCGCACAGGTTATCCCATTCCACAAATTGGTACCCCTCATTAGGCACAGCCTCTACATAAACCTTTTCTCCATAACTATAGTAGTTAAAAGCAGATGGGTTATACGTTGAGATGGACCACTCATTTCCAACCCTAACCCTGCCTGCATAACCGTTATTCGAAGTAACCTTAATACGGACGAAAATCTTGCTCCACTCTGCATAGAAGTTCAAGTCACCCGAATCTGTCGCTGCGATTTCGGTAACGGGTTCATCATCTGAAAAATCCGCCGTGGTGTACCAGCCATCAAACGTATAGCCTTCACGTTCGGGCACAGGCAAAGTAACAGTCTCTCCAGGCGTGTAGAAAATACATGTATACGAGCCTGCGGTATCCGCATGGAGTGTCGCGACATACCGTTCTTCCTTTTGGGCGAACACTGGGTAGTATTCTCCCTGCATCCAAGTTTCGCCATTGGCTCCACCCGCAATCACATTACCCGAAGAATCCTTCTGCACATAATCGTGCAAAAGTCTAGCGAGCGAACCATCTTCAAAACTGCTTGCCGCAACCGCTTGGGCTCCGTCGATTTCGACACCATCCGCAGCCAAATAGAAGGCATTTTCTACAGTCCATGCCTTAGCAGGCCAAGAGAATGTATATCCATCCGAAAAAGACCCCATATTGTAATTGTTCAGTATATAGGACTCCAACGGGCGATATTCTACGACATCTACCTTAGACGTCAAATAACTCACGCCACCATCATTCCCAACCAGGCCACCAAGCAAACCTTGACCCTCCCCGACCATGTCAAAAATGCTGTAGTTATTCACTATAAGAGCATTCCCAAGAAGATGCCCCACAAGAGACCCAGCCATTGTAACACTCGTCGAGAAACTCGACGGATTCGACCAATATGTCGTGTCGGGTTCTAGATTTGCAGAGCCCTTGCTAAAATTTTGTATCAGGGTCAGGTTATCATAACTGCTCCCCACAAGGCCACCTATATATGCGTAGCCTTTCGAATGCATCTTCCCTTCATAACCGCTGTTCTTGATTACGAGATTGCTCTGGGAATGCCCGACAAGCCCACCCCTGCCTCCAAGTTCAAGCAAATTACACAAGTTTCCAAAACAAAGATTCTTTACGACATCGATATTGCCCTTAAAATAGCAACTATCCATAATCAGCGGATTACCCACATATTCAACAATGCCACTGCCCACAGAATAAGAATCGACAATCGTCAGATTGCGGATAACAGAGGGCTTTCCGTCGGCCTTTGACAAAATACTGCCAATCATTCCGAAAGAGTCAAACATGTATAGGCCCGAAATACTATGCCCCTGGCCATCGAATGTTCCCCAAAATTTGGATATCTGCAACCAAGGCAAGAAATCACTCGCTCTTGACTTATCAAGGGTTCCATCACGTTTTAGGACATTCTTGTTTACCACGATATTTTTCGTAAGTTTGGCACATAAGTCAGAATGCGGGCCCACTCGATCAAGGCTATCCATTCCATTCATCATTTGAGCAAAGCCATATAGTTCTGCCACATCCGAAATCTCATAGCAATTGTCCGTAGCATCCAAAGCAGGTGTTTTAAGCTTGAACCACTTTGCATAGAAATCCTTATCGCCAGAATCCGTAATGCTCATAGAATCAATCCGGCTTCCCGTCAATTCGGCATTATCGTGCCACCCTTCAAGGAAATAGCCTTCTTTAAAGGCACTATTACCAGTTGGAAGATAACCTCTAAAGCCTTCCACATATTTGCAGGAAGTAGATTCTTCACCACGCCAAAACTCACAACGATTACTTAATACGGCATCATAATTGGTATACCAATCCTGACGAACATTTCCCCCATTCAGATGGAACGTTATTTTATAGATATCTTTCAATTTCGCCCAATATTCAAGATTACCCGACGTGCTAGGGGCAATAAGTGTATCAGGCTCTCCACTGAATTCCTTGTCCTTGAACCAGCCATAGAAAACCGTGTTTTCCTTGACAACCGTATCGGGCAAGCTATAAGTAAAACCAGATATGTAGCTATCGAAATAATCAGCAGTATCTCCAGTAAAAGTATGGAACGTTACTTTGTAGCGGTCCATCGTAGAATTCATGATTGTACCCAAGAAATTCGGGTAATCATCAGTCCCCACATTCTGCCCCCAAATGCGGTTCGATTCGTGCAGGGCATATGCCACCGCGCCGTTTTTTAGTTGAGATTCTGTCACATGCATGACGCCGTCTGCATCCATAAATTCCTTAGAATCCTGCTGGAAGGAATTCTTGACCGTAACAGAATCTTCACTTCTACCAAACAATCGTCCTTTACCCGCATTATAGACATTCTCTATAGTCAATGAGACATTCCTACCGACAGACCGAACCAAGTAGGAATATTCACCATCTTTTGCATAGTAAGCTGTGGACTGGCTAAAGCAGTTGACAATCTGAGCGTAGGAATTTACTTCGTCCGCCGTATCGGAATCAATCACTTCGACGGCAAAAACACCCATGTCCACGCCCGAATTGAAATTCTCCGCAAAGAACACGGAATTGATAATCCCCAAGTTCTTTATGACCGTCGGGGTCTCGGGGTTGGCGACCAGCACGCGGATAAAGCCCACATCCTGAGGATTAGTTTCTTGTAACACGTTCCGAAAAAGGCCTGAAATCGTGTGTCCGTCCCCGTTGAATGTACCCGCAAAAGTGTCTATCGGGTTCCATGGAACATAATCTTCAATATCTTCGTCTCTATTGACGACAATATCATCCGTAAGTTTACCACAAGCAGCAATGTTCTTAGTATTGCCGTCGGTTCCGTTCACTATTGCCACAAACCCGAAAAGTTCGGCAGCATTAGAGATTTCATAACAGCCACCCGACTGATTCGGCACCTGGGGGGTAATCGTGGCTGCATTTGCCGCAAAAGCGGCAAAAAAGACTGCCACAAAAACGAAAATAAAACGTTTCATAGAGCCTCCTCTATTTCCTCTTTGTCACCTAAAAGAAAAATATAACATAAAGAAATAACTATATTTTTTTACATGGAACAGGAAATATCCAATCCGGCGATAAGCGACATTCTTAACGAGCAAAGGCTCAAGAACATTGTCTATCCGGCACGTCTCTTCAGGACGCGCCTCAACGAGGAATTCCTGAGGGCGAACCGCACCCGCAGGCCCTTCCTGTTCATCAAGGTTTACTCGCACCAGTACGACTTCTTTGGCTGGGGCCGCCCCTCGCGCATCGTGGAAAAGACCTGGCGCATCAGCGTGCTCACCATGTTCTCGCACCTCCGCTTCATCGACGTGCTCGGATACCTGACCGACGAGAGCGGTATCGGGATTATCCTCCTGAATTCCGACATGAACACGCTGGAATCCATCCGCAAGGAAATCCTCCACAAGCTGAACGACGCGGGCCTTATCCAGGCTCTCCGCCACAAGCCCAAGAGCCCCATATTCCAGGCATACATCTACACTGGGCTCCAGGAAAAAGACAACCTGGAAATGGACGAAGCCCTCAAGAAGTTCAACAGCACCAACGGAAGCTTCTTCTCGCTCGAGCGCCTGAACCTCGACCATATCTGGCAGCACCCGCACAAGATTAAGTACCGGCACGCCATCAAGCGCCTTGTCGATGTCACCTGCTCGAGTCTTGCCCTGGTAGTCCTTTCCCCCATTCTCCTGTTCTGTGCCGCTGCAGTCAAGATTAGCGACCACAAGGGGCCGGTCATTTTCAAGCAGACCCGCGTGGGGCGAAACGGCAAGCTGTTTACCATGTACAAGTTCCGAAGCATGTACGTGGATGCAGAAGAGCGCAAAAAGGAACTGATGGCCCAGAACGAGACTGGCGGCAAGACGTTCAAGATGAAGAAC
>JAEEGG010025950.1_pt1 | contig 11230 bp, 8 predicted proteins | sample 9134161 | NCBI WGS metagenome assembly JAEEGG01 (sample SAMN16246543, study PRJNA631951) | gut metagenome | biome: gut microbiome; feature: rumen; material: CR-attached | host: Bos | place: Iran: Karaj | collected 2018-10
GGATCGATGTGGAAGCCGTACTTTTCGCTGATCTCCATGACCTTTCTGGCGATCTCCTCGCGGTCGAGCTTCTTCTCGTCGAGGCCCAGGACGATGTTTTCGGCCGCGGTGAATACGTCTACCAGCTTGAAATGCTGGTGGATCATTCCTATGCCGCACTCGAAGGCGTCCCTGGGGGAGCGTATGGTGACCGGCTTTCCGCCCACGAGTATCTCGCCCTCGTCGGGGTAGTAGATTCCCGCGAGCATGTTCATCAGAGTCGTCTTTCCCGAGCCGTTTTCGCCCAGGACGGACATGATCACGCCGCGGTCCACGTAGAGGTCGATCTTATCGTTCGCGACGACGCTGCCGAACCGCTTCGTGATGTTCTTCAGTTCCACTGCATGAACGGTCGTTTCCATGAAGTCTCCTTAACAGGGGAAAACCGGGAGGGGCAAAAAGCCCCTCCCGGAGAAAGGTGTCGGATTATTCGACGATGGTGATGCCGTCGATCGCGATCGCGAAGTACGGCGCGGACTGGAAGTAGGATTCCTTGAACTCGCCGTTGATGATGGCTTCGTTCGAATCGGGCACCCAGTCGCCGTCGGTGTCGAGCGCCCAGGCGTGGGTGAGGTGTTCGCCCTTTACGGTGAACTGGGAAACGTCGAAGACCTTGACGGAACCGTCGGCGATGCCCTTCTTGGCCTTTTCGACGGCTTCCTTCGTTCCGGCCGCGATGATCGCGTCGTTGTATTCGGTCAGGACGACTTCGCCGTTCGCGGTCGTTCCGCAGTAGTCGGGAGCGAGCGTGCCGCCGTTGTAGACGGTCTTGACGGAATCATAGAAGTACTTCGTCCAGTCGATGCGCGTCGAGACGAGGGAGGCGTTCGGCGCGACGGAGCGCATATCGTTGTTGTAGCCGGTGTGGAACACGCCCGCTTTTTCGGCTTCGACCGCGGCGTTCGTGTTGTCGGCGTGCTGGGAGATGAGGACGGCGCCGTCGGCGATCAGGGCCTTCGCGGCATCGCCTTCCGCGGTCGGGTCGGACCAGGAGTCGACGAACTTGACGAGCATCGTCGCGGACGGGCAGACCGAGCGGATGCCGAGGAAGTAGGCGGTGTAGCCCGAAACGACTTCGGCGTAGTTGAACGCGCCGACGTAGCCGACGATCGCCTTGTCAGCGGTGATCGTGCCTTTTTCGATGAGCTCGTTGAGCTTCATTCCGGCGACGACGCCCGCGAGGTAGCGGCCTTCGAAGATGTTGGCGAAGGCGTTCGAGGTGTTGTCGAGGCCGTCGTCGTAGAAGTTTTCATTCGTCATGCCGACGAACTGGACTTCGGGGTATTCCTTGACGAGATCTTCGATCGCGAAGGCATGGTCGTAGGAGTTGTTGAAGATGACCTTGCAGCCGTCGTCAACGAGTTCCTGGTTCGCGTCGACGACCGGCGCGCCGGAGATGCAGTTGTATTTGATGACCCATTCAACGTCGAGGCCGTCAGCCTTGAGTTTTTCCTGGGCGGCTTTCTGGCCGCGGAGGAAGTTGTAGGTGTAGCCCTGGTCGTTTTCGTCTCCGATGCAGACGAGGCCGACCTTGAGCGTTTCCTTCTCGGGGGTGTTGGTCTCGGGCGTGTTGTTTTCGGTGTTGTCGCCCGTGTTTGTCGGGGTGGCCGGCTTCGGCGTGCAGGCGGCGAGGCCGATGGCCATCACGAGCACGAGCAGAAGCGCAATCACTTTTTTCATGGCGTTTTCTCCTTTTCCTTTCGGACAGCGTTTTGGTGATTGGTTATCGATGAAAGGACGTTCCTCCGTGTCCTGTCATGTCGTTGTCGGGCGGGGCTTTTCCGTTCCTAGCGGAAGATGATCTCGCCGGTCTCGTCGTCCATCGAATCGATCGTCGCGAGGGATTCGAGGCGGACTCCTTCGGCGCGGAGCGCGTCGCCGCCGCACTGGAAGCCCTTTTCGATCACGATGCCGATTCCGGCGAGTTTCGCGCCGGCCGCTTCGATGATCGAGCGGAGGCCGCGGATCGCCTCTCCGTTCGCCAGAAAGTCGTCGATCACCAGCACAGCGTCGTCCGAAGACAGGTACTGTTTGCTGATGACCGCGGTGTAGTCGTTATCGTGGGTGAAGGAATGGATGCGGGCGGAATAGACGCCGTCGTCGAGCTGGGCGGTCTTCTCCTTTTTGGCGAACACGACGGGTACGCCGAAATAGCGCGCCGCCATCACGGCGACGCCGATCCCGGACGCCTCGATCGTCACGATCTTCGTAATGTCCGCGTCCGCGAACAGCCGGTAGAACTCCCGTCCGATCGCGTCGAGAAGGGCCGGGTCGATCTGGTGGTTCAGGAAGCTGTCGACCTTCAGGATATTGCCCTTTTTCACGACTGCTTCCCGGCGGATGCGCTGTTCAAGGCGATGCATTGCGATCGTTCCTCCGTGCGTTCAAAAACAAATTCCCAATATACTGTTATTATACAAAAAACCCTTGAAAAATCAAGGGTTTTTCACGATATTCAGAAGATCGAAAGCGTCCTTTACGACGTCCGTTTCGCGCCCCGCGGCGACCTCCAGAGAGGGGCGTATGCCGCCGCGGACGAGAAGCCTGTTTCCGAACCGGTCCATGATCCGGATGATCCGCTCGGGCGTCAGGGAGCTCTTCGCCGCGAAGTCGAACAGAAGCCGTCCGGCCGCCTTGCGGACGCGCGTGCAGCCGACGTCCGCGGCCGCGCTCTTCAGCCGCGCGATCTTCATCAGCGTGACCGCCTCCTCCGGCAGATCGCCGTACCGGTCGATCAGTTCGTCCGTCACGTCGCGCTCGTCCTCCTCCGTCCGGATCTCCGCGATGCGCTTGTACGCGGACAGGCGGGCGATCTCGTCCTCGATGTAGTACTCGGGAAGGAACGCGGGCAAGTCGAGTTCGATCGACGTCTCCTGCTCCTCCTCCGCGGCGTCCGGAACGAGCCCGCCGGCCGTGAGCCGTTTCACCGCGTCGTCGACGAGCTTGCAGTAGAGCTCGTAGCCGATCATCATCATGTGGCCGGACTGCTCGGTCCCGAGGAGGTCTCCCGCGCCGCGGATCTCGAGATCGCGCATCGCGATGCGGAAGCCGGAGCCGAATTCGGTGAACTCGCGGATCGCGCGGAGGCGTTTCTCGGCGACCTCGCTGAGCGCCTTGTCCTTCTGGACCATCAGATACGCGTACGCCATCCGGTTCGAGCGGCCGACGCGGCCGCGGAGCTGGTAGAGCTGGGCAAGGCCGAACCGGTCGCTGTCGAGGACGATGATCGTGTTCACGTTCGGGATGTCGAGGCCGGACTCGATGATCGTCGTCGAAACGAGCACGTCGAAGCGGCCGTTCATGAAGTCCATCATCGTGTTCTCGAGCTCCGTCTCGTTCATCTGGCCGTGCGCGTACGAAACGGTCGCCTCGGGCACGATCTCGCGGATCCCGGCCGCGACGCGCTGGATGCCGCGCACGCGGTTGTAGACGACGTAGACCTGGCCGCCACGGCCGATCTCGCGGCGGATCGCCTCCGCGAGGAGCGCGTTGTCCTGCTCGAGGACGTACGTCTGGACCGGGTACCGCTCCTCGGGCGGCTCTTCGATCAGGCTCATGTCGCGGATGCCGACGAGGGACATGTGGAGCGTCCGCGGGATCGGCGTCGCGGAGAGCGTGAGGACGTCGACGTTCTTCCGGAGCATCTTGATCGCCTCTTTGTGCTGAACGCCGAAGCGCTGCTCCTCGTCGATCACGAGAAGGCCGAGGTCCTTGAAGACCACGTCCTTCGAGAGCATGCGGTGGGTGCCGATGAGGACGTCGACCTTTCCCTCCGCCAGGTCGCGGACCGTCTTCGCCTGCTCGGCGTCGGTGCGGAACCGCGAAAGGACGTCGACGCGGAACGGGAATCCGTCGAACCGCTCCGTGAACGTGAGATAGTGCTGGTTGGCGAGGATCGTCGTCGGAACGAGGATCGCGGCCTGTTTCCCCGCGGAGACCGCCTTGAAGACGGCGCGCGCGGCGACCTCGGTCTTTCCGTAGCCGACGTCGCCGCAGAGGAGCCGCTCCATCGCGACGGGCCGTTCCATATCGCGCTTGATCTCGCGGACGGCGCGCAGCTGGTCGGGCGTCTCCTCGAACGGGAAGCGGTCCTCGAACTCGCGCTGCCACACCGTGTCCTCCGGAAACGCGAACCCCTTCTCGAGCTTGCGGTGGGCGGACAGCTCGAGCAGTTCGCGCGTCATCGACTCGACGGCAGCCTTGACCTTCGCCTTCGTCTTCGTCCATTCCTGGCCGCCGAGGCGCGACACGCGCGGCGCGCCGTCCCCTCCGCCGATGTACTTCTGGACGACGTCCATCTGCTCGACGGGGACGTAGAGGATGTCCTCGCCCGCGTAGGAAATCTTCAGATAATCCTTCCGCGCGCCCTGCACGTCGAGCGGCTCGACGCCGAGGAACCTGCCGATGCCGTGGACCTCGTGGACGACGTAATCGCCCTTCCGGATGTCGGTGAACGCCTTGATCGGCTTCGCGTGCTTCGTCTCCTTCTTCGCGCGCGCGTAGCGGATGTTCGAGAAGATGTCGCGGTCGGAGAAGAGGATGTACTTCTCGCCCGGGAACTCGGCGCCCTGGGAGAGCTGGCCGGTCACCGTCCGGATCTTTTCCGCGAGGCCGATCGTGTCGAGGAACGATCTCATGTTCTCCTCGCGGCCGTCCGACCCGAGCGCGATGTCGACGGTGTATTTCTTTTTGACGTAGCTCTTCAGATCGGTCTCGAAGAGATCCATCCGTCCGTTGTAGACGGGCGGCTGCTTCGAAGCGAGATTCGTCAGCGAGGCGAGGCGGTCCGCCTCCGGAACGGCGCGCTCGAACGGCTGCAGCAGAAAGACCGGAGAGGCCTTCCGGTACAGCGCGCCGAACGCCTCCGGCTGCGCGTAGCACCGGATCTCCTCCGGACGGACCTCGCCGCGTTCGAGCCTCGCCTTGAAGTCCTCGCGGTATTCCTTTTCCGCGAACGCGAGGACCTCGCGGATGCGCGACGGGTCCTCGATCACGACCGGACAGCCGTCCGGCAGATAATCCCACAGAAACGCCGTCTCCGGAAGGAGGAGCGGCAGGTAGCGTTCGAGCATCTGGGGGTTCATCCCCGGCTCCGCCTTCTCCATCTCCTCTTCGGTCAGAAGGGCGAGCTGGGCGGGATAGATCTCGCACCGTTCGAGCGTCCGGACCGAGCGCTGTGTCTCCGCGTCGAAGATCCGGATCGAATCGACCTCGGTATCGAAGAATTCGATGCGGCGCGGCCCTTTCTGGTTGGCCGGAAAGACGTCGAGGATGTCGCCGCGGAAGCTGAACTGGCCGCGCGCCTCGACGGTCCCCTGGATCCGCTCATACCCCATCGCGACGAGGCCGCGGACGATCGCCTCGCGTTCGTAGTCCTTTCCCGTTTCAAAGACGACCGCGCGCGAACGGAACCGCTCCTTCGGCGGGAGGTATTTCAGCGCAGCGGCTGCCGACGCCACGACGACGCAGTCCTCCTCGCGGACGAGCGCGGAAAGGACGGCGAGGCGTGCCTCGAGGATCTGGTGGGACTTCGCGTCGAACCGCAGGAAGCGGCCCTCATCCTCGGGGGCGACGTAGACGCGCTTCCCTCCAAAAAAAGCAAAGTCCTCCCCCAGTTTCTCGGCTCTCCCGGGGGAGGGGACGACGACCAGTGACGGTCCCTTCCGATCCTCCAGGAGCAGGCCGGATACCAGAGAAGCTCTCGTTTCCGCGATTCCTGTGATGTTGTGGATCCCCGAACGCTCCTTCGCGAGCGCCCGGATGCCGGCGAAGCCGGCCTGTGGCAATGTCATTCCGTTTGTTTGCGTTCCTCCAGGGGCTGTTCGCGCACCTCCCCGGGCGCGGGCTCCGCCGCCGCGGTCTCTTTCATCTTTTTACGCCGCTTCGGCTTGACGTTGTAACGGTTCATCGCGCGGTCGATCCCGTCCGTCACGATCGTTTCGGCGGCCTTCGCGGCCGTTTCGATCGCCTTTTCGACGGCCTCGACCCGGTCCTTCGGGAAGCCTCCCATCACGTAGCCGATCAGATCCTGCCCGTCGTGGCGCGCGCCGCCCGTTCCGATGCGGATCCGGGGAAAGCGGTCGTCGCCGAGCTGATACACGATCGAGCGCATGCCGTTGTGGGTCCCTGCCGAGCCGGACGCGCGGATGCGCAGGTCGCCCATCTCGAGATCGAGGTCGTCGTAGATGACGATGAGGTGTTCGACCGGCTCCTTGTAGAACGCGAGGATCTCGCGGAGCGATTCGCCGGACGCGTTCATGTACGTCTGGGGCTTCACCAATAAAACCTTTTGGCCGGAGAAGGAACCTTCTCCGACCAGGGCTTTGAACTTGAGTTTCTGTATCTTGATGTCATGGGCGTCGGCAAGCAGATCGACAGCCCAGAAACCGACGTTGTGTTTCGTGTTTTCGTACTGTCGTCCCGGATTGCCGAGGCCGGCGATGATGTACATGGTCTATTTCACTGCGTGGAATTCGTACAGGCCGGAAAGCGGCTCGCACGCGTAGATACGGCGCATGGATTCGGCGAGGAGCGGCGCGACGGACAGGACCTTCATCTTCGGGAGGAGTTTCTCCTTCGGGATCGCGATCGTGTCGAGCACGACGAGCTCGTCGATGGCGGAGTCGTTGATCCGCTGGAGGGCGGGACCGGAGAGGACGGCGTGGGTGCAGCAGGCGAAGACGTTCTTGGCGCCGATCTTCTTCAGCGCGCCGGCCGCGTTGCAGATCGTTCCCGCCGTGTCGATCATGTCGTCCGCGAGGAGGACGTTCTTGCCGACGACGTCGCCGATGACGTTCATGACCTCGGAGACGTTCGCCTTCGGACGGCGCTTGTCAACGATCGCGAGCGTCGCGTCGAGCGGTTCCGCCATCGCGCGGGCGCGGGAGACGGAGCCGTGGTCCGGAGAGACGACGACGAGATCGGGGATCTTCTTCTCCAGATAGTATTTCGTGAGGATCGGCTGACCGTGGAGGTGGTCGACGGGGATGTCGAAGTAGCCCTGGATCTGGGCGGCGTGGAGGTCCATTGTAATGATGCGGTCCGCGCCGGCGACGGAGAGGATGTTCGCGACGAGCTTCGAGGTGATCGGGTCGCGCGGTTTGGCCTTGCGGTCCTGACGGGCGTATCCGTAATACGGGATGACGGCGGTGATCCGTCCGGCGGAGGCTCTGCGCATCGCGTCCATCATGATGCAGATCTCCATCAGGTTGTCGTTGACGGGGTCGTTCGTCGAGTTGACGATGTAGCAGTCACATCCGCGAACCGTTTCGTACAGGGAGACGGAGATCTCGCCGTCGCTGAACTTCGTGACCTGAGCGTTGCCCAGATTCTTTCCGAGAATCTTCGCAATGTCCTCCGCAAGCGCGCGGTTGGAATTGCCCGTGAAAATCTTCATATCCGCGAATGAACCGTTCATTTCAAGTTGCCCCTCCTTGGTGAGCCGTGCGGGAATAGCCCGCAAAAAACACATTCCTCTAATCATAGTATACCACTAAAAAAAACGCCCTTCAACCGAAGAACGTTTTGTTTTGGATCGTTATCGAAAGTTCCTTTGGGGGAGCTCAGTCTTCGGCCGGTTCTTCCGGCGGCAGTTTTTCAAATGCCGAAAAAACAGCTTCCTTGATCTTGTTGCGGAACTCGGACGTCAGCGGGTGAGCAACGTCCCGGAAATCGCCGCCCGCCATTTTGCGGCTCGGCATCGCAATAAACGGTCCGTTCTGCCCTTCGATGATCTTGATGTCGTGGACAACGAATTCATCGTCGAATGTTACGGATACGGATGCGATCATCTTTCCCTCGTCGTGAATCCTGCGAATGCGCACATCGGTAATCTGCATGTCAATACCGTCCCTTTCGTTAATTCTGCGCGTGTTCGGGTCCAACTAAGATGTCACAAAACCTTTAGGTAGTTTAAGTATAAAGGGCATTCATCGGGCGCGCAAGTGATTTTTTGGAGCGTTGCATACAATTCCGCCCGTTTCCGCGCTTTTCTGCCGGAAACCGTGCAAAAGCACACACGGTATGGTATACTCATGTATTGAAAAAGCGAAAAAACACCGTTTCGGAGGCATCTTATGAAAGAACTCTCCCAATACCATCACATCCACTGCATCGGGATCGGCGGCATCGGCCTTTCCGCCATCGCCGAGATCCTTCTGGCGCGCGGCTATTCCGTCAGCGGTTCCGATATGAAGGAAAGCGATATGACCGAGAAGCTCCGTGCCGCCGGCGCTACCGTCGCGATCGGCCACGCGGCGGATAACGTGGCGGGCGCCGATCTCGTCGTCTACTCGAACGCGATCCCCGACGACAATCCGGAGATGAAGGCCGCCCGCGAAGCCGGCATCGAATGCGTGACGCGCGCGACCGCCCTCGGCGTTCTGATGGCCGAATGCAGGGAATCGATCGCCGTTTCCGGCACCCACGGCAAGACGACGACGACCTCGATGATCTCGCTCCTCCTCGACCACGCCGGCTACGATCCGACGATCCTCGTCGGCGGCAACCTCGGCGAGATCGGCGGAAACTGCAAGGTCGGCGGGAAGGACTACTTCATCACCGAGGCATGCGAATATATGGACAGCTTTCTCCAGCTCCGCCCGAAGACCGAGATCATCCTCAACATCGACTCCGACCATCTCGATTACTTCAAGGACATCGACCACATCGTCCGCTCGTTCGACGCCTTCGCGCGCCTCGTGCCCGAGGACGGCCTCGTGATCGCGTTCGCCCAGAACCCGTTCGTCGCGTCGATCCTTTCGGGTCTCTCCTGCCGCGTGCTGACGTTCGGCTTCATGGACAGCTGCGACTACTACGCGAAGAACATCACGTTCAGCTCGACCGGCATGCCCGCGTTCGACCTCTGCTTCCGCGGCGAGAAGCTCGCGCGCTTACAGCTCTCCGTTCCCGGCGAGCACAACATCGCGAACGCCCTCGCGTCGGCCGCCTGCGCAAGGACGCTCGGCGTCCCGATGTCCGTCATCTCCTCGACGCTCGAAAGCTACAGCGGGACCGCCCGCCGGTTCGACGTCCTCGGCGTGACGACGACGGGCGTGAAGATCGTCACCGACTACGGCCACCATCCGACCGAGATCAAGGCGACGCTCAACGCCGCCGGCAACGTCCCCCACAAGGACGTCTGGTGCATCTTCCAGCCCCACACCTACACGCGGACCCGCGCCCTCTTCCACGACTTCACGAACGCGTTCGACGCGGCCGACCACCTCATCCTCGCGAAGATCTACCCCGCCCGCGAGAAGGACATCTACGGCGTTTCGTCCCTCGATCTCGAGCAGGAGATCATCCGCACCCACCCCTCGAAGGACGTCCGCTACATCGAAGAATTCGACGACATCGCCCGGACCGTTCTCGCCGAGGCGAAGCGCGGCGACCTCGTCCTCGTCATGGGCGCCGGCGACATCGACCGCGTCGGCGACCGCATATTGGCACTCGATCAGTCCCGCACCCGCTTCCCGCACGGGATCGGCGTCTTAGGAGACCTGTAATGACCCCGAACAACTATACGATCCGCCCGGAGACGCCGGGCGACCGCCGCGCGGTCGAAGAACTCATCCGCGAGGCTTTTTGGAATGTCTACCGCCCGGGCTGCTCGGAGCATTACGTGATCCACGTTCTGCGCGGCGACCCGGCGTTCGTACCGGAGCTCGACTTCGTCATGGAGCGCGGCGACCGGCTGATCGGCCAGAACATGTTCATGAAGACCGTGATCGAGGCCGACGACGGCCGGACGGTCGACGTTCTGACGATGGGCCCGATCTGCATCGCTCCGCGGATGAAGCGCAAGGGCTACGGCAAGATCCTGCTCGATTACTCGCTCGAGAAGGCCGCGGCAATGGGGTTCGGCGCCGTCCTCTTCGAGGGCAACATCGGCTTCTACGGCAAGAGCGGCTTCGACTACGCGAGCCGTTTCGGAATCCGCTACCACGACCTGCCGGAGAGCGCGGACGCGTCGTTCTTCCTTTGTAAAGAACTCATCCCCGGCTATCTCGACGGCGTGACGGGCGTCTATCAGACGCCTGCGGGATACTACGTCCCCGACGAGGCCGTGGAGGCCTTCGATAAGACCTTCCCGCCGAAGGTGAAACGGAAGCTGCCGGGGCAAATCTTCTGAGAAACAGAGTAGCGCGCAGGATCGTTTCGTTCCTGCGCGCTGTTTCATTTCACGGCAAAAGGCGCGGCGGCCGGATGGCCGCCGCGTCTTCATCAGTTCAGAAAAGGACTCTTCCCTTTACTTTTGGAAATTCAGTTCGATCTCGCCGCGGATGCTGCGGAGGACGAGGGGTTTGCCGGCGGGATTGCCGTAGACGACCTCGGGCGAGTTGCCGTCCTTGATGCGGATTGCGTAATCGTCCTCGCTTCCGCCGAGCGTGACCGCGAGATCGCCCGAAACCGTCTCGAAGTGGCCGTCGCGTACGACGCTTCCGATCACAAGGTCGATGTCGCCGTTCGTCGCGATCGCGCTGACTTTGCCGTCCGTCATGCATCCGGAGATCTCGATATCGCCGTTCGTCGTCGCGATGTCGAGCGACTCCGTCACGAGCCTGTTGATCTCGACGTCGCCGTTCGTCGTCGCGATCACGGTCTTTCCTTCGACCGCGGCTGCTTCGATGTCCACGTCGCCGGAGGTCGTGTTGACGGTGAGCTCACCGCAGGCGACCGTCGAGCATTCAACGTCGCCCGAAAGCGTTCTGACCGTGAGCGGGTGCGCGAATCCCTCGGGCAGGAGCAGGCGCACGTCCGCCGACAGCGTATAGTCGAAATCGAAGGAGATGCCGAGGAACTTGCCGCGCTTCCGTACGCGCTCCCGTTCGATCCGGAGCGTTCCGTCGGCGCCGAGCTCGCTTTTCAGACCGCGCCAGTCCTCGCACTCGACATGGATCAGGTCATCCGGGGAATGCGCGATCTCAACGTCGCCCGAAAGCTCGTTCAGCACGATCGCGCGGACCGCGTTTTCCTCGTACTCCCGGATGGCGAGGGCGGTCGATTCCTCCGCGGCTTTACCGGTATCGTATTCGACCTTGATCCAGCCGTCGCTGTCGTTCTTCCGCTCCTCTTCCATCGCGGCCTCGGCCATCGTCTTCGCTTCCGCGGCCTTTTCGCAGGCGTATTCGGCCACCGAACGCGCGGCCTCCTTCACCTTCGCCTTGACTTCCTCGAATCCGTACGGCCC
>JAEEGG010025954.1_pt1 | contig 11229 bp, 6 predicted proteins | sample 9134161 | NCBI WGS metagenome assembly JAEEGG01 (sample SAMN16246543, study PRJNA631951) | gut metagenome | biome: gut microbiome; feature: rumen; material: CR-attached | host: Bos | place: Iran: Karaj | collected 2018-10
GAATGTAAAAAGCCAGCTTATAGGGTAGGTTACGTAAATGCAATAAACATTATGAAACTGCGGAATCTGGAATATGGTGAAAATCCAGATAATGCGGTAAAGACAGGCACCGCACAAGGAGGTAATTACAGGTGTAAGAGAATGTCCTATACCTCTTATGCTGTTTGAAAGTCCGTCCATCATGCCGCAAAGGTAGTAGGTTGTCATGATTACCCAGAAGCGGCGGACTCCTGCCTGAATAACTTCGGGGCTGCTTGAGAATATTCCTATAAGTTGATTTCGGAATAAGAGGAATAAGCCTCCAAGCAAGGCTCCAATTATGGCTATGCATACCTGCGAAACTAATACTACTTTTTTGATTCTGTCGGTCTTTCCTGCTCCAAGGTTTTGCGAACAGAAAGTTAGTGTGCCCTGTGAAAATCCGTTCATTGCTGTATAAACAAAGCCTTCAAGGTTTACTGCTGCTGCATTTCCCGCAATTGTGGTTGCTCCAAAAAGATTTACCGAAGACTGAATTATAACGTTTGAAAAAGAAAACATTATTCCCTGAAAGCCTGCCGGTAATCCGATTTTTACTATTTTTGCAAAGATATGAGTGTTTATTGAAAGTCGTCTGAAGTTGAGTTTAAAATCATCTTTTTCGCGGACAAGAATTATAAGAACTGCAAGCGCTGCAAAACATTGCGAAATTACTGTAGCCCAGCCAACTCCTGCAACATCCATCTTAAAAGAAATTACAAAAATCAGATTCAGGACCAGGTTCATTATTCCTGCACCAAACAAAATGTATAAAGGCCTTTTTGTGTCGCCTTTTGCACGGAGCAGGGCACTTCCAAAATTGTAAATCATTGTAGCTGTAATTCCGCCAAAGTAGATTTTTAAGTAAAGGGTAGCGAGTGTTAAAACTTCGTGAGGAGCCTGCATCAAAATGAGGATATATTTTGAGCCTACAACTCCTACAATTGTAAGCACTATTCCGCATGCAAAAGAAACAAGAATCGAGGTATGAACGGTTTCTACAAGTTCTTTGGAACGCTTGGCTCCAAAATAATTTGCCGCAACTACATTTGCTCCAATTGAAAGTCCCATAAAAAGATTTACAAGCAGATTTATTAGGGAACCTGTTGAGCCTACCGCTGCCAGGGAATTGTTTCCCGCAAATCTTCCTACAACAACTACATCTGCCGCATTAAAGAGAAGCTGAAGCAGGCTGGACAAAATGAGCGGAATTGAAAACTGGAGGAGCTTTGAAAGAATAGGGCCTTCTGTAAGGTCAAGCTGATTTGATTTATTCATCTACGCCTATTCTAATGAAAATGAAATCGGAGCACAATGAAAAAAGAAAAATAATTACCTAGTGAATTATAAAAAGCTGTGGTATAATTAAAGATATGATTGGATTGAGGACTGTCCGCAATTATTTACTTTATTGTGGGCTCGAAAGAAAAGAATATAATGAAATCAAGAAAGATGCCTATGTTTCGAACTTTGTAGTTTGGCGTGTCCTTCATGTTTTCATGGCTTTAATATTTCTGTTTTTGTTTATAACTTCCTTTTTTAATCATCTTTTAAAATCAAATCAGATTTTTTATTTTTTTGCTTTTTTGTATTCGTCTATTACAAGTTCCTTTTTTCTTATTCTTAAAAAAGATTCCATAATACCGCAGTTTTTAATCTATCTTTCAATTACGCTGCTTTTTATATTCGGAGGTTTTGTAAGCTCCAATAATTCTGCTGTTCCCGCTACAACTTTTATTGCCTTACTTTTGATTACTCCGATGTTCATGATAGATAAGCCGTTCTGGATGGCTATTGAATTAACTGCTTCATCTACACTTTTCTTAATCTGGATGCATGCAATAAAGTCATACGATACCTGGATGACCGATTTAATCAATGTAACGATTTTTACAATAGTCGGGATATTTTTGAATGTTATTGCAAACTCGCTCAGAATCAAGGAGTTCGTATTAACACGAGAAATCAATATTCAAAAAGACACAGATGAATTAACTGGCTTAAAGAATAAAAGTGCGCTTACTAAAGAAATAAATGATTTTCTTACTGATTCTATGACCGACAAGGGTATTATGTTTGTTCTTGATATAGATCACTTCAAGGCAATAAACGACACTTATGGTCATGATATTGGCGACAGGGTTATTGCGCAGCTTGGACGATTCCTTGGCGGAAAGTTTGTCACAAACGAAGTTACCGGACGTTTTGGCGGTGACGAATTTATAGTATTTATAAAAAACAATGATAATATGGATGCTGTAAAAAATATTGCAGAGGATATTATCAAAGGCGCTTCGCAGAATGTTGTTTTGCCCGATAATAAGCAGATGATTACTGTAAGTATTGGTGTTGCAATTTATAGTGGTCGTGAAACAAATTATTCTGATCTTTTCAAAAAAGCCGATATCGCACTGTATCAGGCAAAGGGCAGCAGCAATAAAAAATACGTTGTTTATGAATCGCAATAAAGCTTTAAGGTTTTTTGAAGCTGCTTGTATGCGGTAAGCTTGTCCTGCGTATCCGGATTTGCTAAGCGAACAATTTCTGCCAGCGGCGACGACGAGATTTTTGAATCTATCTGTGTAAGCGTTGCCTCAAGTTCCGGTCCCCCGATAATACATTTTTCCACCGCCTCATTTATAAGCGCCGAAAGCGATTTTAACTCTGAGTAGAAAGAGTCGATTATAGGAGAAATGTCAGACTCTATCTTCGCGGTCTCTACAATTTCCGCGGTCCCTATGGTCCCTGAGCCTGTCGAAGGGGGCGAAGGGGAAACATCCTCCGCAAACTCCACCCCTGGAATCCGCATGCTGGCCCGACTCAAAGTATAAGTCTTTACATTTGGAGTAGCTGCAATTTTACTTTCAAACCACCAGGCAAACATTTTCATTCTGGCGTCTGTTAAAACCTGATTTCCGTCGTAATCAAAAGCGTATTCCGGATTAGCACCAAAGCGCGAAGAACTGTTCATTTTTTGAACCGGGGAAAGTCTGTTTGCACCAGTATGGAAGGTTTGTTCTGCGCTGCTTCCTTTTATATGTGTCTGCCCCTGGGGATACGATAAATCAAGACCCGCAAAATAAATATTTTCAGCACCAAGCATACAGCATAAGTTCCAGGCAGAGCTTGCAACTGAACCGCCTGCTCCAAGATCTCCAAAGCTTCCAAGCTTTGACTCAAAATACTTGCTTACAGGAAACATTTCTGAGCACAAAACAATCTGGCGGCACTTAAAACGAAATACAGCAGGGTAAACACTAAGCGGACAGATAAGAATACTTTCTGGAGCTGCAAGGCCTGCTATGTGTTTATATGCATAATACTGAGGGTCGGTTATAACTATAAAATCAGGCTGAACTCCTGCCATAAGAAGTGCGTGAAGGGCAGTTTCAACACAAACAATAACAGCATGCTTCTTAAAATCTGCCATTCTCGGTAAAAGCTTTTCAAGCGAAGGACCCGCTGCCACAACAACAAAATCCTTTGCGGTGTTTTTATAAGAATCCAAAAGCTCTTGAACTGTTCTGCGCCTGCTTATCTGTTCAATATTTGTCATGGAATTATGAATCCAAAGCTTTTCAAACTTTTTGTAGGTAGCAGCATTTATATCATTTTTGTCGCGGTTTCTTTCAATAAGGGCAATTACAGAATCAAAGTAGGGGCGGGCATGCATAATAAAAGCGGGAATTGCATAAACGTAGGCAGAATTAACTCCTGAGTTTCCAATGTTTATGCTGTTTCCTTCAAGAAGTCCTATTATAGAATCTGCGGGGCATCCAATTGCAAGAACAAGCTGCTTTACTGCAAAAACTGCACTCCAGTCAATATAAAAAAGCGCTCCAAAAAAATGAATAGGATCAGGTTCAATAAGAATAAGCTTTTTTACAGGGCAAGTGCCAACAGTAGCGCCCATGCCTCCACCATTAATGAGCTTTGCCATTGCACAAAACTGCCATCCAAGTCCGGCCCCCATAAAAATTACAGTTTCTTTGTTTTTGCCGGCAAGCTGTTCTGCAGTACTCATGCCTTCCCGCTCCGGATTATATGAAGAATGCAAAAGCATGTTTACATTAATCTGTGCAGTAAGGCTACCGTTTTTGGCTGTCATGAGTGTCCAGAAGGAAAAAATATCTTTTTCGTCACCGTGAGCAGTTATATCTTCTATAATATTGTGATAAAAATCAGCGAGTTGTGGGAATCTTTCTTTGAATAGTGTTATGTTTTTATTCCAGATAGAGTTCAATTATTGTGTTCTCCGTAAGAGGAGTTCCTGGCTCCGGATTCTGACTTGTTACCCAGCCGCTTCCGTTTATGTTGAGTTTACCTTTAGATTGCTCCATAAGAGGAAGCAAATCTTTTTTAGATAAACCTGTAAAATCAGGAGTGAGTTCGCCAAGTGTAACTGTTGCAGTGTTTGGAATTGTGATAACACCGTTGTGTTCAACAGAAGATGCTTTTCCTCGGCTCATTCCCATATAATCAATAATTGTATCTGCTGCTTCTGCAATTACAGGAGCAACAATACGTCCACCATAAGTTTCGCCTTTTGCTTTTTCTACAACTATGTATAGAACAATTTCTGGTTCATCAACCGGGAAGATTGCAAGACAGCTTGAAAGGAAGTCTGTTTCACTGTAGCCGCCGTTTACCTTATCGGCCATCTGTGCAGTACCGGTTTTTACACCAATAGCAACGTCTCCAATGTTTGCACGCGAACCAGTACCAGTTGTTGCAGTTGTTTCCATACAGCTAAGAACATATTCTGCGGTTGTCTGCTTAAATACTCTGTTTTTATATTCAGGCTGATGTTCAAATAAAACAGAGCCTTCTTTGTTTGTGATTTTATGAATAACGCTGAGCTTTACAGGAACGCCACCGTTTGCAATTGCGGTAGCAGCCTGAACCATCTGCAAAGCACTAACACTTATTTCCTGACCAATTGCAATTGTAGGTTTAGAACGTGCTGACCATGATTTACTGTCGCGGTCTTTTACAATTCCTGTTGTTTCACCCGCAAGTTCAATTCCAGTTCTCTGACCAAAGCCAAGCTGACGGATTCTTGCAATAAATGTATCTTCACTTACACGGTCGCTTATCTGGCCTAAAACATCATTACATGAATACTTAAGGCCTTCGCGCGGTGTAAGCCATCCATGATGCTCAAGACATTTGATTCTTATAGTTTCGCCGCCCGGGATTTTATGTTCATAAACTCCATCGCACAAAAAACTGTCATTAGGATTTATAGTGCCTTCATCAAAAACAATGCCAAGCGTAAAAATCTTAAATACAGAACCTGGTTCGTAAGCATCGGCAGCGGGTTTGTTTATCTGTTCTGCAGGACTTGCGCTTCCATATTCATTAAGGTTTGCAGAAGGAAGACTTATATAGGTAAGAATCTCACCAGTTTTAGAATCTGCTGCTAAAAGCATCATGCTTTCTGCCTGAGTATTTTCCATTGTTTTATAGGCAATCTGCTCAAGCTTATATTGAAGGTTTGCATCTATTGTAAGGTAAATGTTTTTACCCTGTTCAGGAGTTTCCAGAGTTTTATCAATTTCGGGGTAGAGTACACCCTGCTGAGAAAATTCAATTCCCGCAAGACCAATTCCTTCATTTCCCATATAGCCGATAAGCTGAGAAGCAAGTGCCCCGTTAGGATAAACGCGTCCCGGAAGTTTTTCGTAGCTTACATAATTATAGCCGCATTCTTTTGTTCGCTGGCTGATTTCTTCGTATTCTGTCTGGGATGCCTTCTTTTTAAGAATAACGTATTCGCGTTTTTTATCTACACGTGCAAAAAGCTCTTCTTCTGAAACTCCAAGAACCGGAGCCATGTTTTTACTGAAAAGCTGGGCATTTTTAATATCTTTTGTGCTTACTCCAACACGGTAAAAGTTTGTTTGAACTGCAAGTGGAAATCCTGAGCGGTCTACAATGGAACCACGCTCAATAACAGGAACATTCTGGGGCTTTGGGGCAACCGGTGCAAGTGCAAGCTTCATATATGCAACAAGAATAGCTATTACAAGAAGTCCGCAAAAAGAGAAAAAAACAATCAGCCTTTTGTTCTTAAAAAATGAATTCAATTTGTTCCCGCCCAAAATGCAATTAAATACATTTAAACTATACTCTTATTTTGGCCGATAGACAAGTATGGAAATAATCAGTTTTGTACAACAATCCAAAAAAAAGAGGGCAATAGCACTCCCTCTGCGTAGAAAAAGTATAAATTCAGTTTCCTATGCCTATACATACCCTTCAGAAAAGCATATTTTCAAGGCTGGAACTGTTCATAAAGATTTAACTCTCAAAAGCTGCTTTGCTTCACTTGGGCAGGGCGTTTCAAATTTTGGCACTCTTGTTGCAAATAATATAAAGGCAATCGTGATTTCTGTTTTTGTAATACTTGGAATTGCGGGGCTTTCGATTACTGCATATTTTATTACTGATTATTCCCTTAGCCACACAAAAATCATTACTCTTAATGATAGCGATACTTTTGATATTGATTCTCTTGATAAACTCATGAAAAATTTTGCGCTCGAAATTACGAGTGATGTTGATGAAAACGGACTTCTTACAGACAGTGCAGGAGCGGGCGTTTCAATTGCTGCAAAATATCTTTCTCAGCCTGTAGAATATCAGACATATAAGGTAAAAAGTGGAGACACAATAAGCGGAATTGCTAAAAAATTCGGGCTTACAAATATTTCAACTCTGATTTCTGTAAATGATATTGGAAACGTTCGTCAGTTAGGGGCAGGTCAAAAGCTCAAGATTCCTTCAATCGACGGAATTGTTTATACAGTAAAAAACGGCGACAGTCTTAACTCAATTGCCACCGCAAATAAAATCAAGCTTGAAAATCTTCTTGATGTAAACGAGCTTAGTTCAGAAACTCTTACAGTAGGGCAGCAGCTCTTCCTTCCAGGAGTAGGCCTTGACCAGAAAACTCTTCAGTCAAGAATGGGCGAGCTTTTTATGGTTCCAATTACTGCAAAGTTCCGCTGGACTTCTCCTTACGGCTGGCGTGCAGATCCATTTACAGGAGTGCGCTCTTTCCACACAGGAACCGATATGGCTTGTCAGGAAGGAACTCCTATCTTAGCCGCAATGAGTGGAAGAATCTCGGAAGTTGGAAACAACAGAACTTACGGAAACTACATAATCATAAACCATGGAAACGGATATCAGACCGTGTATGCACATATGTCAAAAGCAATTTCTAAAAAAGGACAATGGGTAACTCAAGGTTCTAAAATTGGACTTGTTGGTTCCACAGGCTATTCAACAGGTCCCCATCTGCATTTTATGGTTTACAAAAACGGAAACAGAATAGACCCAATGACGGTACTTAAAAAATAGGTGAAAAAGATGTATAATATCAGTGTTTGCAAAGGGTGCGGACGAACCCTTAATAAGGATTACTTGTATTGTCCCTGGTGCGGTATCTCCAGAGTTTCAAATGACAAGGAATCGCTTGAAATGATGCTCAATCATTACGAGGAAAACAGAAAGGATGTCAGACGAAAGCAGCTGTACGAAATGGAGCGCGAGCTTGAAGATCTTGAGCAGGAGCTTTCGGTACTGGTTTTAAGTGCGGAGATGCATAAATGAAAAAATATCTGATTGCTGTAGCTTTTGTTTTTGGAATCATACTTCCTCTTTCGGCAAAAATATCCTTTGGAGAGTTTGATATAAATCAAAATGACGAAGTTTTGTTTTCATTAAGTCAGAATATGCCGGGAACAAATTCCTACAGCTCGCTGTTCTATTCAAAGCTTGCAAATGGTTCTAGTCAGGGCATGCCTGAGCTTCTTACATGTTATCCTGAGCAGATGGAACTTTTGGACGAAGGAACAGTGCTTCAGATACGAAACCGCTACGGGACAGGACGCTACAACACAAAAACAGATTCATTTTCATGGTACGAAAAAACAAACGGCATTCCCGTAAACTCACTTCCTGTTTCTCCATATTCAATCAGTTCAAACGGAAAATGGCTTGTTAAAATAGAAAAATATTCACTTTCTACAGGAACCCTTGTAATTCAAAATGTTCAGAGTGGAAAAACTGCCGTTCTTTGCGAAAGTGTTCGCCAGAGCTATAAAAGCCTTCCTGTAAAATGGTCTCCAGACGGAACAATTTTAATTTACGAAAAAGAAGGCAATCTTTATTTCTGTAATCCCGAAGCAGTCTTGCGCAAAGTCGAAATGGACGAAAAGTACCGCAAAATCGGTCGTGGAACTATTAATGCAGTAAACTGGTCCAGCGAAAAATCGCTTATATATATAGATGATTATTTAGTTTATCAGATTAATTCAAAAGAGCTTTATACACTCGGACTTTATTCAGGAATTATAGGGCAGGGTAAAGCAATAGGACGTCTTCCTTCTCAGTTTAATTCTGCAAGTGACCGCTTTAGTGTAAACTCTTCTGCAAAATCCTTTGTAATTGTTCAGAATAATAAGCTCTTTACATATCTTAAACTTCAGAATCAAAAGCATTCCTGCGACTATATGGATGTTGTTTATTCACGCCCATATACCGATTCTTCCGCTTCGCTTATTGATTTCTTTGTTTTCTGGGATTCTTCTGATCAGCCTGTATTGTGGCTCGAAAAACTTCCTTATGATGGCAGTAAAGAAAAAGGTGCCGTTTATAAACTTGGAACAAAAACAGTTCAGGTGCTCGAAATTGAAGATTCCGGTAAGCCTTTTATTTCTCCAGATGGAACAAAGGTTGCTTTCTACGCAGGAGCCGCAATTTATGTTTATGATATAAATACCTGGCAGCGTGTTGCTGATCTTCTTGGCGAAAAAATTGCTTCTGCCATCTGGGTAAACCGCAATGTGATTTATGTAGGCGGTGAAAAATCAATCCGCAAATGGAACCTTCTTTCAAATACAAATGAAGTAATAATGCTTAGTTCCGCAGTTGCAGGCTATTGGGAAGGCAATGATGATACAATAGTTGCCGACACAGGAAACTCAAATTATTACAAATACAACAACGAGAAGAAAACCTGGAAAAAAACTTCTGTAGCAAATGCAAGTGCAAAAAGTCAGAATGGCCGTTACAGATTATTTACAGGAACAACTTCAAACAACCTTTACGATAATGCACTTTACGTAAGAACCTTAAGTAAAAAAGCAGTTACAAAAGCTCTGTATGAAGAAAGTGTTTCAAAAGTTGCCGCACCTAAAAAAGTTGCACTTGTTTTTGATGCCTACGACAACGCAGACGGTCTTTCAGAAATCCTTTCTGTTTTGCGTAAATACAATGTGCCTGGAACCTTCTTTATAAATGGTGAATTTATCCGCCGCTATCCTTCTGAAACAAAGCAGATTGTTTTGAACGGATACCAGACAGCTTCTATGTTCTTCAGCCAGACAGATTTAGTAAATAATCCCTTTGTAGTAGATGAAGAATTTATTCGCCGAGGTCTTGCCCGCAACGAAGATGAATTCTACGCCTGCACAGGAACTGAACTTAGCCTTTACTGGCACGGACCATATTATTCTGTAAATAATGATATTATCCGCTACAGCAAAAATGCAGGTTATGAAACTGTAGTTTCTTACAGCCGCCTGAATGATTCTGAGCTTTTGGACAAAGATACTAAACCAGAACAGATTATCCAGGATTACTGCAATACACTTTCAAAAATCAATGGCGGAGTTGCACCTGTAAGTGTAGGCTTCGCCCAAGGTGAACGTACCGAGCCGCTATATAATTATCTTGATTTATTAATATGTGCATTGCTGGATAGTGGTTTTGAATTTGTAAATATTCAGGAATTATAAATATATATTTTCAAATCTCTCAACTTTCATTATAATAAATCAATATATTTATATATTGAGGTAACCCCATGTCTCTAGATAAGATGAGAAACATCGGTATCATGGCTCATATTGATGCTGGAAAAACAACAACAACTGAAAGAATTCTTTATTATACAGGAAAAATCCACAAGATAGGTGAAATTGATGACGGTCAGGCAACAATGGACTGGATGCAGCAGGAGCAGGAACGAGGAATTACAATTTGTTCGGCTGCAACTACAACTTACTGGCGCGATCATCAGATAAATATTATTGATACACCGGGGCACGTAGACTTTACTGCAGAGGTTGAGCGTTCACTTCGCGTTCTAGACGGTGCAGTTGCTGTAATTTGTGCAGTAGACGGAGTTCAGCCTCAGACAGAAACAGTCTGGAAACAGGCAGATGAATTTTCTGTACCACGTCTTTGTTTTATGAATAAAATGGACCGAATCGGTGCTGACTTTTTTGGTTCAATGGAAGACGTTGCAAATAAGTTTGGCGTAGAAACCTTAGCCCTCCAGATTCCAATTGGCGAAGGTGCAGACTTTGAAGGTGTAATTGACCTTTTAAAAATGAAAGAACTCCGCTGGTCTGCCGAAGACGAAGGTGAAACAATTACAGAAAGTGATATTGACCCAAGCCGCTTAGACCAGGCAAAGGAATGGCATGAAAAATTAGTAGAAACAGTTGCCGGTGCAGATGATGCACTTATGGAGCTTTACCTTGACGGAAAAGAAATTACAACAGCTCAGCTTAAGGCCGCTATCCGTAAGGGTACAATCAGTCGTGCCTACGTTCCTTTTGTAATGGGTTCTGCCCGCCACAATCAGGGAGTTCAGCCTCTCATCGATGCAATTGTAGATTATCTTCCTTGTCCAACAGATGTACCTCCTGCAAAAGGCCTTAAAATTAAAAAAGATCAGCAGGAAGAAATTGACGTTCCATGCGATCCATCAAAAATGGCACTTGGTCTTGTTTTCAAAATTCAGTATGACCGCGAAATGGGACCACTTTGTTATGTACGCATGTACTCAGGAAAAATCCAGAACGGTATTCAAATTTACAATGTAAACAAAAAGAAGCGTGAACGTGTAAACAGAATCCTTCGTATGCATGCAGATAAATCAGATGCAATCGACAGCCTGGTAGCAGGAGACATTGCAGTATTCATCGGTCTTAAACTGGCCCAGACAGGTGACACAGTTGGAACAGAAGCTTTCCCTGTTTTACTTGAACAGCCAACATTTCCTCAGCCGGTTATTTCTGTTGCCCTTGAACCGGAAAGCATGAGCGAAAAAGACAAGATGACAGAAACTCTCGAGATTTTGTCGCGCGAAGATCCAACCTTTACAAGCCACGAAGATGCAGAAACTGGTCA
>JAEEGG010025957.1_pt1 | contig 11228 bp, 8 predicted proteins | sample 9134161 | NCBI WGS metagenome assembly JAEEGG01 (sample SAMN16246543, study PRJNA631951) | gut metagenome | biome: gut microbiome; feature: rumen; material: CR-attached | host: Bos | place: Iran: Karaj | collected 2018-10
TCTTGAATCGGCCATTGGCGATGCGGTTGGCGAAACGGCCAGGCGTCTTGCCCGCACAAGGGCCATCGTTGAAATAATCCCACGGGTGTGAATAGCCGAGGACGATGTCTTCCATGTGGCCGTAGCGGTCGGGAGTGACGATGCTCACGATGCCCGCACCGATATCGCTTAACTGCACCTTCACGCCGTTGGCATTGGTCAGGGTGTAGAGCTTGATGTCTTTGCCGTCGGGGGTCTTGCCCCAAACCTTTACTTCTATGTTCATACTATGATTGTTTCAATACATGGGAACGGGAACACTGACCCTGTTGTGTCATGGCGGAGGGACATCCGCCATCTCCTAAGCAAAAAGGTTTTCCTTTGCTTTAGGAGATTGCGGATCAAGTCCGCAATGACTCTTTTTGGGAATGTGTCTCGTGAATCATTCTATACATACTTTACCATAAATGCTCAGGGTACACGCCCTTCTCAATCAACTCGCGGATTTTGCGCATCACATCAGGCTTGTCTTCCTTGTATGTCACGCCAAACCAGGAGACGTTGCTTGATAAGACCTTCAGTTTGGCAGTGCCATCGTGAATGGCTTGGTTGACCATCAGCGGGATGAAAAACTCTGCTTTGATGTTGGTCTGGGCAGGACCTTTCAGGAACTCGACAAAGCCTTTCTCTGAATAGGCGAAGAAATCAGGCGTGAAGCCGAAGAAGTTCATCGAAACGAGAGAATCCATGTCCAACGGATGTGAACCCGTTTCGTCGGTGTAGGCCGCGCCGCCGTCATCGGTGTGACCGATGGCAGTGCGCTCTACGATGGTCTGCAGGTTGCCTTCCGCATCAGCGGTGCAGATGCCACGACTCACCGTGCCGAAGTCCGACATGGTGTTGCGCAGTTTGTAGGCGACCATGCTGTAAGCGCCTTTTTTGCCTTCACATTCTATCAAGTACTTGGCCAAAACCTCGTAAGCTTCCTTGCCATAGAAATCGTCGGCGTTGATAGCGGCAAAAGGCTCGTGGATCACGTCCTTGGCCATCAAGACAGCGTGGCAAGTGCCCCAGGGTTTGACACGCCCTTCGGGGACGCTGAAGCCTTCCGGCAGTTTGTCGAGGGATTGGTAGACATATTCAACGGGGATGCCGAATTTCTCTGTGTTGTTCACTTTCTTGAAGGCCTCGGCGAAGTCCTCGCGGATGACGAAGACCACCTTGCCGAAACCAGCGCGCTTGGCGTCGTAAATGGAATAATCGAGGATGGCTTCGTTGTTAGGGCCGACGCCGTCCATCTGCTTTAAAGCGCCGTATCTGGAACCCATTCCAGCGGCTAAAACTAATAATGTTGGTTTCATTGTATGTTGTTTTTATTTTTATCGCCTATGGCGAGAAATCTTTCAAAAATCCTTTTAAAATCTTCCAATTTGAACATTTTGTTTGATTTTTGATTAGATTTTGAATGATTTCTGCCCTTAGTGCATACCATCTTTAATTATTTAATCTTCTTGCGCCGTCAGAAATCACGACATCATAAACCTTCGGTTCGTGACCGAACTTGGCGGCAAATTTCTCCTTTGCCGTTGCGATAAAGGCATCGTAAAGGTCTTCCTTCACGAGGTTAATGGTGCAGCCACCAAAACCGCCGCCCATCACTCGAGAACCCGTCACGCCGCATTCTTTGGCGATGTCGTTGAGGTAATCCAGTTCCTCGCAACTTACCTCGTAAAGCTTGCTCATGCCGTAGTGCGTGCCGTACATGCGCTCACCAACGGTCTCATAGTCACCTTTTTCCAAGGCATCACAGACATCGAGGACGCGTTGCTTCTCACCGATGACATATTCCGCTCGCATGTAATCCTCAGCAGGAATCTCCACATCGATCTCGTTGAGCATGGCCATGGTCGCATCGCTCAAGTATTTCACCTCGGGATGCTTGGCGGCGATATGGGCACAGGCATTCTCGCACGACTCACGCCGACGGTTGTAGGCCGACGAAGCCAACTCGTGTTTTACCACCGTGTCGAGCAGTACGACCTTGTAACCTTGTGGATTGAAGGGGAAGTATTCAAATTCCATTGTGGCGCAGTTGAGGCGCATCAGGTGACCTGCCTTGCCGAAGAGGGAAGCGAACTGGTCCATGATACCGCATTTCACGCCGACATAGTTATGCTCCGTGGCCTGACCGATACGCGCCAACTCGAACTTGTCGATGCCAAGGTTCAGCAACTCGTTGAGTGCAAATGCAAAAGTGCTCTCTAAGGCTGCCGACGACGACATTCCCGCCCCGATAGGCACATTGCCGTAAAACACAGTGTCGAAACCTTGCAGTTGATAGCCTCGTTTGATGATTTCGCGGCATACACCAAAGATGTAATTGGCCCAATGTAAATGAGGATGATCTTCCTCGTTCATGCCGAACTCGCAGTAGTCCTCCTTGTCGATGGAGTAGGCGCGCACTTTGTCGGTGCCATTGAGCCTTATCACGGCGTAGATGCCTTTGTCGATAGCGCCGGGAAAGACGAAACCTCCATTATAGTCGGTGTGTTCGCCAATGAGATTGATACGGCCTGGTGAAGTGTAGGCAACACCCTCGTTTCCAAAGCGTTGCTTAAAAACAGATTTTAATTCTTCGATATTCATAGTATAGGTCTAATTTGGGCGCAAGTTAGGAAAAAATATCCATACCAAATCCATTTGGTCGATATTTTTATATTTTTGCAAAATCAAATAATGAGTGTTTAACATACAAACCCGTTCGTGATGAAAAAGACCCTTATTTTCCTTTTTGCAATTGCTATTTCTCTGTTTTCGAGAGCGCAAAGCATTAACTTTGAGCAGTATTTCCTTGACGAGGGTTCGTTGCGTATGGATGTTTTCCAATGCGGCAATTCCGAAGGCTCGCACTATGTGTTTGAGCGTTTCGTCATCGAACCTTATTTTGGTGGTTCCAAGGTCAACCTGGTTGATCCTTTCAATTATGGTACAAACCGTGTGAAAGTGATTGATGCACAAACCAATACATTAATCTATTCAAGAGGATACAATACCTTGTTCCGCGAATGGCAAACCACCGAAGAAGCCTCAAGAATGGAACGCTGCTATGAAGAGTCTGTAAGTGTTCCGTTGCCACGCAATGAGGTGTATGTCATCCTTGAAATCAGGAACTTCGATGGCGAGTTTGAAGAAGTGTTCTCAAAGCGTTATGAACCTGATGAGATGTTCAACACCACGGAACAACGCTATGTGTTCCCTGTTCAGGACATTATGGTCAATGGTACGCCTGAAACCAAGGTGGACATCGTGATTCTGCCCGAAGGCTATACTGCCGACGAAATGCCTCAGTTCCTTCAACATTGTCAGAACCTGGCCAATGTGTTTGCCCAAGCGGAACCGTTTGCAAGCCATATCAACGATTTCAATTTCCGCGCTGTGCTGGCACCTTCCGAGGAGAGTGGCGTTGACATTCCTGCCAGTCACACTTGGGTGCGAACCATTCTTAATTCGCATTTCTACACTTTTTATATTGACCGCTATTGCACTACACGCAACTATTTCTCGGTGAAGGATGTAGCAGCGAACGCACCTTATGACCAGATTTACATTTTGGTGAACAGCAGCCAGTATGGCGGTGGCGGATTCTATAACTTCTATTCAATGAGCACGGCGGGCAACATGTCGTCATCCAGCGTCATTGTGCATGAGTTTGGCCATGCTTTCGCGGGTTTGGCCGACGAATATGAGGAACCTGACAATCCTTTGGCCTTGCTTTATAACCTGTATGTGGAGCCTTGGGAACCCAACATCACCACTTTGATGGATTTTGACTCGAAATGGGCCGACCTTGTTGCTCCTGAAACGCCTATTCCTACGCCTAATAGCAATCAGTATAACAACACGGTGGGCGCTTTTGAGGGTGGAGGTTATCTGACGTATGGCATGTATCGCCCGCAACGCAACTGCATGATGCGCAACTATGCGCCTTTTTGTGCCGTGTGCAACAGGACAATTGAAGCCGTGATCGAAGCCCATTCCGATAGTCCGGTAATAGTGAAATCAGAGCATTTTCAGTGCGAGCCTACGCTTCGTGTGTGCCCCAATCCGGCCACTGACTTTATTGATGTCTTTGTGAACCAAGGGAATGTCTTGGCGGAAATTGTAGACATGAACGGGAAGACTGTATTGACCGTACAACTCAACGCTGAAGTGAATAGGATCGAAATCGGCGAACTTCCCAAAGGCTTATATGTACTTCGTGCTAACGGCGAGGCGCGTAAATTTGTAAAACAATGAATCATAGGCATCTGACATGGGTGTTATTGGGCGGTCTAGTGTTGGCTTCTTGTGTTCACCAACCTGAACCAAGTTATCCCATTCCTACATCTAAACAAGTTGAATGGCAACAACTTGAAACATACGCATTTATACACTTTGGCTTAAACACATTTAATAATATGGAATGGGGCTTTGGCAACACGCCATCGCATACCTTTAACCCCTCCAATTTGGACTGCGAACAGTGGGTTTTGACCTTGAAGGCTGCTGGCATGAAAGGCGTAATCCTCACGGCAAAGCACCACGACGGTTTCTGTCTTTGGCCGACTGAAACCACGGAATATTCCATCAAAAACACTTATTATAAGAATGGTGAAGGTGACTTGGTGCGCGAACTTTCGGAAGCCTGCAAGAAGCATGGCTTGAAGTTTGGGTTGTATCTCTCTCCCTGGGACCGCAACCAACCTGAGTATGGGCACAAAGGTTACGTTGACATCTATCATCAACAGATTGAGGAACTTGTGAGCAACTACGGACCGTTGTTTGAGTTCTGGTTCGATGGCGCCAATGGCGGTACGGGTTGGTATGGTGGTGCTAACGAGATGAGATCCATCGTAGCAGAGAAATACTACGATTATGAAAAGGCGAGGGACATCGTGTGGAAATACAGTCCCGAAGCGAGCATCTTTGGAGGCACTGTCCCGACTTTGCGATGGATTGGCAACGAGGAAGGTAAGGCCAACGCCACGCAATGGAGCATGTATAAAACTGACTTTGAGTCGCTTAACGATACAAAAGCCTTGCAACAAGGTTATCGCGAGGGCGAGGCTTGGTTGCCTGCCGAAGTGGATGTCTCCATTCGTCCGGGATGGTTCTACCATGCCAATGAAGACAGTCTAGTGAAAACCGTGGATCAACTTATGGATTTGTATTACCAAAGTGTGGGCCATAATACCAATCTCTTGCTCAATTTCCCTGTTAATCAAGAGGGTAGGATACCCAGCATCGACTCTACCAATGCGGTACAATGGCATGAGAAGTTGCAAAAAGATTTTGCCAACAACCTGCTTAAAGGTTGCAAAGTGACTGCCAGCAACACAAGAGGATGTAGGTTCAAAGCCAAGAATGTGCTTTGTGACGATTACACCCGTTACTGGGCGACAGAAGATGGAATCCATCAAGCTGAACTTATCTTCGATTTTCCCCAAACTACGGCTTTCAACCGCTTGTTGTTGCAAGAGTATATTCCTTTAGGTCAGAATGTTGACGCATTCTATTTGGACTATTACTTTAATAGTAAGTGGTTGCCCATCGAGGTGAACGAGCCAACGACCACCATTGGTTACAAGCGACTTCTTCGTTTCCAAACCGTTAAGGCCGATAAGTTAAGAATTAGATTTAAGGTGTTTAAGGGGACTCTGTGCATTAATAAGGTTGGTGCGTATCATGTTGAATGAATATGAAAAATCGCTTGCGATTTTTGTCTCAAATTCAATAATATGACTTCAGTTTTCTCTGCATTCTCAAATTCTTGATAAAATAGAAAATGATAGAATATCATCCACTGAAACCGTTTCTCCCAAAGAACGCTAGAGTCTTGTTCCTCGGCAGTTTTCCACCGCCCAAAAAGCGCTGGTGCATGGACTTTTTTTACCCCAACTTTATCAACGACCACTGGCGCATTGAAGGCCAGATCTGGTTTGACGACAAGAACCATTTCGTGGACATTGAGCGCAAGTGCTTCAAAATGAATGAAATCATTGCGTTTCTGGATGAAAAAGGCATTGCCTTCTTCGATACGGCTACAGCAGTCAATAGGTTGAAAGACAATGCCTCGGACGCATTTTTGGAAATCGTGGAGCATACCGATATTGAGGCACTACTGAAACAGATACCGCAATGCCACGCCATCGCCACGACGGGTGAAAAAGCCACCACGGAAGTATGCGCTTATTACCATAAGAATTCTATTCCTTCGCCTAATGAACAAATCACCTTAAGGGACGGATTAACACTTTATAGATTACCCTCATCCTCAAGAGCATATCCATTGTCATTTGACAAAAAAGTTGAAGCCTACCTCAGGATGTTTGAAGCGGTTTTTTAGGATTGCTTACGGCAAGAAATCTATTAAAAATCTGTTAAAAATCAATAAAAATCTATTTTGGAGGATTTTGAATATGATTTTTGAACGATTTCTTCGCGAAGCGAATCCCATAATCACCTAGTCATCAAAGCGTCAATCGCGGGCAGGATCTCACCGGATTTGCCTTCGAGATAGATGTCCGTGATGTAGTTCGTATAAGTCGAAGGCTCCATGTTGATTTCGATGATCTTGGCGCCGTTGCGTTTGGCGATGCCTGGAATCATATTGGCAGGACTGACCTGTCCCGAAGTGCCGATGATGACGAAAGCGTCGCAATTCTCAGCCGCCCTCACCGAGCCATAATAAGCGTCCTCAGGGATGCCTTCTCCAAAGAAGATGAAGTCGGGCTTCATCAGGCCACCGCATTGGGCGCAACGAGGCGGTTCCTCGGTGAGTGTCAGGCTCTTGGCGTCGACCTTGTGGCCGCATTTGGTGCAGACGAAACGCGACATGTTGCCGTGGAACTCATACACCACGCTGTTGCCTGCCACGGTGTGCAGGTCGTCGATGTTCTGCGTGATGACGCTGCTCAGGCGGCCTTCCTTCTCCCATTTAGCCAGGACAAGGTGTCCGGGATTGGGCTTGATGTCCTTGTTGCTGAAGAAGTTATAGAACACCTCGCGGATGATCTTCCACGACTCCTTGGTATGGCGGTAGTAGAAGTCGATGTCGAGTGAGTTGGGGTCGTACTGGTTCCAGATGCCGCCCTCGCCACGGAAAGGCGGGATGCCGCTCTCAGCAGAAGTACCGGCACCTGTGAAGCCCACGATGTTCTTCGCTTTGGAGAGGATTTCGGCGGCTTGTTTGATTTTTTCTTCGTTATACATGTTGGTATTATATTGATTTTTAGTTTCTTATTGATGTGAAACGCTGGAATGGGGTTCACTACACTGACGCATTTTACCGTCATGGCGGAGGAACATCCGCCATCTCCTGTGCGGATGGGTGTTTCTATCGTTCAGGAGATTCCGGATCAAGTCCGGAATGACGTCTCAAGGTCAAGTGAGGTATTAACATTAAGGAATTCTTTTTCGATGCAAAGTTATACAAAAAATCTTGTAGAATTAACCGAAAATGCGTATATTTGCAAACTAGATGAATATCAAATCGCTATGACACAAAAGCAAGCCATACAACTGTTTGAACAAAAGAAAGTTCGTACCGTTTGGGATACTGAAAAGGAGAAGTGGTATTTCTCGATTGTGGATGTGGTGGAGGTGCTGACAGAGAGCACCAATCCGCAAACCTATTGGAGGGTGTTGAAAAACCGTTTAAAGAAAGAGGGAAATGAAACCGTTACAAATTGTAACGCTTTCAAACTACGTGCGCCTGACGGCAAAATGCGCTTAACGGATATGGCTGATACTGAGCAACTTTTTCGTCTTATTCAATCCATTCCTTCGCCGAAGGCAGAGCCTTTCAAGCAATGGATGGCGCAGGTGGCGGCCAAACGCATCGACCAGATGCAGGATCCCGAGTTGTCTTTTGAGCAGGCGGTGGCCGACTACCGCAGGTTAGGCTATTCGGAGGCATGGATTAACCAGCGGATGAGGTCGATAGAGGTGAGGAAGCACCTGACCGACGAGTGGAAGCGTGCCGGGTTGGAGGAAGGGCTGCAGTTTGCCTCGCTCACCGACATTATCTATCGCCAATGGAGCGGCCTCTCCGCCAAGGAATACAAGCAACTGAAGGGCTTGAAGAAAGAGAACCTGCGCGACAACATGACCGACCTTGAAATTGCCATCAACATGCTTGCGGAGGCCACCACGACACAAATCTCAAAGAATGAGAACCCGAAAGGCATGGCTGAAAGTGCCGGCATCGCCCGACGTGGCGGAGCCGTGGCTAACGACGCCCGAAAAGCCGTAGAGAAAGAAACTGGCCAGCCGGTGGTTTCAACAATGAACGCCAAACAGATTGCACAGGGAGAAGGGGAATTGCTTTTGGATAGTGGGGTGGAATGAAAAAAAGATGTAGTTTTGTCGCGTCAAAATAATAAAAACCTATAAAAGTTGCGCCCGACACGGAATAAGGGTATGGAAAATGTTAATAGGGTTAATTATCGTTTTCGTAACCGTTGTGATGTATCTGCTTCTGCTTGTATTAAAGGAAAAGAAACCCAATCAAGATGCCACAATTAGTAATGGGGGCGAAACGGGAGATTGGGAAGACGAGTATGGCGTCCAGTTTTCTTCAGACAAGGAAACACTTTTGAAGGCACCGACAAATCTAAAAGAATACACTATTCCGAACGGGGTAATCAGTATCCGATCGAATGCTTTTGATGGCTGCTCCAACTTGATGAGCGTCACATTCCCCAACTCAGTAAAACAAATAGGAAGATTTGTGTTCAACAAATGCGACAGCCTCTCAGCAATACATATTCCTGCTGGAAACATGGAACGGTTCAAGAGAATGCTTCCCTCTGATTTGCATAGTATACTGATTGAACCTAACGCCAAGACCTTTGTTCCGTCTCCGGTCGAGAAAGAAAACACCAATGATCAAAAGCAACAACAGACATCTGATAAAATAGATGAAAATAATGTGGAATGGTGGAAAAAAACATACATAAAGGAAAAACATTTATTGAGAGTAGATGACTGTGATCGCACATTACCCAGGAAGTTATATGAAATGTCTGAAGGTCAAAGCGATTTCGCCATGATATTTGGAGAGCCCTATTGCTTCACACTTGTCGAAAAATATTATCACAAGGCGTGTGAGATGTCGTGGGTTGGTAAGAGTCTTGAGGAAATGACCAACGAAGATTTTGAGGACGAGAAGGAGTATAATGATGGTGATCGTAAAGCATATTGGGACTTTTGGATATATACTTTCAAGGTTTCACTTCCTGTAGAGCCGATGCCAGAGATGATTAGAGCCTTTATGACTAATAAAGACTTGACTAATTTCGTCATTCCTGAATCTGTGACAGAAATTGACCAGTATGCTTTTAGCGGTTGCACGGGATTAAGTAAAATTGTCATTCCCAATTCTGTTACAGAAATTGGAAACAATGCTTTTGAGAATTGCTCAAGTCTTACTGAAGTTGTCATTCCCGACTCCGTAAAAAGAATTGGAAACAACGCGTTCCATAATTGTAAAAGCCTTAAAAGAATCGTAATTCCCAACTCTGTTACGGAAATTGAAAACCATAGTTTTGCGAATTGCTCTGGTCTTACCGAGGTTGTGATTCCTGATTCTGTAACAAAAATTGGCCAATATGCTTTTATAGGTTGTACTGGATTAAGTAAAATTGTCATTCCCAATTCTGTAAAAGAAATTGGAAATACTGCTTTTGAGAATTGTTCTAGTCTTACTGAAATTGTTATTCCCGACTCTGTTACAGAAATTGAAGACTATAGTTTTGCGAATTGCTCTGGCCTTACTGAAATTGTTATTCCCGACTCTGTTACGGAAATTGAAGACTATAGTTTTGCGAATTGCTCTGGTCTTACTGAGGTTGTCATTCCTGATTCTGTAACAAAAATTGGCCGATGTGCTTTTAGAGATTGTACTGGATTAAGTAAAATTGTCATTCCCAACTCAGTAACTGAAATAGGCGTTTCGGCTTTTGAGAATTGTTCTAGTCTTACTGAAATTGTTATTCCCGACTCAGTAACTGAAATAGGCGTTTTGGCTTTTGGGAATTGTTCTAGTCTTACTGAAATTGTTATTTCCGACTCCTTAACAAGAATTGGCAACTTAACGTTCTATAATTGTAAAAGCCTTAAAAGAATCGTAATCCCCAACTCTGTTACGGAAATTGAAAAACATAGTTTTTTGTATTGCTCTGGTCTTACCGAGGTTGTCATTCCAAATTCTGTAACAAAAATTGACCGATATGCTTTTAGTGGTTGTATCCATCTCCTTAGTATAAAAGTCTCTGAAGCTAATAATACATTTGATTCTCGAAACGACTGTAATGCGATCATCCATTCCAAGACTAATGTATTAGTAATAGGATGTGCCAATACGACCATTCCAAACACAGTGACGAAAATTGGCAGTTATGCTTTCCATGATTGCACGGACCTGAAGAACATCGATATTCCCAACTCGGTGACGGAGATTGGGAATGATGCCTTCAATGGTTGCACGGGCCTGACGAGCATCGTCATTCCCGACTCGGTGACAGAGATAGGTTCAGATGCTTTTTACAAATGTAAAAACCTAACCAGCATCATTATTCCTAATTCAATAATAGAGATAAGCTATGAAGCTTTCTCGGGTTCTGGATTAAACAGCATTGTTATTCCCAATTCGGTGACGAGAATTGGTAGATATGCTTTCCATGATTGCACGAACCTGAAGAATATCGATATTCCCAACTCGGTGACGGAGATTGGAGGCTATGCCTTCGAGGATTGCACAGGCTTGACAAGTATTGTCATTCCCGACTCGGTGACGGAAATCGGGTATGGTGCCTTCCGTGGTTGCACTGGCCTGACGAGCATTGTCATTCCCAATTCAGTGATCGAGATTCACGATTATGCTTTTTGGGGTTGCACAAATCTTAAATTGATAAAGATAGATAGGAACGCATATAAAAGATTTGAATCTATACTTAAACTTCCTGAAAATGTAGAAATACGATTCATTAAATCGTCTTAAAGAGACAGATTATGCCACTTGTTTTCAAACAAATGAAGTAATATTTGACATCGTCCATTATTTTCTCTCCTTAATCATACAACTCCACAAACTCATAAGAATTCCCCATAGCCTCCAAAAACTTAATAAAGTCCTCTTGGCTGATGATGATTGTCCCGGTGTTGTCATTGGGATGGAAGCTCAGGCGGGGGGCATTCAAGAGATTTTT
>JAEEGG010025961.1_pt1 | contig 11228 bp, 16 predicted proteins | sample 9134161 | NCBI WGS metagenome assembly JAEEGG01 (sample SAMN16246543, study PRJNA631951) | gut metagenome | biome: gut microbiome; feature: rumen; material: CR-attached | host: Bos | place: Iran: Karaj | collected 2018-10
TTCGCGGTAGTGACGCTTCCGTCCGGGACCGGGAAGGTCTCAAGCGCTTTGACCACTTCGTCATAGATGGTGCTGGGTATGTTGGATACCACCTCCATGACCTTATCAAGGTTGAGCTCATGAAAATTGGCATATGGCATTTTTTCATAAAGTCCCATTATACACCTCCTTAGTAAACCATCACGCAGAACTGCTCTTTAAACTGCCTGCAGATGAAGTCATAAAAATTGAACTGTACCACCTTCCGCTGCTCTTCGATCATGGATTGGGTGGTGGTTACACCAATGTTTCCACTCTCGGTTTCCGTCTCTGTGTAATCAGCAGAGTCTGTCTGAGCGTTATAGGTGAGCGTCGTCTTGTTTTTGGCTGCCTCTCCCTGTGCAGTGGTCGTCTCCTTGTTCGCCGGAGAATAGGTGTTTGAGTCATATCCTGTCACCTCATAGGTGCTGGTGTTGGTCTGGTCCGTATCCACACCGGTGGTGTTCCCTCCGGTCATGACATGGAGTTTACCCTGCACCGTGTGGCTTCTTGTACCGTCCTTATTCCAGATAGGATTGTATTTATATACGAGCGTCTCATACAAACCTGCCCAATCCACCTGGTGGACATCGCTCCAGGTCTTGATCATCTGCTTCATGGTATCCGGAGAGGCATACACCAGCGAGAGCTCCGCAAGATTCATGCAGATGTAGGATATCAGGACATCCTTATCCGGCTCAAAGGGATCCTCCACATGAGGGATCGCCTCCGAGAGGTCTGCAGATGTGGGCAGCTGCAGTCCGTCAAATATCGTCTGATCCAGGTTGTAAAGCCCCAGAATCGAGAGCCATGCCACTGAGATCACCTCCTTCAGGCTTGCGCCATTTCACGTTCAGTTCATCCTCGGAGAGGCCGAACATCTTCCGCACTCGCTCCATGTCCTCGCTGATCGAGTCATACCACAGGCTCACTTTTGCCTTTACTTCCAGATCATTGGCAGCCACTTCGGAATCCGTGACTCCGCTCTTTTTGGCTAAGTTCACATTAGGGATGCCAATATCCGTGAGGAACTGGTTCCTGATGTTCCGCATGGTATCCATGAGTTTATCCGCAATGAAATTCTGCCCAACATTCTGCACGAACATCTGCACTGCCAGTGTGCCATCATCGCGGAACAGCTTCTTATCTGCCACCGCAATGGGATTGCCTGAAGCAAGCTGGTCATAGAGCTCCTTAAAGGATTCCGCAGATGCCTTATTGTCCGCAGCGAACACGAACGACATCTTGCTATTAAGGATGTTCCCTCCCATGGTCTCCGCACAGAGCGCCATAAGGTCTCCATAATAATCCACCAGGTCATAGAGCCCGAAGTAGTCCGGCTGCAGCCGGATCACCTCGCACTCCTTTCCGATGAGCAGCTCTCGGGACTGATACAGAGGGTTTGCGAGGGTGACATAGTAGGGCTGATATTGGACCGTATAGCCTCCAATCCCACAATGCTGAGGGATCACTCCAAAGGGCTTGATATCAGCCACCGCCACGAAACCGAGGCAGTATAGGACCGTCAGAAAGTAGTTCTTTGCCCAGGTCTCCGGCAAAGTGAAATCAAAGACAGACTCCGCTTCCTGCAGGAGATACCGCTTAAAGAATCTTGCCAGTCCTGTGTTCTTCACATGCACTGTACTTGGACTGATCACACTGTTGTATTGGTTGATAAATTCATAGCTATAATTACTCATAGAAGAATCCTCCATCCATAAAGGACTCGACAGCCTGCGCCTCCTGCTGTGTTCCAGGGATCTCAATGTGCGCTGAGCTGCACTGCGTAAAGCCGGAGAGCGCGGAGATCTGCTTCACCTTACAAAGAGGCCGCCCCTTGTCCGTATTGTCCATCTCCGTCTGATGATAGAATGTCTCGGAGAGCGTCATAGGAAGCAGGTATGATCCTATGGAGCCGGAGCTGGTCATAATGGTTTGCTTGGGAAACATGCTCTTTAGTGCATCCGTGATGCCATTCCTTACACCTACCGCATTATCGTTTGATGCGGAGGCTGAAGAGTTTAGGATGCCTGACAGAGTACCAAGCACATCTGCTCTGGATGTCCCATAGCCGAAAGCAACACCTACATTTGAATCGACCGTTAAGAGCCTTGTCCCGGTGCCTCCTGTCACTCCGTACAATGCCACCGCAGCGGATCCTGAAGCGAGATTCAGAGATACATCCACTCTCACAGAGGCATATCCGATCAGCCTGTCATTATCCAGCGAGAACTGTCCCACACCTGGAATGAAGAGATCTCTGGAAGTATAGGTATTGCCGTTCAGGTATGCTCCTCTTGTGGCAGCATCAGGATGTGAAGTGAGATTGATGGTTCTGCTGAAATCGTATGTCTCCCTTGGGCTTATGGTCGAATAGGTACCGCCAACAGCGTAATAGCCAAAGTCAAAATCTGTGACAGTAACACCTTTACCGGAGACCTCGCTTTTATTGATGGGAAGCCACGTCACACTCACGATGGAGTTTTCTGGTTGTTTTATGGCTTTCACTATCTCGGTGCTCGCATCGCCAAAATCATACCCATCCCAGAAACTGGAGGCAAAGACCTGTGTCGCTATATACTGATACTGGGTACCTCCAAGCAGATAGTATTCCTGCCATCCTCTCCTGCCCATAGTCGCCACCACAAGGACCTGATCAGTAAATGACGCAGGGACCGCCCAGAAAGGCTGGGATGTGATCTGCGTGGTAGGAGTCGATTTGGCAGGATATACAGCATCTATGATCTCCCCATCATACTGAGAGGCACTCCGCACGACATACTGGCTGGATGATCCGATCTGTGTTTTATAGGAGGCCAGAGGGTCCACCTCCAGATCTGCGGTCCATTGCCGATCACTGAAGGTCCAGTTACGCACCCAATAATATCTGCCCCAGGCAGATATGTGGGCATAATTATAGGCTGCAGGGCTTCCTGTTCCGGTCCACACTAATCTGATAGAGGGCTGCAGAACACTGCAGCCCTCCTTGAGCGTGACCGTATAGGATGTGCCTCCAGAGGGTATCTTGGTGCTGTTCACCTTCTTCGAGAAGGTGTAAAAGGTCACGTTCATGTGATCGCCTCCTTAGTCCAGGACGAACACGATGGCATTCTCCGTCGAGTCCATCCAGTAACGGCAGGACTCATGATACCAGAGATTGGTGTATCCGCCTCTGGCATTGAAAGGAGATGCCTGGCTCCACTGGTTCTGGAGCGTGTAACCTGCAGCCTCTCTGTCGAACAGCACACCCAGAATGTCTGAGGATGTGTAAGCACCGGTGGCAATGGTGCCGTTTGCAGCCATGTGGCTCTGGTTTACGTTGATGGAGGCAGGATTCGCAGGACTCTGCCAGAAGTTCACCATCTCGGAATCCAGGAGCCTCAGATACTTATCATTGTAAGTGACGCTCAAAACAGAGGCATCCACCGTATTAAACAGCGGTCCGAAGAGCACGAGCTTCTGATCGGAAACAGGAGTGTGTCTGGAGATCACACCCGGAGTGGGGTTGCTGGCATGCGCCGTGCTGGGGTTCACATGGTACATGGTCGTGCGGTTCTCAAGAGCCTGGGATGCGGTCTTGATCCGGCCGAACACCCAGCGAGCGAAGTCAGGGAAATTGGCAGCATCGGAATAGCTCCAGGGAGATGCAGTAATACCTGCCCATGCTTTGTACTCCGTCACCAGATGGACCTGCTGTGTCGATACACCGCTGGAAGCCGTGCCACCGATCAGGTTCAGGAGCGTCATTCTGGCAGCCTCTTCTCTGGCCTGTTCGAGCTGGTCGCTGATGTTGGTCATCACCATTGAGATGAAGCGGGAGAACTCTTCCGGTCCGGTCAGTGATACATCCAGCTGGTCGCGGTAAATGGTCACATGCTTCTGCCAGGTCTGGGAACCGTAAAAGTTGGTCTGCAGTACCTTGGGCTTCAGCACCACATACTGATCCATGGCCACACCGTCAGTCAGATTGATGCGGTCATCATTCTCAAGCTGACCATCCACCATGTTCAGCTTCCGCACATGGTTGCCATAGCGGATAGGATCTGCTTCCAGAACCTTCAGCTTCCTGCTGTACGGTCTGTTTGAAAAGACAGTTTTGGACAGGATCTGGTTGATCGCCGTCATGAGCGGATCATAGCCGGTCTCCAGTCCGGTCTTGGCTACAGTGACAAAGTCCTTGGTCGCCAGAGAGGCAACAGTACCGCCCTTTGCCTGCGCTACCGCAGCGTTCAGGATGGTTGCAGCCTGGTCAACAGATAAAGTGTTAATAGCCATTCTTTATTCCTCCTTTCCAAAGAATGCTTTAGCCAGGATATCATCGACCGTCTCTGTCTGGTCAGGTGTCCTGGTCCCTGAGCTGCGGTTGAGCAGCATGGTGATGGAGCCTGTCAGGTTATCGATCTTCTGGAGGATCGCGTCCATCTTGGGCTCCTGTTTCGGTTCAGCCGGAGCAGGCTCCGGAGCAGGTGCAGGCTCCGGATCTGCAGGAGCAGGAGCCGGAGCAGGTTCTGATGCGGGCAGCACCATCTTGCGGATCTCGTCAGCGGTAAAGCCTGCGTTCACTAATTTCATGATCTGGTCGATCATAGTTCCACCTTCCTTTCTATTTTATAACGTAGATAGCATAGAGGTCCTCTCTGGGATAAGACTTGGTGCAGATCTTATCACTCTGATTCCCTCCGATGCAGTAGATGTAGTCTCCGCTGGATGCGTATTCAGCCATCCCTACATGCTTTTTAGATCCCTCCGTCATGGTTGTCCCTTCCCAAAGCCAGAAGAGTATCGCGTACTGAGGGATTTTTTCAGGGAGATGCTGGCGGTCGTAGAATGTCCCCAGGCCCTTGGCATCTGCTACCATGCATGCATTCATCATGTCGTACACATTATCATGCTTTCCGCCGATGGCCTCCAGACAGCCAGCCTTATTGGCGAAGTAGCACATGGATGTTGCACACCAGCTGTCCTTTACCAGGGAGCCGTAATACCATTTCTGGATCTCGCCCACAATGCCTTCATATTCCTTGATGTTCCTGTTCTCGTCGAAACCGTCAAAGATCCTCTCCCCTGCGGAAGGGATCGGATGATCAGCAGGTGCATCCTCCCGGATCTCGTAGCACCATACCTCCTTGCCGTCCAGCAGGATCTTGATCACATGGCTCATTTCTCAATCCCTCCATTCCCTCCGCTGAGTCGCTCTGTCAGTATCGTGATGGCCTTCTCCAGTTTAGTGATGGCCTCTGTGGTCTTGGATGTCTGCTCATCCATTCTTTCATTCTGTCGTTCAGATTGTCTGAAGAGCAATATGCACATGACAATTGGAAAGCCCAGGCTTCCGATCAGCGTAACGATGGTGTTGATGTCCATGGTCTCACCTCCTCCTGAAAGGATGTGCAGGGAGGGCATCTGTCCCCCGCCGGGGATGGCAGCCTTCCGGGCCGTGCGTTGCCTGCCCTCCTTGCACTTCATTATATTAAGTTGTAACTTTTGATTTGTCAAGTCAATAGGGCTAATGTCCTTTTATTCTTAGTTGTAACTGACATTCCGATGATATATAATCCTAGTGTCGAGAGACAGAAAGGAGAAAAAGAAGATGGTTACTAAGGATCAGGAGAGGAAAGCACTGGAGCAGATCAGGGAGATCGTTGAGGGCCTCGGAGAAGACAGCTACATCGGGATGGCCATGACCGGAGTCCTGGAGGACGCCAAGGAAAACATCGAGAACGACTGGGCGTGCAGCAACTACGACAGATGGCAGACGGCAGAGCAGAAGCTGGAGCAGACCAAGAGAGGAAACATCGAGCTGCAGGAGAAAGTAAGAACACTTGAAAGCAGATGCCTCGAACTGAAGCAGCAGCTCATGCACAAGGAGTCCGCACTGAATAGCTGTTCAGACAACGCCATCGAGTACTGTAACAAGTTCAGGGCTGAGGAAGACAAGAGGATCATGGCTGAGGAACAGATCATCCGGCTGAAAGCAAAGCTCTACGACATGATGATGGAGAAGGAGGAACAGTAATGGAACTGAAAGAACTGGAGAAGAGGATCGAGGAGGCGCTCACTGAGCTGGGCGCTCTCCGCAAGGAGATGGAGAAGCTGGAAGAGGAGAACCACAGACTGAAGCATGAAAAAGAGAATCGGAGGATGGCAATTGCTGAGTTATCTGTGGAGAACGAACAGCTGCATTCCATGATGGAGGACCTGGCAGACCTGTGGATCAGGACAGACCTCCACCGGAGGAAGCTGGTTGCCAAGTATGAAGAAGGAAGGGAGCTGGAAGAATGGGAGAAGAGATAAAGAAGCCGATCATGGCTGAAGTGTTCCTGGAGAGCCAGATCGGAACCGATACCGAGGAGGTCCTGTACACAGGGCCTCTTGTTAGAATAAAGTGCAAGGAGTGCTCCCTGTTCTTTAAGGTGCCAGACATCCCTGCCGGCCTGTGTGCCTTGAGAAACGCATGGACACCTGAAGGAGGAGGATGCATGGGAAGCAAGGACTTGAAGAAAAACCCTGATAAAGTACATGTGGTCAGATGCAAAGACTGTGTATCAGTTCAGTATTGCCGATTTGCACCGGGACCTGGTTCGGATGGTTTTTGCTCAAAGGGAGAAAGGAGAATAGAATGCTGATACCATTCAGATGGGCAAGACATGGAGGACCATGGAAGCCTCCGGGGAAAGCGGAACTGGTACACAGGTACCGCTGGAAGTATAAGGACTTAAGGATCGCTCCGGAGCCTCTGGTGCTCCAGGAAGCTCTGATCAGGACCGCTCCAGGAGTAAGCGCGAGAGACCGATGGTGTGTATGGGTATATCTCGAGGATCATCAGATCCCCTGGACCACGCAATATAAGAAGATCGCGAATCAGGAATATTATAAGGAGGTCACCTATGAGAAGAGGAAAAGAGGCATATAACAGAGGCTACCAGCAGGGCTTCGAGGACGCTATCGAGATGGTGAATGACATCATCAGAAAGAAGAGCACAGACCATAGCTTTGTAGTTGATCCGAGTGCAGGATCACCGCTCAAGTGGGAGGCCATGACCAATGGAAGATCTACAAACCCGTCTGAAGAGAATTAAAGAAGAAAACCCGGAAGCCTGGGAAGCATACGAGAAGATGTGTGCAGAATTTTGGCGGGTTATGTGGCCATTCTTAGTATCTGAAGGAGTTATCAGCCGCCGCTATTATGGTAAGAAGAAAATAGGGGGAGATGTGGAAAATGCCGAAATTCATACCGACACCAAAGACCATTGACTTACGGATAGCACCGGACTACACCACCAACCTGGCAAAGCTCCGGGTGATCTATGGATCAGACAAAGAGATCAGAAAAGAGTACCGCCGCCTTCAGGCCGCCGTGGACAAACGGCTGAAGCGTATGGAAGCGGCCGGACTGGGAGAAAGCGTCCAGGCGCGGCAGCTGCGGCAGATCCCCCGGATCAGTAAGCTGGAGACCATGCAGAAGGTGGCCGTAAAACTCAATAAGGCTTACCAGAACCTTGCCAGCCCTAAGTACACACTTCCAGGCGTCAGGAGATCATCCGAGAAAAGGGCAGAAACGCTGGTAGAGAAAAGGCGGGTTCTGGAAGGGGCCGTTGGGTCAGAGCTGGACACACTTTTTAGGGTGGTAAGGCGTCGCGGATTTCTGGGCGTTTACGGTTCCGACCGCGTCTTGCAGCTGTATAAGAGCCGCCAGGAAGCGGGTAAAGAAACCAATTATACTGAGCAGCAGTGGCAGGGTGTAGTGTCAGCTCTGCAAAGGAAGATAACGGCGGTAGACATAACGGCGACAGCTGCCGGAGTGTAAGCCGGAAAGGAGCGGCTGCATGTATGACTGGAGATATGCAGCAGAGAACGAACCGAGCTATGAAACCCTGAAGCGGCCGCGGGGAAATCCCTACGGCCGCAAAAGGGCCTACACAAAGGAAGTAGGAGCCTTCGACATAGAAACGTCCACTATATATGACGGAGACGGACGCCCACATAGTTTTATGTATGTGTGGATGTTTGCTGTAAATGATAGGGTGTACTATGGCCGGACCTGGGATGAGTTTAAAGATTTCCTGATGATCTTGCGCCGGCGGATCCCGAAGGGGACCAGGATGCTGACATACATCCATAACGCGTCATTCGAGTACCAGTACCTGAGCGGGCAGTTTGATCTGGCGCTGGAAGATATTTTTGCCACCGATCCCAGGAAGATCCTGAAGCTGGATCTATGTGAATGGATTGAGTGCAGATGCAGCTACTTTCTGACCAACATGACACTGAGGAAATTCCTGGAAAAGGAGGATGTACCCGTGAAGAAAGAGGAACTGGATTATAGTAAGGTGAGATTCCCCTGGACAGAGCTGACCCCGGAAGAGCTTAGTTATTGTGAAGCTGACGTTTTGGGCCTGACACAGGCGATAAGATCCAGAGCCGCCAGAAGCGAAGATACCTGGTATACCATACCCTTCACGTCCACCGGCTACGTCCGAAGAGAAGCAAAGCGGGTCCTGCATACCGCAAAAGGGCATGAGCGCTACCGATATGACAGCTGGGAGGTTTACAAACGATTAATGAAAGCCTTCCGGGGCGGTAATACACACGCAAGCAGGTACATGGCAGCGCTGGGTGTGCTGGAGGGCGACATCCGGAGCAGGGACTTCAGCTCACACTATCCTGCCCAGATCTGCGGGAAACTGTATCCCGGAAAAGAATTTTTTGTGGTGCCTAAAGGCGTTATATACGAAGGCGGTGACAGTATCGCCTATATGGAGGGACTGATCAGCCGCGGTTATGCGGTCCTATTCACCGTCCGGATGACCGGGGTGGAAGTGGACGAGATGCAGCCGGTGCCTTACCTGTCCATTGATAAGTGCGAGATCTGTAGGGAGGGGGTTCTGGACAATGGCCGGATCCTGGAAGCGGATGAGCTGCTAACCACCGTCACAGACGTGGACTGGAAGATCATTAAATCCATGTATACATACGAAGATGCCCGGATCACATGGCTGGCCTATAGCACCTATGAACCGTTGCCGCAGGAATACATTGATCTGACACGCGATTATTACCGCAGAAAAACCGAGCTCAAGGGGGTTGATCCGTACAGCTACGACCGTGTGAAAGAGCTGCTCAATAGCCTGTACGGAATGATGGCCCAGGCGGTTTTACGCATGGAAATGAAGATGGATGAGCATGGCGTTTTATATGAAGAGTTCCCGGAAGACATGGAAGCCGCATATCTGAAGAATGCTAAAAAGTGTTTCATGCCCTATTCCTGGGGCGTGTGGCTTACCTCCTGGGCGCGCTATGAGCTGCAGCGGGCCATTGACGCGGTGGGTGTAGGAAACTTCATTTACTGCGACACCGACAGTGTGAAGTATCTGGCGGAAGGCTGTGACGTGGACTTTGATGAACTCTTTCCGGGTGATGACTTTGTGGCTTATGATCCGAAGGGGAAACCCCACCGGATGGGTGTCATGGAAGAAGACGCCGTTTATGATCAATTTGTGACGCTCGGCGCCAAAAAATATGCGGTGCGCTATGCCGACACAAAGAAGATCCAGATCACCGTGGCGGGAGTGGGAAAATCGGAAGGCTCCGCGGAGCTGGAAGCAAAAGGAGGATTGACAGCATTCAAACCTGGCCTTATATTTAAATCGGGCGGTGTGGACGCGGTGTACAATGACCTGGATGACTTCACCTATGAAGTTGATGATAAGCGGCTGGAGATCACCCGGAACGTGTCATTGGTAGAGGGTGAATATACCCTTGGCCTGGCAAACAATTACCAGCTGCTATTAGACGCACTGGCGAATGGTCGAAGGATCATTGATCCTTTTTCCATAAACTAAACGTACTGACAGCCGGAGAGACGGCAGAAAGGAGCCAATCATGGCAAAGAAACAGAAAGCACAGTGGGATGAGTACAAAATTAAGGTTGAAACCGAAGACGGCAGCATCATGAAGCTGAAGGTCACTATGTTCAGCCCGATGGATGACCGCCAGGGCGTCAACCTGGTGATCATGGATGATCTGGTAATTAAAGGTATCTGGATCGTGAACGGTAAAAACGGGCCCTTCGTGTCCATGCCCTCTTATAAGACCGGGGATACCTATAGTGACTATGTGCATCCCATAAGCGCAACCTTCCGAGAGAGCCTTTACAGCCAGCTGGTTAAGCTGTCCAAATGGGGCGACGCAAAGAAGAAAAAGAAGAAAGAAGAGGACGAAGAAGACGATGATGAATAAAGTTCTATATACGCCGGAAGGGTATATAGACATGAGGGCGCTCATTATGAATGAGCGCTCTCCGTTTATATTTATTACTTCCCTTCGCGGCCCCGGAAAGACATGGGGCGCTATTGATTACGCCCTACGCTGCCAGGATAAACCTTTCATTCTTATGAGAAGGACGCAGGTCCAGGCGGATTTTGCAGCTGCTCCGGCTACCACGCCGCTGGCTGCTAACCTCCGGGATGACGAATACCTGGAACCGGTGAAAACAGGAGTAAAGAACTTCGCGCAGCTGAACGTTATGCGGAAGGCTGATCCGGAAGACGTATTGGTTGGTACGTGCTACATCATAGCTCTGTCAACCGTGGCTACTATGCGCGGGATCAGCCTTATGGACTGTGATATCCTAATCTTTGATGAGTTTATAAAAGAGCCTCACGAGCGACCTATAAAAGAGGAGTATTTGGCATTCACCCATGCATACGAAACGATAAACCGGAACCGGGAGAGCCAGGGAAGGCCTGCACTTAAGGTAATAGCCCTTTCAAATGCGCTGGATCTGGCTAACCCCTATTACAGGGGTTTTGATCTGGTAAACCGGGTGTACGCCATGACCAGCGAGATCCTGCGGGATCCTGATCAGGGCGTGGCCATTTACAGACCACGGTGCCAGGAGTTCTGGCGCCGGAAGAAAACAGGGGTACTATACAAACTGAGGGGAACACAGAGGACCAGCGCAGGAGACTGGGCAGACATGAACCTGGACAAGGTAAAGTCGTTGCGGCTGAAGTCTTCCGCGGTCCCTATATGCTCCATAAATGGAGTAGGATTCTGGAAGGTCAACGGAGAGGGCTACGCCAGTGCGATCAGGTCAAATGGTGTACCAGCTTATGATCTGGATGATAGGATTGACGTGGCAGCTGTACACATGAAGAATCAGGGACTGATCAATGCTCTTTTTAACCGGAAGGTGATCTTTGAATCTG
>JAEEGG010025966.1_pt1 | contig 11227 bp, 11 predicted proteins | sample 9134161 | NCBI WGS metagenome assembly JAEEGG01 (sample SAMN16246543, study PRJNA631951) | gut metagenome | biome: gut microbiome; feature: rumen; material: CR-attached | host: Bos | place: Iran: Karaj | collected 2018-10
CAGTTGAAAGATAATCAATAAAAGGCATTTCAGAATGAAGTGCGTCTCGTTCTATTGCCTTGAATAAATCACCAAATCTTTTTAAAACTATATTTGCTATTTCATTTATTGGTTTAGTCATTTCTATTATATAGTACAAAATCAGCATTTGTACAAGATTTTGAAGCAAAAAAAAATATTAAAAAAAAATAATTTATTTATTTACATACTGCAAGCAGTATGATATACTTAATATATCGAAAGGAGGAAAACTAAAAATGAAAAAGGAGGGTTAAGATGAAAACCTTGATTAAGGTTTCAATCTTAGTAAGCTTCTTACTTGCAAGCGTAGCCGCTAACTAAGATTAAAAAGGGGAGTAGCCGAAAGGCGAAACCCTGCTTAACCCTCACTTATTCTAATCATAACACAAAGAAAGGAAAATGTAAAATGGCAATACCAGAATCAAACAGAAGAGCTATAAACAAATATAACGCAAAGAATTACGATACTATTTCAGTAAGACTACCTAAAGAACTTGTCCAGAGTTTCAGAGAAAAATGTGCCGCATCTGGTGATTCGCAAGCAAAAATTATAAAAGAAGCTATTGAAGCTTATCTAAATAAATAAACAAAAAGCCTGGAATTATACCAGGCTTTTTATAAGCAAAGATTTTTATTTCATTTTTTCAACCTTTTTGTATTGGTAGCGGGGGATGTTCAGGCAGTGGCGGGAATACACCTTGTTTTTGTTCGTTGCTTCTATTGCTCAAAATATTCATATATTTATCTAAAATTCGTGTTCCCACAGCTCCACCGCCAGCAAGAATTGAAAATAGATTGTAGTCAAACTTATCTGGAGCGACGTAGAGGCAATAGGCGGAAACAATCAGAAATGCAAAGAAACCACAAAAAGACATAACTTTTGTTGATGAAATATGGCCATCTTTATCTTTAAACATTTGTTACCTCCAGAATGATTTCATCATCAGCTTTTATGAGTTCCATGAATTCATCTATTGCTTTCCTTGAATTAACTAAATCACCTTCATTATTGATACTTTGCCCTAATAAAATGCAACCAGTAGTATTCTTGGGGTAATTTCCAGCGTGAATTAAAATACCGTCCCTGTTAGGAACATCCATTATAAGTAAATGCAAATAAGGAAATTTCGTTGACCAATGTCTGACACATTGATACTTCCCTTCTGGTATGCAACTAATATTTCTTTCGTTATTTCTGTCTGGAAGCTCCAAAGTATAAAAAGGTGTTTTACGATCTTTTATACCTGTAATAATTCCAAGTGTTCTATCTTCTAGAAAAGAATATCTGATTAACTTAAGTATCATTTATTATACCTCCTGTAACATTGCCCACATTCCAGGTAGTCTCCCATATCCATTAAAACAACCTTTGAACCATTGGGATTTCTACAACTTCTTTGCGGACAAAAGCCATTTTCGACGTCTTCCGGGTTATCTAAATTATTTACAGGGTACAGTTCTTGGGACCAGTTTACACCCAAGCTATTGCTTTGCTGTTCAGCGATTTCATTAGAAAAGGTATCATTGTTTTTTCTTAAAAGTTTACTCTTGTTTTTCACTTAAACAAAACCTTGGTAATGAGCACACCAACAGCACTTCCACCAGTTGAAACAACAATTCCAATAAAACCGATAATAGCTATATAGATTTTTTCATGAGATGAAAGTTTTTGAATATCTTCGCGCACCATCTCAATTTTATTGCTTAGTTCTTTATATTCTTCACGAAGTTCTTTATGATCATCTTTAAGATGATTAATCTCATTCACTAAACATTCATGATTTGAGCAATAATCTTTATCTTTTGTCATTTTAACAATTCCTTACTGTTCATTATTTTCAGGAAGATTTTCAATTTCTTCACGGGTTCTGTTTATTTCGTCACGGATTGCCTGACGTTGAGCGTGCAGCTCGTTAATATCGTATGGCGCTTGTTGCCCGATTGCTAAATATTCCTGGTATTTTGCTATTTTCCAGTCTCCAATCGGTGAACAACTCGACGTCAGCTGGGATGTTAAATCTCGTATTTTTTGTTCTAGTCTTTCTCTTTCGTTCATAGTTTTCTATCTCCTTCTTAAATAATGAATTAAAATAATTTTGGATATTATTTAAAGTTCTATAACAATCAAATCTTTTCAGATTGCCTACCCATGATTTATGCATATTCAAAACATCCGGGAATTTGATCCGGCCAGATTCAACCTTTTTCTTGAGTTTTCTAAGTTTTCGTCTATGTCTGGTGATGTTTTGGCTACAAACTCTTTTAACGATGTGACCTGTTTTTGTAATTGAATATTTAATCTTTAAAAATCTAAAACCTGCTGAAAGTTTTCTAATTTGGGTTTTATTGTCGCTTAAAGTTAATCCCAATCTGGAAGATATTTCTTTTATCTGAATTAATAATGCTTTTAAAAATTGTTTATCTTTATCTATCACATAGAAATCATCCATATAACGAGCATAATATTTAATTCCCTTTACGATTTTAATATAATTATCTATTTCCGAAGCATATACTATTCCAGCTATTTGAGATATTTGTGAGCCGATTCCTACTGATTTATAAATAAAAGCTTTACCAGTTAGAGCTTTTTTATCTATTTTTTCATATTCCAGGGAATTAAAAACCTGGTTAACGGCTTCTTTTCTTTCAGATTCAGATAAATAAGAGACGTCAATTTTAAAAGTATCAATAAGCTTTTTTATAAAATTGATTGCTTTTTCGTCTTTTATATATTTGATAAATATTTCTAATAATTTTTCATGATTAATATTGTCGAAAAACTTTCTGAAATCGCAAAGTAATATATAGCCATCCGTTCCATGCTTTCTAATATATTTTTGCAAATGAATAGATAATCTTTTTCTGCAAAAATCAATTCCTTTATTTTTCTGAGATGCACCATTATCATAAATCAGATACTTGTTTAAATATGGAGTCAGAATATTATCACAAACTGTTCTTTGAACTACTCTATCTGAAATATGCAAAGATTTAATCAATCTTACGTGGCCACGTTCGTTTAACTTAAAAGCATTAAAAGGCTTTTGTTCATATTTATTCGTTCTAATTAAATTACTAAGTTCATTCAAATTAGCAAAAAGATTAGATTCAAATTTTTGAACAGAAGCTTTCCAATTACTATTTTTCTGCGCTCTATGAAAAGCGTCATAAAGCTCATTTAGACCAGATATTTTGTATATTAAATCTTTTTCCATAGTTTTTTATTGCTTTATTCCGTATATAGCGGTAACTGACGAATCAGACCGCATCGAAATAATTATTTATCTGATTAAATACCAGAATAGATGTTCTTTCCTATCCTTAAACCCATTTCGGTTTACAACCTACACTTAGAATGGGGTCAGATATCGGACGAACGCCATTAGCATTCGACGCACCGTTGTTGTTGGCATTGCCGTTGTTGTTGACATTGGCAAAGTTCGTCGAAGAGGCGACGGCACGGAGCCACCAGTTGTTGCGGGCACTATTTATAAAGAACACCATTGTTTTGTTTATCCTTTATTTTGTTAGCTATTCTATTGTCTGATTTTCTCCATCTTTTCAATAAAAAGCGTTCTTTTTCGATGCTTTCTATATACGCTTGAAGCTTTTCAGCTTTTACTGGGAGTATAGATATTACAAACTGCATTTCTATCAATAATTGATCGCATGAATAAATGGCTGCATTTTGTAATTCTCTTCTTTGATTGAATTCAACCATAGACATAGGATATATAGAGTTGGCAGCTACGATATAAAGAACAACATTTCTTGATAACTCATAGAGAGAATTTCTAAATGTAGAAAGTAACCATTCTGGCCATTCTTCAGAAACCTTCGAAATATTATATTTAATAAAAATGGAGTCGAGGGTTTTCTTATCTTCGTCATTCATTTTTACCAGGTTTTCTAACATTTTTACGGATCTGATTTTATCTTTTGTTCCAAAATCTCTAAGTAATAAAGTTGCTATGCTTCTTCTTAAACAAAGAGCATTATGGAAAAATTCTAATTCAGAAAGGCTTCTTTTACTTTTTATTACAGACATACAATAGCTCCGCCCAGCTGCGCAAAGGCAGCTGGATTAAAGATTATTTAAAAAGGATAAACGGACGAACGCCAAAAGCATACGACGCACCGTAGTAGCTGGCAAAGCCGCTGTAGCCGACAATGGCAAAGGTCGTCGAAGAGGCGACGGCACGGAGCCACCAGTTGGTGCGGGCACTAGTACCACCGTTCAAACCTAATCCACATTGAATCATTTCCGGATTCAAAGCAAATAATGGAAGCTGGCTCTTCCCACAACCAACATCATATAGAGAAGATGAACAAACCGTAGTTCCATAAACCATAGGCTCACTCATCAAATCTATAGTTCTAGATGCTTGCCAAGCCCAGGAAGACGAAGCGCCAGTAAGACCACCACCAGCCATAGAATCTAGCGTTGCTGTCATTGCCGTAGAAAGCAGGTCCTTATGCGAAAGAATATGAGAAGAACCAAAAGCATTAGCTACAGCGGTAGCATAAGCGGGTAAGACATCGGTATACATATAAGAACCGACATACGCATTAGCAGTAGTATTCGATGCATTCATTTTTGCGGTTGTTTTGAAACAATCTTCTGGGACCAGCACGGTATGATGTGCTGAAATTTCAGTATCACCGCAATGTAAAAAATGATCATGGCCAGCAACTAACCATCTAACTGTTTCGGATCCACCCAAAGTTGAACTCATAGCCATTTCAATATAGCTGCCTATAGGAATTCCAGAAAAATCACCTGATGCTATTTTTGTGGAAAGTTGAGCCAAAGTGAATTCTGAAAGAAGATTTTTACGTTGATAAACTCCATTCCAGGCACCGGCTGTATTATCCAATGGAGCTCTTGAAGCAATCATAGCTCTGATTATGTCTGCATAATCAGAAAATTTTACGTTGCTCATGTTATATACCTCACTTAATGCATTTTTGATGTCTAATTTAATAGCTTCCAGATCAGCTAATTGCTGAGAAAAAGTTTTTGTTGCCATTATTAAACCTCTTTGTTTGTTGCAGACCCAGAATCTTCATTCTTTGGCTCTTCGATTTTAATCATTTCAGAAATAGCCTTAGATATTTTTAAAGCCAAAGAAGGCTGAATTATTATCCTGGCCTTAGTATTAAGATAGATTTCTTCAGGTTTTTCTCTTCCGTCTGATTCAGCTTTCAATCTTGTTGCAGCATAATCAACCTGGGCAAAATCTATTATAAGTTCTCCATCACCAGGATGAACCCTGAATGTGTTAACATATTTAGGTTCTAGATTTTGGTTTTGTTCGACGTATTTCATATATTCCTCCTGTTATTTATAATTTTATTATTTAATTAATTTTCTGCATTCTCGAAAAATCTTCATCAGTAAAAACGTTTTTAAATAAAAGAGTTTTCTTTAAGGAACGAAATTTTCTTTTAAAATCGTCCATTTGTTCAGCAAGCTCTTGAACCGCTCTAAGCGCTATACCAGCTGTATCATGAAAACTGATAAGTTTTGAACTTCTACCGTTCACGTCAAAAGCTTCGTTGAAATCCCTGGCCATGGGTCCAATATGAGCATTTACTAAATCATCTTTATAATTCCATTTTTTAATTCGTAATTTCTTCAGAGTATTTAAGACCCAGATATCTTTAATATTGGTTTTTAAGTTTTCATCAGAAGAACCTTGGCAAGTTCCTCTAGAACTAGTAATTGTTCCAGAAGCAGAAATATTACCATTAGTATCTACAGATACATATTTATTACTAGTCTTACAGTTGATAAAGAAATTAAGAACTTTGTTGAAAGTAATTACAGAACCGCTATTTCCGCTCAAAGAATAATCGACGTATTGACTATTAGCGCCAGATTGATGGTAGCCTGTAGGTGATAAATAGCAATTTAAGCTACCGTTGCTATACGAAAAACCATTCGCATCTAACTGTAAATTTTTTACGTTATTAGAATCATTTGCATCATACCAGTTAAAGCCTATCTGAGTATTCGCAGTAACACTTCTTTTTGTAGTATTAGATACGCTTTCAGTTGCAAATAAACCTTGTGTGGAGATGCCAGCGCTTTTAGTAGTAGTCGATTTCTTAAGACTACACATAATACTTCCATCCATGGAAGCCGTGAAGACCCATCCGTCTGTATAAGTATAAGAAACCAAGGGACCGGCTAATGTATATTTGGTATCTACTGATGAAAAACCTCTATCAGAATCGCCGCTAGAATTATATAATCTAATAACAGCATCACTAAGACCTAACGAAGTACTTTCATATGTTAGAAAACCATTTGCAAGGGTAAATCCACCTATTTTCCCGCTCGTAGCCTCTATGTAACCCTTTATTCCGGCTCCGTTTGAATTACTGTAAAAATACGGTGTATGTATATGACTATTATCTAGATCAAAGCCTGAACCAGTAGAAAATTTTTGATCTGAAGGTTCTACGAAAGTAGAACTCTTAATAATCCCTGTGGTTATACTTCCACCTTTAATTGACGTATAATTCGAATTAGCTACAGCATTTCTAAATGCTATTGCTGCATTAGCATTGGTATTTGCTGTATTTATGGCGGTATAGCTATCACCGCCGGTAATTACAACTTCGCCTTGAATCTGAAGTTTACCGCTTTTTTCATCATATCTTATATAATGTCTGTTTGATGCAGACCTATCGCTATTACCAAAGAAGAAACCATATCTAGTATCAGTAATTCCATCTACGCCGTTAAGATTGCCAATTCGTCCGATAAGGTTCGTGCTGATCCATGGAGTGCCAGAATGGTTAAAAAGATCTATTTTGGGTGAATTTCCATCAAAAAGAATATTACCAGAACCAGAAACCCCATAATCAACAAGAGATTGACCTTTTGTCATCTCAAAAATAGAACCATGCTGCTGTTTTAAAGCTAAAAATAAACCGGTTGAGTCAGAACTTTTATATGTTACTTTGGCCCAATAATCATAAGAAATACCTTCTTTAATTCTTATAATATCATTAACATTTATTCCCTTATACGATTCGACATAAATAATGCAGTCCTGGGGAGTTATATCAGCTAAATAAGTGCTGCTACTATCATCAAGGATTAAAGCAGCTGCATCAAATAAACCCTCTTCGTAGGTAACATATTCCTGGTAAGTAGAAAAAGAAGTTGATTCTCTGGTATCTGAAGAATCAACAATTCTCTTGATTACTGTATAATCATCATCTAAAACAGTATTTGCATATTTTTGCCAATATAAATCAACAGAATAACTAGTGATAACAGCACCTGGTCTTACCATTTGCTGGCCACCCACAACAGAAACTTCATCATATTCAAAAACTGTAGTTTTTATCGTTCCACGAGCATGAATATTATTAAATTCTGCATCACCGTCTTGACTGAGTTGCCAGCCTTTATGTCCGCTGGCAAAATCCATAGTTCTGATTATTCCGTCGGAAACAAGCTCGATGTTGTTGTTATAAAGTCTGTTATAGTCAATATTCCAACCACCAATAGATGAAGCACCAACTGTATTTAAATCAAAGAATAAGTGACCGCCTTGCCAGCCTTCTATTCCTGAAGAATCTATTTTTACACCGTCAACGGTTAAGCCTACACCTCTCGCCGTTTCCATTAAATTAGAGATTACCCAGTCTGCTTCTACTTCATTAGCTTGTATTTTTGCGCAATATATAAGAGCTTGAATAGAATAATCTGAGCGATTGCCCCATACATCAACAGACACAGCAGAATAGTAATAATTTACAAGATAGTCAGAAACATCTATATCAACAAAAGTTCCAGCTCCATTTGTTGCCGCAATGTATCCTACTTTTGTGCCATGTTCACCCTGGATATTTGAGCGCCATATTTCGAAACCGGCAAGATCTGGTGGTGGATTTGTTAAAGAAACATTTATTCTCGTAGTCTTTAAGTAAGTTGATGCGGTTATATTCGGTGGAGCCGGTGCAACGCTGTCGCCCATTGTATTAATGCTACTAGTTACATAATCAGAATGTCCTGTAGATGTAACAAGCCTTACTCTAACGGTATAAACAGTATTTACCTTGACAGGAGAAATTTTAAAAGAATTTGTTTTTAGAAGGCCTAAAGCAAACCATTGACTAGGAGAAGATGTTTCACCATATTCAACCATAGCTGTTACATAAACGCCATTAGGAATAGTAAAAATTCCAGTTATAGAAGCAATACTAGTTCCATCTGGTAAAATATCAAAACCAGCATTAAGTGTTAATCCACTTGCAGAGGTAACCGAAACAGTTGATACTATAGGCTGTTCGTTCTGCCAGGCAACAGTAGGAGAAACAGAACCAGAAGTATAAATATTTTCGTCATATTTTACAGCTTCAATTCTGTTTATATGGTCGCCGATCTGCAAGGAAGTAATCTTAAACAAGGAATTATTCATTCCTTTTTCTGGATAGTTAATTGTGATAACTGTGCCAATTCTACAATTTTCAGGCAAAAATCTAGTGTTGAAAAGTATTTTGTTGGCTTCGACCAAAGATTTTTTGCAAGTATATTCAAGTATTTTCTGAGCAGTTTCTGCATCTCTTATTAAATAGCTTTCGCCTTCAAAGAGCTGTTCGTCTATTCTTGCTATGCTTTCTGCATTCTGGTATTGAGAAGTCTGCATAAACATACCAGTTATCGGATTGTAACAATAATCAAGAGTTCCTTTATTGTAAACTCTTCCGGTGAAAGAACCAGCGCCAAACCTTATAAGCTCTATATTATTTTTTGTGTATGTGTATGAAGAAGTAGAAGCAATATCTATAGTCAGTCTTCTCTTACCGTCGGTTCCTATTTCATATGTTCCACGAATAGCTCTGCATATTTCATCTATCCATGATTGAGCTGAGCGATTGTCATATAATACACCGTCAAGTTTTAGGCCGATTAAATTAATATAAGATATAGCTGTTTCAAAAGAAGCTGTATCAATATCATTTGTGCTTATTCCAAGGCCCCAGCCGCAAGCACCACTTGCAGCGGTTTTAAGCAACCAATATAAAAATCTGGCTCCATTTCTGCATTCTTCAACGGTATGGGTTCCAAGCTTCAAACCAATAACTTCAGCGCCAATTTCAACATAACTACCATCATCGTTTAATCTTTTGGAAGTGTCTGTAATCTGAATATAAGCAATACCAGGCTCATTTGCCTGACTTGCAGAGCCGGTATAACAAACATAGCCTTGCTCTGCTGCTTCTGCTCTTGTCATAGTCTTGTCGCCTACGCGAACATTAACAATATCATGAATTTCACCAATACAAAGATAATAAATTGCATCAGATTTGCTCTTTAAAATGCCTTTGACTGGTATCGGATTATTTGTATTACCACCGATTACTGTCGGAATAGTCACATTTAGAGCAGACATATGAACATCTTCATCAATACTGACCAATCTAGCAAATTCGTCTGGTATGTATCTTGAATATTCAGGAGCTGTTGTTTCTGTAGCAGTTATATACATCTTTCCGTCTGCATTGGTTTCATAAGCTGAAACTTTACCAGACCATTTATAACCGTTATCTGTTTCAACATCTATAGAAGCATTCCATAAATCTTCTGTTAAAGGAATCTGCAAATCATAGTTAATAAGCTGAATATATAAAGTAGAAGCTACAGAACCTAAGTCTGAGAAACTTCTTGAAATATCTGGAGCATTAGTAATTCTACCTCTCCATGTTCCAGTGGAATTATCCGAAATGGTTTTATCCGCAAACTGGTAGATATTATTGCTTAAGGCTGTAATCTTGATTTTCATTATACAAGTTCCTCAAAAGTTACTTCAATAGAACAATCTAATGGGTTTTTCACGTCGCTGCTTCTTCCTGCCGGAGGATAAATAAGATAAGAATCTGAGACGTCATCCAGATCAGTGTAAATTATTGCATTATTCCAGCCAGTTATTGGTAATGCCTTATGTTCTGCTTTAGTTATATGCTCAAAACCGCAACCAAAAACATGCCTTGTTTTTGTTTTCTGGTTCTTAAAATAAGAACCTCCATCGCTGGTAAAGGTATAAAAAGTGCAATCTATATCTGGTTCCCACTTAGCTACAGGCGAGAAATCTACATCAGAACCAATTATTATATTTCCCAGGGAAGGAACAGTATCATTATTTTCTAGAGTTTGCCCCGGTATAGAGACTCTTACATACCGGTACGAACTAGAACTTAACGCAAAAAAGCCTTTCAAAATTTTAAGATCATCTTTGGCCAAAGTTACATTTTTACTAACAGCTGGCGAAGACCAAGAATTAGAAGAGTTTGCCATTATTGTAGCTGTTTTGAAGTTTGCATTATTGAGCCATATTTTATCTACTTTTACAGCAGAACCTAAATCTATTGTGAGTGTAACAGCGCTAGAAAAAGCGCTGGCTTTCCACAATACTTCTGGGTCTAATTCCTTCAGATTGGCAGCAGGAAATAATGTATTGACGCTGCTTGCTGTGATCCCGCTTATATTTCTAAAATTGTAATCTGGTAATATGCGCATTGTTTACCCCCAAATAGAAGCATTAGCTTTATCGTCGAGTATTTCGCCAAGAACTGAAGCAAGTTCAGGATTCTTAACACCAGCAATTTCTTTGAGTTTGCCTATTATCTCTTCAACATTCATTGATTGTCTGAATACTAAGGTATTATTAGTTGATTTCTGATTCTTAATTTCAGCAACAACGCTCAACATGTCGCCCAATTCGGTAGAAAGCTTTGATAAAGCGTTTGATTCTTCAATATCTGCTATAGTCTTGGTATTTTCTGCAATTTGTTCCTGTAAACTTAAATAAGCCTGAAATGATTCTTGCCATCTTTCAAAAGCTGCTGATTGTTCTTCTGTAGAAAGATTAGAATTTAAAGCTTCGTCTTTTGCATCTTTATAAATCTTTTCATAAGAACTTAAGGCTTTTTCTAAGATGCTTTGCTGTTCTATTTGTGCTTCTTTCCTGATTTCATCGTTATTGCTGTTAAGCCTCTGATTCAAGTCATAATCTTTTGTATAAGCCTGTTCAAGTAACGGCAACATAGTCTGAACCATATCGGAATTACCCATTACATCCCTGTTACCTAAAAGCATATCCATTACACTACCTGAGGAACTTCCTGCAAGACTAGCTAATGTAGTAGAATTAGTGAAATTAGAAAGAAGATTTGTTCTCGC
>JAEEGG010025968.1_pt1 | contig 11226 bp, 10 predicted proteins | sample 9134161 | NCBI WGS metagenome assembly JAEEGG01 (sample SAMN16246543, study PRJNA631951) | gut metagenome | biome: gut microbiome; feature: rumen; material: CR-attached | host: Bos | place: Iran: Karaj | collected 2018-10
AATGGTTCGCTGAAAGCAGAGCATGGCACAGGAAGAAACATGGCCCCATTCGTCAAGTATGAATGGGGAGAGGAGGCTTATGACATTATGAAAGAGCTTAAAGACATTTTTGATCCAGACAACTTGCTCAACCATGGATGCATCTTCAACGAAGACCCCAACTGCTTTATCAAAGACTTCAAACCACTGCCAGAACTTAACTACAATCTTAAAGAGATACCTAATGGAGAAGCTTTCTACAAACAAGAAGACAAATCATCAGTACAAGAAACGATAAATGGTGTAAACGAAGCAAACAGGTGTATCGAATGTGGCTTCTGTGAGATAAACTGCCTTTCGTGTGGGTTCACATTATCTTCACGTATGAGAATAACTATACAACGAGAGATACTCAACCTTCAAACAACGGGGGAGAATCCGACACGTGTAGCACGGTTAAAAAAACTCTACAAGTATTATGGCGATGCGACATGTGCAGCAGACGGACTCTGTTCTACATCATGCCCAATGAGAATTAACACCGGCAACCTAACACATCTATTACGTCAACTTGACATGCAAAACAACAATATCGGCTATAAAGTAGGTAATTATGCAGCCTATCACATGAAAGTAATTAAGACCGGAATACGTATAGGGCTTGACACAGCTAACCTGTGCCATTCCGTAATTGGAACCTCAGCGATGCAGAGGATGTGCAACGGATTCCATAAGATTGGTATGCCCCAATGGACGCCTTCAATGCCTCGGAAGTACAATATATCACAATCTGACGTTGTGAAAACCGAAGAAAGAACCAACGAAAAACTAAGAGTGGTCTATTTTCCAAGTTGTATTAACCAGACAATGGGGCTTGCCAAAGACGCTCCTGCCATTAGACCAGTAGTAGATGAGATGTGCCGATTACTCAATAAGGCTGGCTATAGTGTTATTTTTCCAAAGAACATGGAAAAAATGTGTTGCGGGCTAATATGGGAATCTAAGGGAATGCCAGATATTGCAGACAAGAAAACATCTGAATTAGAGAAAGCACTATGGGAGGCAAGCGAGCATGGCAAGTATCCCATACTGTGCGACCAAAGCCCTTGTCTGCATCGCATGCGCAAGATGATTACCAAAATGAATCTTTACGAGCCGGTGGAGTTCATTATGACTTTTCTACGAGACAGACTTGACTTTCACCCCACCGAACGTAGCATTTCCGTACATATAACATGCTCAACACGCGAGATGGGATTAGGAGATCAACTTGTTGAGTTGGCACATCTGTGTTCAAACAACGTTCTTGTTCCAGTTGGCGTAGGATGTTGTGGATTTGCTGGTGACAAGGGGTTCACACATCCAGAATTAAACCGCTACGCCTTGCGTAAACTTCGCTCACAGATTGAGGAACACAAGGTAGTATACGGCTACTCCAACAGCCGCACTTGTGAGATCGGATTGGAGACAAATTCTGGCGTACCTTATATGTCTATAGCTTATTTGGTGAATGAATGCACTACCCCAAAGCAATAACCAGCCAAACAAAACTTTAGTTAGTAAAAAGGGGCATACACATCGAAAAACAATTTCTTTATTAAATAATAGGACCGACATAGCCACACACGGGTTTGACTTGGCTATAATTATGTCAAACATCAGTTTGACTATATCGTTTCTACAAGTAATAAAGACTATAAAAGCAGAATCGTGATTAAATAATCGGCATATAATTTTTCTTTTCGCGCAACTTAAAGTAACTTTGCAATGAAATATAGAACACAAAATCATGCTCACTATTAATCAAATTACAGATAACAAGGATGCCGTTATTCGCGGACTAGAGAAAAAGCATTTCGCTAACGCAGTTGCGACTGTGGAACGTGTATTAGAGATTAACCAGCAGCGCAAAAGCATTCAAGTTGAATTGGATAATAATTTATCACAACAAAACATAGCAGCAAAAAGTATCGGTTTGCTGATGCGCGAAGGGAAGAAACTTGAAGCGGAAAACGCTAAAAAGCAAGTGGCACTCCTTAAAGAAAGCAGCAAAGACTTACAAACGAAAAAGGATGCTACTGAAGAAGCCCTGAGAAATTTGTTATATACAATACCAAATTTGCCGTACGATGAAGTGCCAGAAGGTCGCAGCGCCGAAGATAACGTTGTTGTAAAAACAGGAGGGACTGAACTTCCGCTACCTCAAAATGCACTGCCACATTGGGAGCTTGCAAAAAAATACAAACTTATAGATTTTGATTTGGGAGTCAAAATTAGTGGCGCCGGTTTCCCTGTATACATCGGACAAGGAGCACAATTGCAACGAGCATTAATCAACTTCTTTCTTGACGAAGCCCGCAAAGCAGGCTATACAGAGGTCATGCCTCCGACTGTTGTCAATTCTGCTTCTGGCTATGGTACAGGTCAGTTGCCTGACAAGGAAGGTCAGATGTATCATTGCGAACAAGACGACTTATATCTTATACCTACGGCAGAAGTTCCTGTTACAAACATCTATCGAGACGTCATTTTGAATGAAGAAGACCTTCCTATTAAGAATTGTGCTTACACTCAATGCTTCCGTCGTGAAGCTGGTTCGTACGGAAAAGACGTTCGGGGACTGAATCGTCTACATGAGTTTTCCAAAATTGAGATTGTGCGTATTGACACACCAGAACACTCCCGTCAATCTCATAAAGAAATGTTGGAACACGTAGAGAATCTTCTTATTAAACTTGAGTTGCCATATCGTATCCTATGTTTGTGCGGCGGTGACATGAGCTTTACTTCGGCTATATGCTATGACTTTGAAGTATATTCCGAAGCTCAAAAACGATGGCTTGAAGTTAGCTCCGTTTCAAACTTTGATACATATCAGGCCAACCGCCTTCATTGCCGTTATCGTAAGGATGGGAAAAAAATAACTTTATGTCACACGCTCAATGGTTCCGCATTGGCGCTCCCACGTATAGTTGCAGCACTTTTAGAAGACTTTCAAACGCCAGAAGGTATCCGTATCCCCACCGCATTACAACCATACACGAGGTTTGACCTGATTAAATAGAGCACACATGGAAAACAGAAGCGTCATTACCCTAGCCAATCTTTCGAAAGACAAGATTATGTACCTCATTCGAATGTCTGAAGCATTCGAAAAACATCCTAATCGCCGCATTTTAGAGGGTAAAGTTGTGGCAACTCTGTTTTTTGAACCATCAACCCGTACTCGTCTCAGTTTTGAAACAGCAGCAAACCGATTAGGAGCTCATGTCATTGGATTTACAGACCCGAAAGTAACCAGTTCAACTAAAGGTGAATCTCTCCATGACACAATTAAAATGGTCAGTAACTATGCTGATGTCATCGTAATGCGACACTATTTGGAGGGTGCGGCCCGATATGCGAGCGAAGTGACGAATATACCTATCATCAATGCAGGTGACGGCTCAAATCAGCATCCTTCACAAACCATGCTCGATTTGTATTCTATCTATAAGACACAAGGGACGCTCGATAATCTACATATACATCTGGTAGGTGACTTGAAATATGGGCGAACAGTCCACTCGCTCCTAATGGCAATGAGACATTTTAATCCTATATTCCACTTCATTGCTCCTAAAGAGTTGGAAATGCCGGAGGAATATAAGATTTACTGTCGAAAAAACGACATTAAATACGTTGAAACGCGAGAATTTAATGAAGAGACCATCTCAGATGCTGACATCTTATACATGACACGTGTTCAACGTGAACGTTTCACGGACCTTATGGAGTATGAGCGGGTAAAAGACAGCTATCTCCTGTCAAAAGCCATGCTTACGAAAGCGAAAGAGAATCTTCGTATTTTGCATCCCCTGCCACGGCTCAACGAAATTAGTACTGATGTTGACTCTGATTCGCATGCATACTATTTTAACCAGGCACGCAATGGCCTATTCGCACGTCAAGCCCTAATATGTGACGTTTTGGGAATTACATTAGAGCAGATAGAACAAGATAAAACAATTATTAGGTAGACGATATGTCCAAAAATAAAGAGAAACTCCAAGTATCCGCCTTAAAAAACGGCACTGTTATTGACCATATCCCATCAAGTCGTCTCATGGACGTAATGGCCCTACTTCATCTTGAAAATGTCAGCACGCCAGTAACGATTGGCTACAATTTAAAAAGTAAAAAAATGGGCCAAAAGAGCCTTATTAAAATTGCAGACAGGTTCTTTTCGGACGAAGAGATTAATCAACTTTCGGTAGTAGCACCTAACGCCAGCCTATGTATTATTAGAGATTATGAAGTCATAGAAAAGAAAGCTATTATCATGCCTGACGAGCTCCAAGGCATCGTTAAATGTGCGAATCCCAAATGTATTAGCAACAACGAGCCAATGGGCACTCGCTTTCATGTGACTGACAAAGAACGTGGCGTTATTACGTGTCACTATTGTGAGAAAGAGCAGAAACTGGATGCAGCTAAACTTGTATAAACAGAATAAATACATTTATATATTATGACACGAGACACAGAAATTTTCAACATTATTGAAGCCGAACACAAACGCCAGCTTAAAGGAATGGAGCTTATTGCTTCCGAGAACTTTGTTAGCGATCAGGTAATGGAAGCCATGGGATCTTGTCTTACTAACAAATATGCCGAAGGCTATCCTGGCCATCGCTATTACGGAGGTTGTGTTAACGTTGACCTAAGTGAGAACATCGCTATCGAACGTATAAAAAAATTATTCGGAGCAGAGTACGCCAATGTACAGCCTCATAGCGGTGCACAAGCCAATGCTGCGGTGTTTTTAACCTGTTTAAATCCCGGTGACACGTTTATGGGATTAAATCTAGACCATGGCGGCCATCTTTCACACGGTTCACCAGTCAACACATCGGGCATCCTTTATAACCCTATTGGATATAACCTTAAGAAAGAGACTGGTCGTGTTGATTATGACGAGATGGAAGAATTGGCTCTCAAACATAAGCCCAAGCTCATCGTAGGTGGAGGTTCCGCATATAGCCGTGAATGGGATTATGCACGAATGAGAGACATTGCAGATAAAGTTAATGCAATCTTTATGGTTGACATGGCACACCCTGCTGGTCTCATTGCAGCCGGTTTGCTTGACAATCCGCTTAAATACGCCCATATCGTTACATCAACTACCCACAAAACGTTACGTGGGCCGCGCGGTGGTATTATTCTCATGGGGAAAGATTTTGAGAATCCTTGGGGTAAAGCAACGAAAAAAGGAGAAATTCGTATGATGAGCAGCCTTCTCAACAGCGCAGTCTTTCCTGGAATTCAAGGAGGTCCACTAGAGCATGTCATAGCTGCGAAAGCCGTAGCTTTCGGTGAAGCATTGCAGCCTGAATTTAAGACATGGGCTGCCCAAGTAAAGAAAAATGCTGCCGTATTAGCGGAAGAACTCATCAAACGTGGCTTTGATATCGTCAGTGGAGGCACTGACAATCACAGCATGCTCGTTGATTTACGTCCCAAGTATCCTGAACTCACGGGTAAAGTAGCAGAAAATGCTCTTGTATCAGCAGATATTACTGTAAACAAAAACATGGTGCCTTTTGACACGCGCAGCGCATTCCAGACATCAGGTATACGTCTGGGCACACCGGCTATGACAACACGTGGAGCAAAAGAAGATCTCATGATTCTTGTTGCAGAACTTATTGAACGCGTTCTGAATGACCCGTTAAATGAGGCGGTTATTTCCAAGGTGCGTGCAGAGGTTAATGAGACAATGAAAGCTTATCCTCTATTTGCATACTAACAGAATAAATGTAATAAATAAAATCCCCAGCCTCAGGTTGGGGATTTTATGAAAAATATAATTAGGCGCACATGAGTACCGATTATAGAGAAATACGATGTATTCTCAATTATTTCCCAGAACTTTCTGAGGAGCAAAAGTATCGTTTTGCATTGTTAGGACCACTCTACAAAGAATGGAACGCAAAAATAAACGTAATCTCACGCAAAGACATTGAATCTCTGTACGAGCGCCACGTACTTCACTCATTGTCCATTGCAAAGTTCATTCGTTTCACTCCAGGCAGTTCCATTCTCGATGTAGGTACTGGAGGCGGCTTCCCAGGCTTACCCTTGGCCATTCTTTTCCCCGACTGTCATTTTCGTCTCATTGACAACATAGGTAAAAAGATTCATGTAGTTCAGGAAGTGTCGAACAAGATTGGGCTCGCAAACCTTACGGCTGTACACAGAAACGCCAAAGAAGAAAAAGGTCACTATGATTTTATCATTAGTCGAGCAGTTATGCCAGCCGCAGAACTACTTAAAATCGTCCGGAACAATTTTATTTCGAAGAGCCGCAATAATATGGACAATGGTATCATCTGTCTTAAAGGCGGAGATCTACATGACGAAACCGCGGCATTACATGTCCCGCACCAGATAACAGATATTAGCGACTATTTCAGTGAACCGTTTTTCGAAACAAAGAAAATACTTTACATCCCCGTTTATAAAAACTGATATGCTACACATTGAAACCTTTGTCGTCAATATGATTCAAGAGAATTGCTATGTTCTCCACGATGAAACTCATGAGGCTGTAATCATTGACGACGGTGCATATTATCAAGAAGAGAAAAAAAGTATCGAAGACTATATTGAGAATAACCATCTCAAACTTGTCCACATGTTAAACACACATGCACACTTCGATCACGTGTTTGGAAATCGCGCCATCTACGACCGCTATGGACTAGAAGCCGAGTTCCATCAAGCTGACTCAGATCTCTACAAGATGTTATCCCTTCAAGCACAAAGCATCATGGGAGCAAAACTTGACATCGAGACTACACCGGTGAGCCGATACTTAAAAGAAGGCGACAAGGTAGCTTTTGGGAATCATACGCTAAACATTATTGAAACTCCAGGACACACACCAGGCGGTATATGCTTCTACTGTGAAGACGAAAAGGTCTTGTTTAGTGGCGACAGCCTGTTCTGGCAGAGTATCGGGCGAACAGATTTTCCCGAAAGCGATGGCGTGGCTCTTATCAAAAGCTTGAAAGAAAAAGTTCTTACTTTGCCAGAAGACACAAGCGTTCTGACCGGACACGGACCAAGCACAACGATTGGTGAAGAGAAACGAAAGAATATCTACTTCAGGTAATCGCCCTATTTCTCAAAATCAAACGTCTCCCGTGTCAGACGACACAGGAGACGTTTTTAATGTAAAAACCGTAAGGATTACTTAAGTTCAAACTTTACTTCAGAACCTTCGTTCCATGTATTCAGTTTGCCTTCGCGAAGCAACCATCCGAGAGCCAAATAGAACTCTGTGGTCTTGCGAGTCTTCATCTCTTTTACGATTTCCTTTTCTGTTAAAGCGCCATTGGCGTTAAGGATTTCCCAAACCTTTCCAGCTAACATGCCGGCTTTTTCTTCTAACATATACTTCAAATTTAGTTATTATTATTAGTGCGAACACCTGCATTAGCTCATGCATAGCATCCAACATCATTTGACTGCAAAATTACAACTATTTCGTACTAAATTAAAGCTTTATCTCTCAAAAAAAGCACATTAACACAGTTTTGACATCTCCCAATTACAATTTAGGCACGAAATAGATAGTTCATCGTTACAAAAAGACAGAAAAGTTTGTATTAAGCATTCGCAGAACAATATAGGTCATAATACTTTTTTACTCAAATATAAAATCCACTTAGTCCCATTAATTATACGCAAAATCTGTTTACTGAATACCAACGGTCTACCTGGCGGCACAAATGTTTTAACTCCAACGTTTGTTCATGCGGAAAGAAAACACTACCTTCGCACTCTAAAACTACAGGTAAAGACTAGACAAAAATATGAAGTATCGTTTCCTACCCTTAGCAATCATACTGACCATCATTGTCGGTGGTTGCAAAAACAAAAGTTATGACGAACAGTGCCAAATAGAAGCCATGAAGCAAACAAGCCGTATTTGTCCCATGCAAGTGGCAGAAGGCGTAACTCTTGACAGTATTGTTTTCAACCGAGCCGACCGTTCGCTACGTTATTATTATCTTATGGAAGACACTCTCTATACTGACAGCGCCATACAAGAGAACCGTGACAAGTTCCGCGAAGAACTACTCAAACAAGTAAATCGTTCGCTCGATTTGAAGAAAGCAAAGGAACACGGAATCACGTTCCGTTACATCTACAAAGCAAACAGTGACAAGCACGTGGCACTGGAAGAGTCGTTTACAAAAGAAGACTATCAATAAACCTCAGGTAATAGTACCCATATAAAGAACAAGCGGGAGTTATTTCGTAACTCCCGCCTGTTACTAGTATAAAACTGTTGATGTTTTAGGCTTATTCTTCAATAGTTTCAGGTTTCATGTTCGTATATACCGTCTGAACGTCATCAAAATCCTCCAGGCGTTCCACCATTTTGTCAATCGTTTCACGTTGTTCGGGAGTCACATCTTTTAAATCATTTGGTACATACGTAAATTCAGCTCCGACGACCTCATAACCATTTTCCTCAAGATGTTTTTGGATTTCGCCAAAACTTTTCGGGTCACCGTAAATCGTAATGCTGCCTTCTTCTTCATCTTCATCGTACTCGTCTTCCACACCATAGTCTATAAGATCAAGTATCATTTCGTCCATGTCCATATTGTCCTTCTTTTTAAAAGAGAAGACGCACTTGTGGTCGAACAAAAAGGCCAGAGAGCCCATAGTTCCAAGGTTGCCATTAAACTTGTTGAAGACAGAACGCACATCACCGACTGTACGCGTGGGGTTGTCTGTGAGCGTGTCCACGAAGATGGCGATGCCGTGAGGCCCATACCCTTCATAAGTCATCGACTTGTACTCGCTCTGATCCTTACCCATTGCATTCTTAATTGCACGCTCGATATTGTCTTTCGGCATGTTTTCACGCTTTGCGTTTGCAATTATGGCACGAAGCGTAGGGTTGTTTTCTGGTTCTGGACCGCCTGCTTTTACCGCTATCGCAATTTGTTTTCCGATTTTGGTAAATGTACGGGCCATGTGTCCCCACCTCTTCAACTTTGTTGCCTTTCTATATTCAAAAGCTCTTCCCATGGTTCTTTTTATTTTTGATGTTTATAAAATTCAAACTGACATTTATCGCAGAGTTGCCCCCAAACGTTGTTCCAAGTTGCGGACAATATTACTCATTATCTTTTCAATCTGTTTATCATTTAATGTCTTATTTTCGTCCTGCAAGACAAAATTAACGGCATAGCTTTTCTTTCCTTCAGGCAAGTTCTTGCCTTCATATACGTCAAAGAGTTCAACACGTTTCAGAAGGTTTCTTTCTGTAGTATAGGCGACTTCCTCTATCTGAAGGAACGTAACAGATTTATCGACTAATAATGCCAAATCTCTGCTTACCTTAGGATAATTACTAATCTCGTGGAAACTGAGAGTATTCTTCTTTGTTTCCTTCATCAGCAGCGTCCAATTAAGATCAGCGTAGTAAACAGGAAGCATCACCTCTGCTTTAGCCGTTTGCTCCGGCCTAACTATACCTAGACGGGCTAAACTCTTGCCGGAACGGTTCATAATGTCCAGTGACTCTAAAAACACATCGTCGCTCTCTTGAGTAACCTTCAGCAAGCCAAGCACAAGTCCCAAACGTGTCAAGATATTCTCAACACATGCCTTCAGTTCAAAGAAATTACTCTCTTCATCCGGATGCGACCACGAACCTACCACACGCTTGCCACAAATGAATAAGCCCAAATGACAGTCTTCAGAATACGCACTGAGTACAACGCCTTCACGACGATTCGACTCATTGTATCGGTAACAATTACCAAATTCAAAGAAACGCAGATTCGCATTCTTATGGTTAATATTGCGCCTCATTGATTCCAGACCGCCAAAAAGCAAAGTTTGACGCATCACGCTCAAGTCCTCACTTAACGGATTCATCACCTTCACGGCATGTGCATTGTCAAACACGCCATCTTGATAATACGATGACTTCGTCAGTGAGTTATTCATTATCTCATTGAATCCTGCACCTACCAACTGTTCAGATATCAGATTCTGCAACTTATTGCTCCGGTCAGTCTCTCCTTTTATCGTTAACGAAGAATTAACCGTCAGAGGAATCTCCACATTATTGTAACCGTAAATCCTCAGTATGTCTTCCACCACATCACACGGGCGTTGTACATCCGTACGATAAGGTGGAACTACAATTCTCAAACCATCCGCGTTCTCATCCAAGATCTCCATTTCAAGACTATTCAGTATTTCATGGATAACTTCATGACCGAGTTCTTTACCTATCAGTTGGTTTACATAAGAATACTTCAGTTCCACCTCAAATCCGGCTACAGGTGTAGGATTTGAATCTTGAATTTCCATAGATATGGTTCCGCCGGCAATCTCTCGGGCAAGGATTGCCGCCTGTTTCAGAGCGTAAATTTGACCATTGGGATCGATGCCACGTTCAAAGCGAAAGCTAGCATCAGTACTCAGACCGTGACGACGTGCACTCTTACGAATACTGGTAGGATTGAAATAAGCACTTTCAAAAAGCACATTCGTCGTTGTTTCATAGGTACCCGAGCCCTTACCTCCGAATACACCGGCAATACACATCGGTTCCTCCGCGTTACATATGGCCAAGTCCTCTGAAGACAGTTTATGCTCTACACCATCCAAAGTAACAAAAGACGTACCTTCAGGAAGCGTCCGGACAATAACCTTCTTGCCCTTCACCATATCAGCATCAAAACAATGCAACGGCTGACCATAAGCGAACATAATATAGTTCGTGATATCCACAATATTATTTATAGGACGTAATCCTATAGATAACAAATGCTCTTGCAACCATTCTGGACTTTCTTGTACCTTACATCCTTTAACAGATACTGCACAATAGCGCGGACAACGCACTTTGTCTTCAACTTCTACCGTTATTTCCAAATCATGATTGTCAACTTTGAACGCATCACATTCCGGGCGATGCAATGAAGCCTTTTTGCCGTTTCTAATCAACCAGGCATACAAATCACGAGCCACACCGTAGTGAGAACATGCGTCCGAACGGTTAGGAGTAATATCAACTTCAATAATATAGTTGCTTTTCACATGATAATATTCAGCTGCAGGCATTCCAACTTCCGCAGATTCCGGCAAAACAATGATTCCGCTGTGATCACTGCCGACACCGATTTCATCTTCCGCGCATATCATGCCGTTACTTTCGACACCACG
>JAEEGG010025969.1_pt1 | contig 11226 bp, 9 predicted proteins | sample 9134161 | NCBI WGS metagenome assembly JAEEGG01 (sample SAMN16246543, study PRJNA631951) | gut metagenome | biome: gut microbiome; feature: rumen; material: CR-attached | host: Bos | place: Iran: Karaj | collected 2018-10
GTTTCCGACACGACATAAGTCTCAAAGAGGAATTGTCTTTATCCTGATTCTCTGCTATAATCAGCAGGAATTCTGCGTGTACAGAACATGGAAAGGACTGCCCGAACGAAATGAAAAACTTGAAGAAACTCACCCTTCTGCACTCGAACGACCTGCATGGCGACTTTACGGCCGAGCAGGTGGATGAGAAGCTGGTGGGAGGTGTTTCCCTCCTGTCCGGTTATGTCAACAAGGTCCGCAGTGAGGAAAAGAATGTCATCTACACCGTTTCCGGCGATATGTTCCGCGGCTCGGTGATCGACAGCGAGTTTCAGGGGGTGTCCACCATTCAGATCATGAATCTGCTGGCGCCGGACGTGGTGACCCTCGGCAACCACGAGGTGGACTACGGTCTGGCCCATCTGCTGTTTCTTGAGAAGTGTGCCACATTCCCGATCATCAATGCCAATATGCACCTGAAGTACAGCGGCAAGCGTCTTTTCAACTCGCATTTCATAAAGGAAATCGACGGGATGCGCGTGATGTTTATCGGGATTCTGACCGAGGAGGTGCTGAACGCCACAAAAACGCAGGGGCTTGTGGGTACTCTGGTTAATATTGAGGATGCCGTCAATGAGATCGGCAAAATCTGCGATGCCTACCGGGATGTGGACATTGACTTCACCGTGCTGCTGACGCATATCGGCTTTGAAAACGACAAAAAACTCGCGGCCGGACTCGATCCCGACTGGGGCGTGGATCTCATTATCGGCGGCCACAGCCACACCTATCTTCCCGAACCCTATGAGGTTGCGGGTATCCCCATCGTGCAGGCCGCTGTCGGTACGGATCAGATCGGGCGCTTCGACATCTTTGTCGACACGGACAACAACTGTATCGACGCCTACACCTGGCAGTGCATCCCCATCACGGAAGAAAACTGCCCGCGCGATGAGGCAATGGAAGAACTCATCACAAAGTACGTCGATTACACCAACGACAAGTATGCGCGGGTCCTGACCCGTTTCCTGCGCCCCTATACCCACCCGGACCGCTGGATGGAGACGGAACTGGGCGATGTGCTGGCAGACTGCTTCCGCGAACAGCTTGGCGTCGATCTGATGATGCTCGGTTCCTCCAGCATCCAGCTTCCCGAGCTCGGACCGATCGTAACGCTGGGAGACTTCAAGACGGTTTTCCCCTTTGGCGGCCCTCTTTACAGGGTGATGCTTACGGGCAGGCAGCTTCGCCATGCTGTCCGGTTCATGCTGCGGGATGAGGCCTTCGTCAACGACGACAGCGCCGCCAGCAAGACAACATGGTTTCAGTTCTCCAGAGGCTTTTACTGCGAATACGACAGGCCGACGCACACCATTGTTTCGCTGAAGATGAACGGAAAGGAAGTTTCAGACGATGATCTCTTTTCTGTCGTACTGCAGAATTACTACTATCTGAATATGAAAGCGCTGGATCTTTCGCGTGAGGAAGTGGAGAAGAACAGGAAGGGGATTAAAGTTGCCACCGATGCGCCGAACGTGCTGGAGGAGTATCTGGTCGCCCACCCGCTGATCGAATACGACGGTACGCCGCGCCTTGTCATACACATGGGTTGAGGCAAAAACATAAAAACATCGCGCAAAAACGTTATCCGTAAGCGTCAAACTTGTCCGCGTTAATTCTTCCCTGCTTTACAGGAATCCGGTGCGTTCTCTGGGAGCACGGCCGTAATCCAGTCTTCCTTTCTGGCCTCCATCTTCGGTGCTTTATCAAAGATGTACACCAAATAACGGTACGGATCCAAATCATTTGCAATAGCAGTCTGGATAATGCTGAACATGACTGCGCTGGCAGTGGCCCCCTTTGGGGTGTTGGCAAAAAGAAAGTTCTTTCTGTCAATGACAAACGGCTTTATGCTGCGTTCGGCAATGTTGTTGCTGATTTCCAGCCGGCCGTCATTCAGATATTCTGACAGTTCCTTACCGTTATTGTGAAGATACGTCAGGGCTTCTCCAAGCTTGGACTTGGAAGAAGCATTTCTGGTTGAACCCCACGACAAAAACTCGTCAAGAATTGGCCTGGCCAACTATGCCCGAGGCTATGCCCCAAAGGGACAAACCCCTGTGGTAAAAGTCCAGGCCAAGAAGATGCATATCAATATGATCAGTGCAATCAGCAACCAGGGACGACTGCATTTTATGCTGTATTCCGATGCGATCAACTCGGACCGGTTAATTGAATTCATGCAGGCACTTATCAAGACTGCTGCAGGAAAAAAAGTATTTTTCATTCTCGACAATTTGAAAGTTCACCACAGTAAAAAGGTCTCAGAATGGATAGATGACCATAAGAGTGAAATAGCTTTGTTCCACCTGCCGCCATACTCTCCGGAGTACAATCCTGATGAGTACCTCAACAATGATATGAAACATAATATTGGTACTCAGGCCATGGCAAAAGATGTCAAGGAGTTGGAAGATCACACAAATTCATTCATGAAGCGTCTTTCTAAAGATGCGGACCATGTAAAGTCATATTTTGATCACCCGGCTATAAAAGCGTACAAGTTGAATTGAGAATATTTAATTGCCGGAGTAATATATAAGAATGAAAACGCTTTCCGCTGTGATCAGGACATGACGCAGGGGACGGTTCCCCGAGGAACACAAGGGATGGTTCTCTTTGCAGATTCGTCATGACTGCCGGGAATATGCCTCCCGAGCAGGCCCGCGCCGTTGCCTTCGGCTGATTCCAGGTGGAGAATGAGAAAACCCCGGAGCATAATCCGGGGTTTTGTTATGGATGGCGGCTGCGGAAGGGGAGAGACCCTGACTTGACAATTCTTCTTATCTCCCTGAATATCCGCCCACGGTCCTGTTTGATTCCATCAATCCTGCGCAATACGCTCCCGAACCCGGAGCATTCTCTCATCCAAAGCTGCGCTTTCTTCCGCGCACGCTGCCAGCTCTTCGGCCAGCTCTTCTGCGGTTCGCGGATTGAGATTCTTCTTATACCGAAGCTTGTGTTCCAGACTTGCCCAGAAATCCATTGCGATCGTCCGCATCTGCACTTCGACGAACATATCCTTTTTCCCGTTTTCCGTATAGATCGGTGTCTGGACAATGAGGTGCAGGCTCCGATAGCCGCTGGGTTTCGGGTTCTTGATATAATCCTTCCGCGTGATCAGCGTCACATCCTCCTGCTCGAGGAAGCACTTCTCTATTCTGTATATATCGTCAACAAAAGAACAGACCACCCGTACGCCGGCAACATCCTTCAGGTTCTTTTCCACCGATTCAAGCTCGATCGGTAAGTTGAGCTTTTCCAGCTTTCGGATGATGCTGTCAAGACTCTTCACTCTCGACTTGATGGATTCGATCGGATTCTGTTCCCCCTGGATGGAAAGCCGATTATTGAGAATATTGAATTTCGTTTCCACTTCCATCACAGCACACTCGTAGTTCAGCAGCATGCTGTAAACAGGATCATAATCGGCATGAAGCTGTTCCAGATACTGTTCAATGATTTCATGCTCCTTCGCCTTCATGGGGTCAACGGCAGCAGAAAGTGCGGTTTTTGTTTTCTCACTCATCGCCATGATCGTAAATCTCCTGTAAAAAATATTGATCAGAACCCATTCGGGTTTGTTTCCCAGCCAGCTTCCTGGACTTTCTTTACAAGTTCTTTGCCGGTCAGTGTCATAGGCTTAAACCGCCTTTAACTGGATGATGCCGCCTGGACCGCCGTCATGCCTTCCCGCTCCATCACCAGCACGAGCTCCCGTCTCAGCTGGCGTTCGACCCGGACGCGGTCGGCTTCGCGGCATTTGGTCTGGAACAGCAGGACCATGCCCTTGGCGCTGAGCTGGTCGATGCCGACGAGCTCAATGTCCGAGACCGTTCCGGGGATGCGGCTGCGGATCTCGGGAAGCGCATCGCGGAAGACGGCCTCGACCTTCTCCAGCGGCTGCGTGCGGCTTACGTCGAGCGGGACCTGCGCGAAAGAATAGCGCTGGGTCATGTTGATGACGCCGCTGATGTTGCTGTTGCGGAAGACCTTGACATTCTGCATGGACATGACCTTGGTGGTCCGGATCCCGACCTCCTCCACGGTGCCCCTGTAGCCGCCGATCTCGACAATGTCGCCGGTCCGGAATACGCCCTCAAACACGATGGCGATACCGGCAAGGATGTCGGCGATCAGGTCTTTGGCGCCGATACTGACGGCCAGGCCGATGATGCCGGCCGAGGCGAGGATGGCCGTGGAATTCACCCCGACGAAGACGAGGCTTCTTGCGAAGGCGAAGATGACGGAGGCATAAGCGATGAAGCTGCCGAACAGCCGCGCGATGGTCTCACCCCGATTCCCCAGCCTGCTGCCTGCCGCCAGGATCAGCCTGCGGAGGATCAGACCGACTGCAATGATCAGGCAGAACTGCATCAGGGCGTAGGTGACCGCGTAGATGTTCAGACCGTAACGCCATCTGCGCTGCAGCAGGTAGGTGAAGGCACTGTCCATCAGCTCGCCGGCATCCCGGTGCTGGTGGATGATCCAGGCTCCGGCCAGCAGCGCAAGGAACAGCATGCACAGCAGCGTCCGGAACTTCTCGTCCGCTGACTGCCTCTGAAAGGGCATGCGCAGATCCAGCCACCGGCCTACTGCCGAGCGGTCCGTGTAAAGATTCCCGTCCTGTTCCCCGTAGAACTCCGAGTCGGCATCCTCCCGGCTCTCCGCATGCACCGCCCGCTGAGGCAGATCGGTCCAAAGCGGCTTCTGCAGCCGCAGGACCAGCGTGAGCATCACGGCCACTGCCAGCAGCCCGGCCGCGATCGTGCCCAGCACCACCGGAAGGTACACGCGCGCCAGATACCCGAGATCTGACGCGATCACGTCGGCCCGGTCGCCGTCCACGTTGGTCTGCACAAAACAGCTTTTCCCGTTGAGCACGATATCCCCGGCGAAGCCGGCCTTCAGGACCTCCTCCGTCAGGCCGACGCGCATGGCGTCCTTCCCGGTGTAAGCAGGGTCCGAGGCGGACAGAATCTCGCCCGTTGTCAGGTCCGTCACGAGCAGGATCAGTCCCGGCGGGACCTGATAGTCCGCATAAAAATCGGAAAACGAGATGGCCTGTGTCAGACTGTCCATCGAGACCAGGACGCTTCCGCTGTTCTTGAACCGCGCCGCCCAGCAGAGCAGGGAGGTCGTCTCTCCTTCTGGGATGGTGACCGCAAGGTGATCTGCCTTCCCGTCCAGGACGCCGCGGAGGGCATACAGATAGGAATCCGGATCGTCGATGCCCGAAAAATCATACTCCGGCCGCGAACCGGCAAGCACGGTCCCGTCCTCGTCCAGCACGTACAGATCCCGCTCGACGGCACTGCTCAGATCCGACAGCGCCTGATCCGTCTGCCTCCCGTCCGAGGCCTCCATCAGCGTCCGCGTGATGTCCAGCACGGACAGCTTGTGCTCCTTCCGGTAGGCGGCGAGCAGATCCGCGTTCTGGTCGTCAGCCTGAAAATACCGCTCGACATCGTCGAGGATCCGGTTCCCCCATACCCGGCTTGTGTCGACGGCGTGCAGGGCGCAGGTGAGGAGAATCAGCAGCGCCGCGCAGCACGAGCAAAGCAGGAAAACCAGACGGACATGCCGTAGCAGCACCGTGCCGGGCGGCTCGTTCCGGCCTGTCGGATTTTCCTGTTCCACGCGCCCCCGCAGGTAATCCGTCCGCAGGAACCAGGCGTAAAGCACCGTCAGGAGAAACAGCACGGCAAAGATCAGCGCCAGCGAGACCGGCGAAACCACCATTTTCGTGCCGATCTCCGAGACCGGCACCATCGCGTAAATCCGGTAGGCTTCGTCCTGTGCTGCTCCCGCAATGTAACGGGTATCCCCGATCGTCAGCAGTCCGCTGCCGTCCGGCTCCGCGTCCAGCGTCTCGCCCTCGTGAAGCTGCGGATTTCCGTAAACCTGAACCACCTGATGATCCGACAGCCGGACCATGGCGATGCCGATGCCCGTGTCCGAGAGCAGCGATCCCGCGAGCTTGATGAGGTCCAGCTCCTGATCCCCGCTGCCGCCCAGCTCGGGGATGTCCGGCAGTCTGCTGATGACAAGCGCCCCGGCCTCGGGCAGCACGGAGGAAAAATACACCGTCCCGCCCTCTTCGGTAAAGAACGAAGTGCTTGCGGCGTCCTGCGGCATCTGCGATTCCCGCGCTGCCGCTGCCGCGTCGAACTCGGGCCTCGCAAACGTCCCTGCAAGCACCCGGTAAGTCCCGTCCTGAAGCACGGCGATCCCCTTCGGCGGATGCGCCGTAAAGGCGTGGATCAGCGCGAGCTCCTGCTCATCCGTCCCGCCGTAGGCATACGCCCAGCCGCTCAGCGCGTTCAGCGTGGACAGATAGGTCTGCAGAAACTGCTCGTTTTTCCGGATGCGCTTCTGCTCCACATTACTCTGCTTGAGAATCGCGTCGGCCAGCAGCCTGCACTCGTCCCGCGTGTGTGTCCGGTTGCGGTCCCGCCAGATCAGGGAGAAGCAGGGCACCAGCAGGGCGAGGATCACGCCGGCGGCACAGATCCAGACCAAAACTGCCTTCAGAAATTCGTTGTTTTTCTTCATATGCTATCGCCTCGAGGGTAGGTTTGTTCCTGTTTCCGTACAGGCTTTGCTTGCCGACATTTTACAGCGTTTTCGCAGGTATTGCAAGAATCGCTTTTGCGCCTGCCTCATTGCCTCAGCCTCTCCCGGGTTCTGCGTGCGGTCTTTTCCGGCTTCACGGACGGCAGTCCCCCTTGTTTACAGCGTTCCCGCTGCCGCCGCCGCACTGTGTGATTGTTTTGTGACAAAACCTGTGATATCATACACATATACTTGGGAAATTTTTTTCAGGAGGGTGTCATCATGGATAACAGCAAAGGGATCGTAAAACTGGACGACGAGCAGCTGGATCATGTCTCCGGCGGCATCGAGGAAGTGATCCTCTCGACGGAACGGTATGAGGACGGAACCTGCCCGACCTGCGGCGGACCGGCATACAGGATCGTTGAGAAGGGGATGCTGGGACCGTTTGAGACGGAGAAAACGCACAGAGAGTGCCCGCTGCACGGCTGGATCAGCGTGTGAGCGCCTGATTCCATACGAAGAATGAGAAAGCCTCGGTTTGGTCCGAGGCTTTCTCATTCTTCGTATATATAACCCCGGCACGGCCGCGGCAGAATACCGGGACGTCTGTCAGGGGCTCGGAGAGGAAAGCTCCCGCAGCAGCGCTTCGTACTCCGGCAGATGATAGTAATAGGCGGGGGCATGCCCGTTTGCGTGAAATTTCTCCAGCCAGCGCGGGATTTTCTCCTGCATCTCTTTCCTGGAAGCGGCGTCCCGGCCGTCTGCAGTCAGGTCGATATAGAGCAGGTGGATGGCGTAATTGACAAAATCTCTCTCGTAGCGCGCATCGTTTCCGGTCCGGACCAGAAACGCCTTCAGCCCCTGCAGAGCGGAAGGGGAGAGACCTGATGACGGCGGGAACAACTTTTAACAGCATCCGATTTCCCGGCTTGACTTGATGGGCATGATCGGCTAAAATTTCTTTGACCCCTTCAGACATGCAGAGTGAGGTGCCGGAAGAAGCGGTCCTTTATCTCACGGTCCCGCCGGAGGATGCGATCGAGGCTTCCCAATGCGTCCGCCGCTATGCCGAGGTGCATGGTTACCCGAAGCGCCTTGCCTATCGTGCCGCGCTGTGCATGGAGGAGATGATCCACTACGCGGTTTCCGCCAACGGAGGCAGGGACGTCCGCAACCAGCTGATGATCAAATTCTTCCCGGACAGCTGTATTTTTACGATCATGGACGACGGACGCTGCATCATGCTCGACGAAGACGAGGAAACGAAGGAGCTGATCACAAATTACAGCATGATCAGGAAGACCGCCTCTTCCGTGAGGTACCAGTATATCCTGAATCTCAACTATACCGTCTTCTGCTTTGCATGAGCATCGACTGCCCGGCTGCGCAATTTCTGAAGATTTCTGAATTCATGAATATCGTGTTGATTTCTGTACAGCGATCGTCGTACAATTCAGGATAACAAAAAGGAGGAGGAAACGACCATGAAAAAGCTTGCATCTCTGCTTCTGGTTCTTTTTATGCTGTCTCTGATACCGGCTTTCGCTTTCGCGGATTCGGATATTACGGTTTCCGGGACGGGGGAGGTACTGGTCCCGGCGGATACCGCCGTGGTATCCCTCGGGGTCACTGCTGCGGATCCCGATGTCCTTGAGGCAATGGCCAGCGTGAATATGGCGATCGCTTCGGTCAGAGAGGCCCTGATCTCGGCAGGGGTCGATGAGTCGGATATCAATACGGATTATATCAGTATTTACGCCAGATATGACTATTCCGGCGAGACGGAAAAAATCGTCGGATACAATGCCAATTCGACGCTTGCCGTCCGCGTGAATGACATCGATCTGGTCGGGAAGATCATAGACACCGCCTTAGAGGCAGGGGCCAACACACTGAATGATATCAGTTTTTCTGCGACAGACACAAAAGAAGCGAAGGAAAAAGCCATGCGCCTGGCGGTAGAGGATGCCCGGGCAAAGGCCGAGATCTACGCTGACGCAGCCGGGCTCAGTATCTTCGGCATAGAGGATATTGTGGAACAGGGAACCTTCAGTTCTGAGAAAGGTGTCAGCACGATGTTTAATTCCGTGGAAGCCGCAGGGGATACCGAGACCTTTGTACAGGCGGCAAAACTGACTGTCAGTTCGAGAGTTACAATCACATTTAAAGCGGACAGATGATATGTCCCTGGGATGAATGCCGGGCTTTGCCCGTTCATTCCGACAGAAAACAACACGCCCGGAGCCTGAATGGAGAGGAAAGCATGAAACACGGAAATCACAGAATCAGGATACTTACAGCCCTGCTGGCAGTGATTGTGCTGGCGGCCTGCGCCGTGCCGGCCTGGGCGGAAGAACCGCTGCCCGGTGACGGCGGCCTCCGCATCGAGGACGGTACGCTGCTTCCGATGTGTGAGTATTCCGACCCCAGGGATCCCAAGTACAGCAATGAAAACAGCGACATCCTGCGCTTCTGCGTGTATGTGGAGACAGACAACGACACGGACAACGACGGGATGGCGGACCTGGTCAAGGCGCTGGTCCAGGTACCCCGCGCCGCTGTCGAGGGGAAATTCAAGGCGGCGACCATCTATGATCCCACCCCTTACGGGGTCGGGACCTATGAAGAGGCGTATAACGATCCCGAATCGATGTTCAGCAAAACGCCCTTTGATTACGACAGCCTGTACCGTGCCTGCGAAAAAAGGACCCCCGCGGGAGAGATGAGCACCATGGACTGCGCTCTGGCGGCCCGTCCGGACAGGGACTGGAACTATACCGTACCGCAGTCGTCCGGAAAACAGGGCTACAGCTACCTGATCAACTACGACTATTACCTGGTCCGTGGCTTTGCCGTGGTGGAGGCCAGCGGCATCGGCACCTACGGGTCCGAAGGCTTTGAGCTCTGCGGCACCCACCTCGAGCGGGACTGCCACAAAGCCGTGGTGGAATGGCTGACGGGCGATCGGAAAGCCTATACGGACAAGACCGGCTGCATCGAGATCCGGGCGGACTGGTCCAACGGAAAAGTCGCCATGTCCGGCTGCTCCTACGGCGGGACGCTGCCCTTTGAGGTCGCCACCACCGGCGTCCGCGGTCTGGAAACCATCATCCCCTCCTCCGGCATCGCCAGCTGGTACGATTATACGAATTCCCAGGGCGTGCCGACCATCTTTGACGTCAGCTATGCCAACGCGCTGGCAGGCTTTAACTGCGGCGGCACCTTCCTGGACAACAAGTGGACGGTAAAGAACAGGGAATATGGCTCCTGGCTGTGGCAGATCGCCCAGGATCAGCTGAATACCAACGGCAATTACGCCCCCATCTGGGAGGAATCCGATTATTCGAAGGACTGGGAGAACATTCAGTGCTCCGCCCTGATCGTGCAGGGGCTGAATGACTTCAACGTGAATACAAAACAGGCGGATCTGATGGTGCAGGCTTTCGAAAAGGCGGGGAAGCCCTGGACCCTGGTCCTGCATCAGGACGGGCACAACGTGCTCGACAACACGATGGTCAACGGCGAGCTGTGGAACGAGATCCTGACCCGCTGGCTTGCCTACTGGCTGTACGGCATTGAGAATCAGACCCCCGACATGCCCGCGGTGCTTGTTCAGTCCAACCTGGACGGCAGCTGGAGGACGATGGATTCCTGGCGGGACTTTACCTATGTGGACGCCCCGGTCCACTATGATCAGGACCGGTCCGTCGTCAAGTCCAAAGGCATGGCCGATCACGTCCAGGCCACGCTGGGCACCACCAGTCCGGATGATGCCTGCGTAGAAGGGCAGGACACCTTCTATCTGGACCTCGATGACAGGCTTGCGGCAAAATATGTGATTGACCTGCCGGAAGGAACGGACATCTGCGGCGTGCCGGAGATCCACCTGCACCTTTCCAGCGAGATTCAGGAGTACGAAGGCCTGATGATCACGGCGGTCCTCGCGGATACGGCGGATGACGGAGAGCCCTTTGACGCCTATATGCTGAAGGATGTAATGGGGCGAAGGCTGCCGGTCCGGACGATCGGCGAGTATGAAGGCGCCTCCGCGTGGAAATCCAACCTGATTGTGGAGTACGTGCAGGACAGCACGGCGGCGAAGGTGATTTCCTACGGCTGGACCGACCTGACAAACCCCGGCTGCGGCTATGATTCCAGTGAATACACGACGACCTCTCTTCTGACGGCCGGCGAATTCTATGACTATACGATCTATATGCTTCCCACAGCCTATACGATCCGGCCAGGGCATCATCTGAAGCTGATCCTGACAACCTGGGATCCATACCGGGCTTTCCTGGATGAAAGCTTTGAGAAGCTTGACATGGACAAGGCTGCCGAAGAGATCGATTATGATTATTCCTACATCGTTGACAACCCGGCGATCCGCGTTCGTATTCCTGTTGCGTAAACGGTACTGCCGATCAGACGGAACAGACAGGAAGCTGATCATTGGCATGTAAACGGATAAAAAAACTGACCATTGCCTCGGCAATGGTCAGCTTTTTTACTTGGCTGTCTCCGTTTCAGGCGGCGGCGGGCAGCTCCTCGTCTACCTGTGCGGCTATCCATTCCTCTGTGCGTTTCGCCACGTTATCCTTCCGGTTCGTGAAGAAAAACAGGTTGTCA
>JAEEGG010025971.1_pt1 | contig 11225 bp, 10 predicted proteins | sample 9134161 | NCBI WGS metagenome assembly JAEEGG01 (sample SAMN16246543, study PRJNA631951) | gut metagenome | biome: gut microbiome; feature: rumen; material: CR-attached | host: Bos | place: Iran: Karaj | collected 2018-10
GCGCCACAACCGATAATCAATGCTCTTGCCATTTTTTGTTTGTTCCTCATTTGTTGAGAGTTAATCCATCGGGATGGCGATCCCGGTAGAGTATGTTGACTGATTAAAATTTAGAAAAAGGCGAGTGTCATTGCAAAGCGCTTGCGCTATGAAATGGCGAACGGCCACTTGCAGTCTTAAAAAAAGAAAGGCGGCTTCTATGAGAAACCGCCTTTCGTGGGACCTCCGGGACTTGAACCCGGAACCCGCGGGTTATGAGTCCGCTGCTCTAACCAATTGAGCTAAAGTCCCGATAATGGGCCAAATATAGTCTTTTTTCGGGAAAAATGTTGTATTAAAGGCCGAGTTCGCCGAAAATGAGCAGGTATTTGGAAATGGTCCTGCACCATTCGTAGTGGAATCCACTGTAGGCGTTTACCACGCACTTGTCCCAGTCGGCCACTTCGGTCTTGTAAACGTTTACGGCGTCTTTAGCACAACGTAACATCTGGTGCGGCGCGTTGGCGTCATCGACTAAGAAGGCGTTTGCTTCGCCTGCAGTTTCGAGCGAATAGTTGGTGAGCATTGTCGAAACGCCTACGGTGCGACCTGTGACAGGGAGTGTTCCGGCAGCCATGGCCTTGAGGATGATGGACGAAGACGGCTCGCGGAGATTGGCGGCAAACAGGGCGTCGGAGCCGGCGAGTGTGTCGCGGAGAATCTGCGTGTTGTCGTCGTCGCATTCAAGGTCCTGGACGCACATGACGTCGGGGTACTGCTGTGCGAAGTCCTTGTAGTAGTTCCATTCGTTGTCCAAAGACGAAATGCCCACGATGATGAAAATGTCGAGGCGCGCGATGTCCGAAAGAATCGTGGCGAGGGTTTCGGAAGTGTTTCCGGCTTCTTCGTCGAGGTGCACGTAGAGAACCATCTTGCCATCGAAGTCTACGCCCAGATTCTGCTGCAGTCGGGCGCGGGCCTTGGCCTTGGCTTCTTTGATGGGAAGGTTTTCTTGGATGTTGAAGTCCCAAACCTGGTAGCTCACACCGAACTGCACGCCGATCAGCTTGTCGGCGTTACGGTTCAGGAATCCGCTGATTCCACCGGGGAGGTTGGTGTTGAGCATGGCGTCGCGGTAGCCGGGCGAGGGGAACAGCACCTTGGTGGCATACAGGATACCCACCTTCAGAAGGCTGACTTTGCCCCAGAATTCGTAACCGTCCATATTGTAGTCCTTGCGCGGAAGACCGATTTTTTCAATCTCGCTTGCGGGAATATGGAAATCGTAGGTGATGTTGTGGACGGTAAAGAAGAACGGGATTCTGCCGGCGTATTCCTTGTAAGTCGTCTTGGCGAGAGCCCCAGCGAGGGCGCCGCCCCATTCGTGACCCAGAATGGCGTCACATTCAAAATTTGTTTCTTCGGCGTAGGCGAGGGCTGCCGAGGCGAGGAATGCGAACCGGATGTGGTTGTCGGCATACGGGGCGCTTTGCGGCGGACTGTAGACGTAGGGTCTGCCGAAATATTCCTCATTGTAAATATATGTGTGCAAAGGGTCCTTGTCGGACACCCAGATTTCATAGGGCTTGTTCTGGAGCTTTTCGACACCGGTATATACGCAGTGGTAGCTGCCCACGTCGACCATCAGGTTCTTGAAGAACGGCGAACAGGTAAGCACCTTGGTGCCGGCGCTTGCGAAAGCGTCGGTCATGCGGTTGACCGCGGTTGCCAGAGGGCTGGTTTTGCGCCAATTTCCGGCTTCGGGGCTTACGACGAGGATGTCCATTCCTGCTCAATACTCCAAATAAAATTTTACTTATAGATAAAGTTTAACATAAATTTATTTAATTATTTTTATAAAGTATAATCTCGGGGAAAGAATTCTCGGGAAAAAAGGTATTATTACTAAACAAAATCACTCAGCTGAAGGAAAATCAAATGAAAAAACTCTTTATCGCCTCTCTGGCTGCTGCCGTCGCATTCACGATGGTCGGCTGTAAGGGTACTAACGAAAAGCGCGGTGACGAACACCTCAAGGAAGGTCGTTATCGCAACGCTATCAATTCTTACCTCGAGGCTAAGAAGAAGGGTAGCATGTCCGATGAATTCTATGATAATTTCACGCTCGCTCTGGTCCGTGCTGCAGAAACTGAAGCCAAGAAGGACTTGAACAGCGATCTTATCAACGGATACTTCGACAAGGCTTCCGTGAACATGGCTGAAGTCCAGAACGCTGAAGTTGTCCAGGAATATGTGACGACACTTGCTAACATCGGTAAGATGCAGGCCTCTCAGGAAGGCATGGACTACGGTACCATCGTGAACGCTTTCGCAAAGATCGATACCGCTCTCGTGACCGCCAAGGCCAAGGGCGCTGGCGAAGCAGCCGTGAAGGCAATCCGTACCGAAGCTGAAAACGCTTACGTTGCCAAGAACCTCTCCGAAGCCGTGGGCGAATCTGACCCGGTGGTGAGCGAATACCAGATTATGAAGATTGCCGAAATGGCTCCGGAAAATGCCGACGTGAAGGCCGCTCTGAACAAGAGCCGTAAGGGCACTCGCGGTTACTTCTTGATCTTCGGTGAACAGATCGGTGAACCGGTCAGCCGCCGCGTGGACAAGTGGGGCTACGTGATGGCCATGCCTACCCTCAAGATGGCTCCGGGTTCTCTCTCTGCAGAACTCCAGTTCTGGGCTTCTACGGGTAACAACACTGAACTCGACCCCTCCAAGATCAAGCTCGTTTCTACCTCTGGCGAAGAAGTCTTTGCCAAGGGCAACAGCGGCTGGTGCGAAGCTGAAGTGCTCGTAGGCAAGAAGGGTCAGGAAAAGATCGAAAAGAAGAAGCAGAGCTTCAAGGGCAAGGGCAAGCTGATGAACGAATTCCAGTGCTCTGTGAACGTGAGCTTCTCTTACGCCAAGTCCTTCGTGCCGGACTACATCGAATACAAGGATGAATTCGGTATCGGCCGTAAGTACTTGGGCCAGTAGTAAAATCCATTGATGTGATTTAAAGGCGGCTCGGTTTACCGAGCCGCCTTTGCATATGTGGGAAATTTAAAAGAAGGCTAGTTTAGGTAAGATTCACAGGTTCTATAGCCGGGTGTTACGGGCTGGCGTAAGAAGCCCGTTAGAAAGGGTAGCGTAAGCCCGGTGCCTAATGTTTTAGGCAGGAAGGGATGTTTTTGGCGAACGAGCCCCGGTTCACTGAACAAAGTTCAGTGGCCCGGCTAGCGAGTGAGTGAAAACATCGCGACGGCCGTGTTAAATGCTAGGGCTGAAGCGAGGGAAAATCTTTCCCCTTCATAAAAAAAGAGCCGAGCTTGTCGCCCGGCTTTTAATCGTTGTGCGATTTACTTAAAAACTAGCCTTGCCGCTCAAACCGAGGGAGAACCTGCCCTCGCCGAACGGGGTGTCGTTGTTGTGCTTGCCGGTGAAGTTGTAACCGTACCAGATAACGATTTCGGTGTTCATGGTGGGGTAGAGGTAGTGGTTCATACCCAGGAACTGGAAGTCGTCACCGTGGGTTTCCTTGTCCGGATCGTGGTATTCGTAAGAAACACCCAGGGTGTACTTCTTATGAATGTTGAAGCTCGGTTCGACGGCGAAGAGCATCTGGTCTTCGGTCATGAGCTGCGGCTCGGTTTCGTATTCCTTGTCGACGATTGCGTAGAAGAACGTGGCGCCCAAGTTGAAGATGGCGTAGTTCATGCTGGGTTCGAGCAAGAAGGAGTGTGTGCCCTTGCCCTTGTAGGGGTGCAGGCCCCAAACGGCGTAGATGCCGTAGTTGAACTTTTCGAAGCTCTTGGAGTAGTCGACTTCGGTACCGAGCACGTAGGTGTAGGGACGGCCGATGTCAGAACCGAACACCCAGTCGAGGCTCGGCTTGATGATCAAGTGTTCGTCAGTATGGTTCAAGAGCGGGAACGCATAGGTGAGGAACATGGAAAGCGTGTGGTCGGTGTCGTCGGAAGCGCCCAAGTAGAAGGCGCCCGTGCCGTACTTTTCGTTACCGACTTCGGCGCCGAAACCGCGGAGGCTTTCTTCGCGGGTAATGACGGCGTAGCGGGAAGCGTCGCGCCAGAAGTAGTAGTTGAATGCGCCTGCGCTGTAAGTCATGTCACCGAAAATAAGGGTGACTTCGTGGCTCACGTCCCAGCGGAACTGGACGCCGTCAAAGTCGAAAGAGTTGTAGCGGCCTTCCGAACCCATGGCGGTGGAACGGGCGAGACCGTGGCGGACTTCGGATTCCTGGAGGTCACCGTTCTGGTCGATATAAGTGCTGTGCGTAGTTCCCATGACGACTACAGAGATGTTTTCGTCGAGGTGGGCATGCAGGGCAAGGTCAATGTCCTGGTTTCCTGCGTTCGTGGGGTCAAAATCGCGGTCAAAGTAGCTGGCATAGTCCATATTCACATCGCCGTGGACTTCGATGTCTGCAGCGAGCGCCAGGGTGGCGGCGGAGGAAATTACCAGTGGCATGATCAATTTGCGCATATCAGTTTCCAATATGATTTGAAATTTCTTGTGCAAAGATAGAAATATCTAGGCAAAAAAGCCAAATACAGCGTGTGCGATTTTTGTAAATTTGCCCATATTCCTGTTAATGAGGTTCCTAGATGTTCGATCGCATTAGGCTAATTAGGCTGTTTGTAATTATAGTGGCGCTTGCAGCGAATTGCGTTTTCGCTTTATCCGCCGACGAGGCCATGGAAAAATCCAAAGCTTGGTTCAAGTCGGGTAAGGCGTGGAACCTTGATTTTAGAGTGCAGGTGTTTTATGCGGAATCTCCGGATATCGCCTCGCAGAACGGAAAGCTCCTGGTGGCCGAAGGGGACCGCTTTGTGCTGGATATGGCAGGAATCAAGTTCTATAGCGACGGCGAAAGCCTGTGGCAGCACAATGTGGAACAAAAACAGGTGCTGATCAAGTCGGTCGAAGATTTGTCAAGTTCGTTGCACCCTTCTGAACTTTTGTTCAAGTACCTGAATTGCAAGGCGAAAGAAATCTCGGAAGGCGAATTCAACAATCAAAAATTGTGGGTGCTGAAGTTGGACCCCTCCAAGTACAAGGGTCAGTTTACGCAGATGGAAGTCTGGCTTTCGAAAAAGGATTTTTCGCCCAAGCGCCTTTATACGGTGGACCCTTCCGGTAACGGCTCGTGGTACAATATTATAAACCTTTCGGTGGTCAAGTCCTGGAAGCTCGAAGACTTCAAGTACAAACCGGTGAAAGGCGTAGACGAAATCGACATGCGGTAATTTATGAATAGACTGTTCGGAAAATACGTGAATGCCTTGGCGCTTGTCTTTACCTTTGTGGGGGGAGCGCTTGCGGCGGAGACCTTGTTCAGCAACGGTGCGCTGAATGTGAGCGAAACGGGAAAAACGGGAACATTGTGGGTGTTCTCCCGTGGCGATATTTATAGTGGCGTGACGCTGTTGGAACTTAAGGTAGGTTCGAACGGCGTGCAGGTTGTGGAATCGCGTCAGGACCAGATGACGGATTCGGTAACCGCGACACAGAATGGCATTTTTAGAGACGTGCTTGCGGAGCACCGCAGGACGCCCTCGGTTTATGCCGGCAAGATTGGCTATGTGCTGCCGATGTTTGGCCTGGACGATGACGGCGAGTATTTGCAGCCAACGGGAATTTTCAGGGTAGGCGGAATTGACAATATTTATGAAACTCCGCTGGAGGTGCCCGAAGCGCTGTCGGATTTGGATACGGCCATGTACTATGCCGTGAGCGGCTTTGCGTATGATTCTTCCAAGAAACAGCTTTGGATGGCCCGCGGTGCAGCAGGCCTCGGCCTGTACGATGCGTCTAGCAATAAAGCAAAGCATGGCTTGTATCAGTTGAACCTGAAAACGGGTGTGCTTGATTCGGCAAAGTCGAATTACAAGTGGGAAGACAAGAAGAACCCGCGCATTTTTGACGTCGAACTGCATCCGGAAACGGGTGACATCTGGATGGCGACTTCCAAGGGACTTTGGAAGCGTAGCGCTGACGGCAAGGTGGCCAAGGCGTCTACGGCGCTTGATACGAGTGCCCGCGTTACGGGACTTTGGATGGGTGGTGACCCGCTGACGATTATTGCCGAAACCTCGCGCATGGAAAAGGAATCGATGAAGGGCGCCTTGTGGGTGCTCCGCGAAGGGGACAAGGATTTTGCGAAGGTGAATTTCTTGGATACGGCTGGCAAGAAACAGAAGAAGGATATTTACGACGAAGGCGACTATACCGTGAGCGACGTAGCCTTTATCGGCAATACGGCCTTTGTGGCGGTTGCCGTTTCGGGCGGTGACGTGAGTGGATACTTCAAACTGGATTCTGCCGGGATTCGCGCTTGGGACGTGGATGATGACGGAAAGAGCGAATGGCTTTATGGCTATGCGACCGGTGCCATTGACCGCGATTTCCGCATTACTTCGATTTGCTCGTTCCCGCTTGCCAAGAATGTGACTGGCCTTGCGCTTGCTACCTACGGCAACGGTATTTCTGTTTCGGCGGATTCGGGCAAGACTTGGACCCCGATTTTGAACCGCGCCAAACTCGGAAACGATTTGGGTTCCGTGCGCATGGTGCCGTCGGTGATTACGGCGGGTGACCAGTCGCTTGTCTCTTACAAGGTGGGCAAGGATTCCAAGATTACGATTGATGTGTTCAGTTACGACATGCGCAAGATCCGCACGATTGTAAAGAGTGTCCCGCGTGGAGCGGACGCTTCGCGCAGTACGAACCCGAAGGAAGACTTCTGGGATGGCAAGGACAAGGCGGGCAGGCCCTGCACCATGGGCGTGTACTATGTGCGCGTCAAGGATAACCACGGCCATATTGGCTGGGGCAAGGTGATGACCTTGGGAGGGCACAAGTAATGAAGAAGATCCTGTCCATTCTCGTAATCACTTTGCTTGCGTCTTCTGCGTTTGCTGGCAAGAAGGCGACGCTGGGTAGCTTTGACGGCTTTGTAGAACGTATGGGCGCGGGCACGCGCGAACTGGGCCGTGGTAACACGGGTTCTGCAGATACGGCGTCGATGCCTGCGGCTTACTGGAACCCGGCTATTCTTGGCTTTAGGGAACACTTGAGCTATAACTTGAACGCCGAAAAGCGCGACCTGGACCGTATGGGCGGCTCGCTTGGCCTGGAAGGCCCGGTGGGTAGGCGCATGGGTATTGGCTTTGCGATGCTTTACCGTGGTGACTTGAACTTCGACGTGATTAACGAAGACGATGAAACCATGGGGACGGCAACGCCTTACTTTACCATGATGTATTTGGGCCTTGCTTACCGTGCCACGCGTCGCGATGCTTTCGGCTTGTCGTTCTCGATGAGCTACGACAACATGGACATTTCGGAATACTACGAAGGCGTCGCCGAAGTAGTCGATGATTACCGCAGTCCGGTGACGATCAACTTGAGCTGGATCAGGCAGTGGAACGAAAAGTGGTCGACGTCCGTGGTGATTCGCAACTTGAGCTTTAGCAAGAACCTGTCTGCCAGGTGGAGTAAGAATACCAGTACCGACAACTCTGTAGAAAGTACCGAGGGCGTACGCCCGAAGGTGCTGCAGATTGGTGTGGGTTACCGTTCCAAGATTGCGGGCTTGCCCGTGCATGCTTGGATGGAAGCGCTGGATTACCAGGTGGCCGACACGCTCCTGGCCTTTGACCCCGATTTGCATGTGTGGACGGGGCGTGTGGGCTTTGAATGCGAAGTGATTCCGGACGGTACGCTCCGTGTGGGTATGGATGACCTGGACTGGACGGTGGGTGCCGGCTACAAGTTCATGATTCGAATCGGCAAGAAGAAATACCCCTTCGACGTGAACTACGCCCTGATTTACGAAACCGAAGCGGGAATCTGGACTCCGCTTAGCTTTGGCCTGCGGGGCTATATTCCGTGATTTCAAGGATCTATATAGACGGCGTACGCAGCTTGTCTGGCTTTGAACAAGAGTTTGGGCCGGGAATCACTGTGGTTCACGGACCAAATGGTTGTGGCAAGACGTCTATATTGGAATCGGTGCACTTGCTGGCGCAAGGTTTTTCGTTTAGGGCCCGCGATTTAAAGGAAATGATTGCCTGGAACGGCGATGAATTGATTCTGCGCGCCGTTTTCAATGATGCAGGCCGTGAAACGAAGCGCGCCATTCGCGTAGGCCGCCGTAGCACGGACGTGCGCGAAAACGGGGAAAGCCTTAAGTCTCCGACGGCGTTTTTTGGAAATATTCCGGCTGTGGTGATGCAGCCTTCGGATATTGAACTTTTGCGCGGGGCGCCCGAAGTACGCAGGCACTGGCTCGATGAAATTCTCTGTTACCGCTCGCAGGCAAATGCCTCGGTACTCAAGCGATACCGCCGCATATTGCAACAGCGTAACCAATGGCTGCGCCAGTACAAGCGCGAAGGCTTTGCCACCGGTGGCGATGAGCTGTTGGCGGTGCTTACGGAGCAGCTGGTGGACTTGGGCGCCAAACTCTGGGCCGCACGCATTGAACTTTCTAAAGAGATCTCGCCGATTATTACCGGCTATTACCGCAAGCTTTCGGGCGGGGTAGACGAAATCACCTGCGCCTACAAAAGTTCGATTCTCAAGGAATTGGACGCCCTCGATGGCGCGGAATTCCTGGACGATTCCGAACTGGACAAGGCCGCGATGGCTGCCGATAAAGGCTCGCTCTATATCGCGTCGGAATCGGGGGAGTCCGAAGACGGCTCGGTCGACGAAAACGCCTTGCGCGAGGCTTACCGCCGTAAGCTTGCCGGCCTGGAATTTGCCGAGAAAATTCAGGGAATTACGCTCTCGGGCCCGCATAAAGATGACTTGGGCGTATGCATTGGCGATTCCGAAATGCGCACTTGCGGATCGCAAGGCCAGTGCCGCTGTGCCGCGGTCGCCATGCGTTTCGCCGCGGTCGATGTGGCGACCCGTTACCTGAGTAAACCGATTCTTTTGCTGGACGACATTTTTGCAGAACTCGACGTGAACCGCCGCGATGCGGTGGCGACACTCATTCGCGAAAAGGCCTGCCAGGTGATTATTGCGACTCCGCAGCTAGAGGAATTGCCGTTTACCGCAGAAGCTAGTATAGAACTTAGAATTTAGAACTGAGAGCTTAGTAATGAAATAAATAAAGAGTCGCCAAAGGCGACTCTCTAAGCTCTACCAACTAAGTTCTGGTAAAAGCGGCTTTGCCGTATAAATTACTTCTTCAGCAAATCACGGATTTCGGTGAGAAGCTTTTCTTCGGCAGACGGTTCAGGAGGTGCCGGAGGAGCTGCCGGGGCTTCTTCTTCTTTCTTACGCATGTTCTGCATGAAGCCGAGGAACTTCTTCATGACGATGAACACCACGATGGCAACGATGAGGAAGTCGACGATGCCGCCGATGAAGTTACCGTAGGGAATGCTCACGCCTTCGGCAGTCGTGAATGCGAGTGCCTTGAGGCCTTCGCCAGCATCCTTGCCGCCGCCCATGGCGATGATAGCGGTAACGCACGGCATAACGATGTCGTTAACGAAGGAGGTGACGATTTTGCCGAATGCACCACCGATGATCACACCGATAGCCATATCGACGATGTTGCCCTTGAACGCGAAGGCTTTGAATTCTTCGAGCAGGGATGATGCTTTGCCTTTGATACCCATATTGGTTCCTTTTGTTGAAGTTAAGATAAAAATATGTTTAAAATATCGCTTTGGCAAGAGGGTTTTCTAAATTTTGCATGTTATGTCATGGTTCGTTTTAGCTCTATTTTCGGCCTTCTTTTTGGGGTGTTATGACCTCGCCAAGAAAAAGTCGGTTCAGGACAATGCCGTCCGTGTGACGCTGTTCTTTTGCAGCGCCTTTTACGCCCTCTTTATGAGCCCGCTCCTTTTGACGGGGCATTGCGAATCCTTGCCTTTGCAGAGCCATGTTTACTTGTTCGGGAAGGCGGCCATTGTGGGCGGCAGCTGGATTTTGACCTATAACGCCTTGGCCCATTTGCCGCTGAGCATAGCGACCACCATTCGCGCCCTTGCGCCCGTATTTACGATTTTTATTGCCGTGACTTTTATGGGCGAACGCCCCTTTGCGCTCCAGTGGATAGGTGTTGCCATCTGCATATGCTCCTATGTGGGCTTAAGCCTTGCGGGTCGTAAAGAAATGGGGCATTTCTTCAGCAACGGCTGGGTAATCTGCATGGTGCTGGGTACGCTCTTGGCGGCTTGTAGCGGCGTGTACGACAAGTTCATTCTGCAGCGCATGAACTTTGACCCGCTTACGGTTCAGGTGTGGTTCAGCATTTACATGGCCCTCTGGCAGTTTGCCATTTGCGCGGTCACCTGGTTCCCGACGCGCCACAAGACGACTCCTTTTAAATTCCGCTGGTCCATGGTCTTGGTGGCGGTACTCTTGATTGTGGCGGACCGCTGCTATTTTGTGGCGGTGAGCGATCCCGACGCCTTGATTTCGATCATTACGGTGTTCCGTCGCTCTAGCGTGCTGATTTCGTTCTTTGCTGGTTTACTACTTTTCAAGGAACGCAAGAGCAAGATGAAGTTTGTCGCCCTGCTCGGCGTGATTTTGGGTATTTGTCTAATCGCTCTCGGTAAGTAATGATTGGTATTACAGGTACAATTGGTGCAGGAAAGTCGCTGGTCGGTCGCATTTTGCGCGACCGTAAAATCCGCGTGATTGATGCGGATGTGGCTGTGCATCACCTGTACCGTGACGACAATAATCTGCGGGCGGCGATTGCCAAGGAATTCGGCGAGGACATGCTGACCGAAAAGGGAATTAGCCGAAGCCGTATGGCCGATTTAGTCTTTAAGGATGCTGCTGCTAGGGGGCGGCTCGAAGCGCTCGTTTATCCGGTGCTTACGCAGTACCTGCTCCGTGCGAATCCGGCTTTTGTCGAGGCGGCCTTGTTCGAGAATGTTCCCGAATTGGTGGCCGAACTCGATGAAATTTGGGTGGTGAGTGCTGCCCGGGATGTCCGCAAGAACCGCCTGATTGAAAATCGGGGCTTTAGCGAAGAAGACGCGGAGCGCCGTATTGAACTGCAGGCCGCCAAAGATGGGGAAGACGAATGGCGTAGGCTTTTCCCGGACAAGAAAATCCGCTTTATAGACAATTCCGGCGACGAAGCGCAATTGCAAAATGCAATTAAAAATATATTGTAAAAAAATGAATTTGCGTTAGCAAATTCGAATCAGTGTGACAAAAAAGATTCTTGAGTATGAAACAAATGCAGCATC